>Ga0268283_1001418_pt1 | contig 11835 bp, 9 predicted proteins | sample saktaG_13_FD_190140 | JGI IMG/M metagenome (GOLD analysis project Ga0268283, IMG submission 190140) | Saline water microbial communities from Sakinaw Lake, British Columbia, Canada - sak_2013_06_06_36m | ecosystem: Environmental > Aquatic > Non-marine Saline and Alkaline > Saline ... | reverse complement strand
CTCTGGCAAATCCGGGATGGCCATTGCATTTGCTGGCGCTGGCCGCTCTCGGCATTTTAGGTTCGGCAGCAGCCATGTTATTGATGAATAGCCTTATCCGTTATTCTTCAGCTGTTGGGGCATCATCGGTTACCTATATCATCCCCATCTTTGCTATAATGTGGGGTTTACTCTACGGCGAAAAAGTGACCTTTCTTCATCTCATCTGCATGAGCTTTATTCTGGCCGGTGTATATATGATCAACTGGAAAAGCAAAAAAAGCAAAATAACAGCTGCCAAGAAGGTCTGATTTATCCTGGCCAACCTTGAACATTGTTTAATTTATATCTGCTAACGCGGAAAAGATGTGTAACTTAGTGCTGATCTTTTTTAGAAAGCGCACAATTGATGTTTTGTGTAGAAATAAACAAACCGACAGATAAGCAGATACCATTTTCAAAGCACCGCAAAATGATAATTAAGAACAAACTAGATAAGTCCTTTGGCCCGTCGGGGACATTTGCCGGCTACACTATTTTTGTTGTTGGAATAATAACAACCTATAGTAATTGGGGAGGATTACTTCTGATATTAGTTGGTGCCTTTATGGGATTTTCGTCAACAAGCAGTTTGCTTGATCCTGATAAAAAAAAGATGAAGTTTTCAAACAACTTATTTGGTTTCATACACACCGGAAAATGGATTGACATTGATGCTACAATGAAAGTCGGAATAAAAGAATCAAATATCAGATGGACCACTTTCAGCAGAAGCAACCGCTCGATTGATACAGTTAAAAATGATTTGAGGATAGCGCTATATAATTCTGAGGAAAAGGAAATAATGGAAATCAGCAAGCATGTTTCACTTGAATCGGCTATGCCTATGCTTAAGATTATTAGTGATCAATTGGGCTTAAGCTCGATTTGATTATTTTCAGAAAGAAGATAACCTTGTCAGGATTCTGTTTTGTATTATCAACCAAAACCGGTATTGCCGGTGCTTTAAACTTAAACAAAACGTTATCGGCTTGCCCTGTGGCATCATATTTCGCATCAAAGCGATGAATGTAATTGCATGTTAATAAGATATGGTTCCCTTGTGTTTTGTAATTTGACACTTTGGTTCAATATAAAACTCAGCTTCCACATCCATAAATATTGAGAATACTTGAATTATTCTTACCTTTGAATGATCGTAAGTTGTATTACGATCGCCACAAATCCACCTTTCTAAAACTACTTGAAAATGGAAATATTTATCGCTTCACGCCTTACTGCAGGAAACAAAATTTTCCCCTCCAAAATAATTATTGACAAAGATGGAGTAACCTTAAAGATCCCCGGCCTTTTCAGCGGAAATGAAAAAACGATTCCGTATACCCGGATCTCATCGGTTGATATCAATTGTCCTTTTATAGGTTATTCAACCATCAGCATCGAAACCACAGGTGAGGGGAACATAAAAGCTCATGGCTATACAAAAAGTGAAGTAACCAGGATGAAGGACCTTCTACTTGCTAAAATCAATGCAGTCTGAAAGAAATTTCATTAAAAATACAAATTTAGTGTGTTGGCAATAGTTCTGCCTGGATTTCAAAATTATTTAGGGGTTTAACGTAACACGCTGTTGTTCAATCTTCTGTACATTTCATTATTTGAGTTGGCAACCAACCTTTGTCTGTATACTTTACCCTAACAGTTACAAAAAGACAAAAACTTCTGTATCTTTGAGTAATCCTTTCTTTTCAGGAATTTCATCATTAATTTCATTGATTATGAAAATTCAGTATTGCTCCGATCTTCACCTTGAATTCCCCGAAAACCAGGCCTTTCTAAAATCCAATCCACTGAGACCGGCCGGCGATATACTAATCCTTGCAGGCGATATAGTGCCATTCGGTGAAATGGAAAAGCATCCCTCCTTTTTCGATTACCTGGCTGATACTTTTGAAACAACATACTGGATACCAGGCAACCATGAATATTACCGCTCCGATGCTTCGGAACGAAGTGGTACGCTGAACGAGAAAATAAGGAGCAATGTTATACTTATTAATAACCAGTCCGTTAAGCTTAACAACACCAAACTTATCTTTACCACTTTATGGTCGCATATTTCACCCGTTCATGAATGGAAGATTCAAAAGAACATGTCGGATTTTCATCTCATAACTTACCAGGGCCATCAGTTTTCGACTGAAATCTTCAACCAGTTACACGAAGAATGCCGGTCATTCCTGGCTTCGGCTTTACTGGATACAGAAGATTGTAAAACACTTGTTGTATCGCATCATGTGCCTACCTTGACGAATTACCCTCAGCGGTACGAAGAAAGCCTTCTGAATGAAGCTTTTGTTGTTGAACTCAATGATCTGATCGAAACCTCGGGAATCGATTACTGGATATATGGTCATACTCATGCAAACACTTCTGAATTCCAGCTTGGCAAGACTCAAATGCTGACAAACCAGCTTGGGTATGTTGAGTATAATGAACACCAGGATTTCAATATAGCTAAAATCATAACGATCAAAGAATAGAATCAGGACTCTTTTATTGTGCAATGCAATAAAACCCCGCCAGTAGTTTTGCCGATAATTTCTCTTTGTTCGCTCCAACAAAACATCCCGTTTACCGTTTTATCATTTTCAGCACATTAGCCAAATTATACTTTTGCACAAAAAAACAGGAAATCATATGCAAACAATTTTAGGTTCAGGTGGCATAATTGCCAATCATCTCGCTACATCATTACCCACATATACGGATAAAATAAGGCTGGTAAGCCGCAATCCGAAAGCTGTCACCGGCAACGAAGAACTCTTTCCGGCCGATCTTACTTCGGCCGAACAGGTGATGAAAGCCGTAAAAGGATCGGATGTAGTTTATCTCACCGCTGGATTGCAATACAATAGTAAAGTCTGGCAGGAACAATGGCCGGTACTGATGCAGAACGTTATTAATGCCTGCAAGGAAATTGATGCCAAACTGGTTTTCTTCGACAATGTATATATGTATGGAAAAGTTATTGGTCCTATGACCGAAGAAACCCCGTTTAATCCCAGCAGCAAAAAAGGTGAAGTAAGGGCTAAAATTGCTACTATGATTCTTGATGAAATCACTAAAGGGTCTTTAACAGCACTTGTTGCCCGTGCTGCTGATTTTTACGGCCCGGGAACTTACAATAGTTTCCTGAATATGATGGTGTTTGAAAATATGAAAAAAGGAAAAGCTGCACAGCTTATGATCAGCAAAAACCTGAAACATTCGTTCACCTATACTCCGGATGCTGGAAAAGCTACTGCCCTCCTTGGAAATACTCCTACTGCTTATAACCAGACCTGGCATTTGCCTACGGATATGAATGTGCTGACCTGTAACCAGATCGTAGAAATTGCGGCCAAAGAACTTAATGTTAAGCCCAAAATAACCGTTTTGCCAAAATTGATGATTCAAATGGCTGGTTTGTTCAGCCCGGTAATTAAAGAGAGTATAGAAATGCTCTATCAATACGATTCCGATTATATTTTCGATTCGGGTAAATTCGATAACGCTTTCAATTTCGACAAAGTTTTGTATGCCGATGGAATCCGTAATTCGGTAAAATCTTAATCCATCAATTTTCGCTTTTTCGCCTTCTTCTCATGCAAATTAAAAGCACCTTCCCAGAGGTGCTTTTTCGATTTCCAGCCGTTTCACTTATACTGAATCTTGATGTTTCGTAACTGTTTCAAATTATTTACATTTTATTGAAATTTCTTTATTACAGTCTAATAATTTCTACCTTTGCCGACGATTCAACCCCCATATTAAAGAGCGAAATCATTAAATATCAAGATACTATGTACTCCAAATTTCAGGATCACCTTACCAAAGAACTTGCCGGAATAAAAGAAGCCGGATTATTTAAAAACGAACGTGTTATTGTTTCGCCCCAGGGTGCCGAAATCACAATCAGCTCAGGTGCCGAAGTACTCAACTTCTGCGCCAACAATTACCTTGGGCTTTCAAACAATCCACAGCTTATTGCTGCCGCCAAGGATGCTCTCGATACCCATGGTTATGGCCTTTCGTCGGTTCGTTTTATCTGTGGCACCATGGACCTCCACAAAACACTGGAAGCTAAAATTGCTGAGTTTTTCGGAACTGAGGATACCATCCTTTACGCTGCCTGCTTCGATGCCAATGGTGGTGTTTTCGAGCCACTTTTAGGCGAAAATGATGCTATTATCTCCGATTCCCTCAACCATGCTTCGATTATCGACGGTGTAAGGCTTTGCAAAGCACAGCGTTATCGCTACGAAAATTCCAATATGGCTGACCTCGAAGAACAGCTAAGACTTGCTCAGGCTCAGAACTTCAGGCTTATCGTTACAGACGCTGTTTTCTCCATGGATGGAAATGCAGCCAAACTGGATGAAATCTATGCTTTGGCGCAGAAATACGATGCAATGATTATGGTGGACGAATGCCACTCGGCTGGAGTTGTCGGCAAAACCGGTCGTGGGATTACCGAACTTCACAACCTGAAAGGAAAAGTAGAAATTATAACCGGTACGTTAGGAAAGGCGTTCGGCGGTGCGATCGGCGGATTTACTACCGGTAAAAAGGAAATTATCGATCTGCTTCGTCAGCGTTCGCGCCCATATCTTTTCAGCAATTCAATTCCTCCGGCAGTTGCTGCTGCAGGCATTCGTATGTTTGAGATGATGAGCGAAACCAATGAATTACAGGATAAGTTGCACGAAAACACAGCTTATTTTGTTAAAAAAATGATTGCCGCCGGTTTCGATATAAAACCTACTCAAAGCGCCATTTGTGCCGTAATGCTATACGATGCAAAACTAAGCCAGGAAATGGCAGCCAGACTTCTGAATGAAGGAATTTATGTTATTGGTTTCTATTATCCGGTAGTGCCAAAAGACAAAGCACGTATCCGTGTGCAGATTTCGGCCGCGCACGAACGCGAACATCTCGATAAATGTATCGCCGCTTTTACTAAAGTTGGTAAAGAGCTTGGCGTTATTAAAAGTGAAGATAGTGGCTGTGGTTGCGGCTGCAGTTGCGGAAACTAATAAATTTGATGGTATAAATGACAAAGGCGGCTCAGAATGGGCCGCCTTCGTCGTTTTCTAATCCAAATCTTTCCCGCTGTAACGTTTCGGGTATTTTTCCTTGCCTTTCATGGCAAACCATAAAATGCGGTTAAAAAGATCGTCATCACCCGAATCAATTCCATCGAATTGTGGTTCCATACTTTTTTGTGCATAGTGGAGTGCGGCACCTTTCAGGCTTGAAAGTTTGGGATTCAGCTCATCAAGGGGAATCCGGTTCTCAAGGGCTTTGTACGGAGTAAGATCAGCCTGTTGCGAAAAACAATCGAACATCGGCATAGCCGTGGCATCCATTATATTCATAGGCGGCAGTCCCAGGATTTGCTCAATAGTGCGTACCATCGAAGGCTGGTTGTAATTGGTATGAACTACAGCACCGGTTTTGGTGTACGGGCTTATCACCATCCCAACCGTACGATATGCCGAAACATGATCCCATCCTGCCTGGGAATCGTCTTCGGTCACAAAGATCACCGTATTCTTCCAGAAACGGCTTTTACTCATTGCTTCCACAATCCTACCAAGCGACACATCATTATCAGCAACCGCTGCCCGGGGAGTTGGAAGGCCTTCCCTTGTTCCGCTTGTATGATCGCATGGCAGCGCCATTATCATCAGCTCAGGCAATTGATCTCCATCCATTTGTTCATACGATTTCAGTTCCTTGATGAAGGCTTCGGCCCTGATCACATCCGGAATCCTATGATCATCATAGGAGGGATACGTTTCACTCAATATTTTTTCGATCGGTTTAATCGTGGTTTTATTTTTGAATTCAAAATTTTTGTGTTCCAGGAAGTCATTATAAATGGAAGTCCAGGTAAATTTATCATTGTACTCGGGAGTTGAAGCTTCACCATAAATCCTGACGTTTTTGCCATGTTTCAAAGCATTGTCCCAAAGAAATCCCGTAGGCGCATATACCAGCGCATCTTCCTGCACATGCGGATAACTTCGGAACCAGGCGCGTACATCTTTTTCGATATAGTCGGTAACAATAGAGGCATCGGTCCATTGATGTCCTTCGGCAGAGCATTTGCCGGAAGCATAAAAGTTATCCAGTAAAATGTATTTATCACAAATCTCATGAGAATTAGGCGTGATTTTCTCACCAAAAATAGTCAGAGCCGGATCACCGTCACCTTTTTTCATATCACCTAAAATCTGGTCATAGGTGCGGTTTTCCTTGATGATGTAAAGTACATGTTTGAATACGGATGGCTCTCCTATTCTTTCGGGAACTGTCACCGGTTTAGCCTGCTTTCTGGGCAGTTTAGCGGTAAGTGCAATCCGGAAAAGCTGGTGCGAAGCTTCTACTCTTATGGTGTATGCTTTTAACTCCTTTTCTGTTGGTAACGGAATTGCCGACACCGACGCCAGCATTTTATGCGAATTGTATTCAGGCCTTGATGAACCTTCAGGCTGGGTAGGAACATGCGCCCCTTCAGCCTCAATATTGGCAACAAATAATCGGCCATTCTCCGAAATAGCAATTGCTCCCGGATAAGCTCCAGTTGGAATAAATCCTTCAACTTCACTCACTTTGTCACCAGCATTACTGCCCGATTTCTCCCCCAGTTCAACCACTGCAATTGCATTGTCCATGCCGTTGGCGACATAAAGCGTCTTATCATCCTGGGATATGGCTAATCCATTTGGCGAATCACCCCAATACGGATTCTTTTCCGGGACTAACCTTACTGAAATCGTTTCAGTCACAACATCACTCAAGGTTGAAATTGAACTGACATTATCACTGTTGGCATTGGCAACATAAACAAATTTACCGTTATTACTTGCAACCACATCGTTGGGATGAAGCCCGACGAGGATTTCTTTCAGAACCTTACCTGATTTTGGGTCTAAAACGGAAACGCTTCCTTCACGTGTAGCTCCGTTAACCGGCTCAACTTTTGCTTCCCCCCATGGCACCCCGGCTACGTTTTGATCATTTTTATCAGGAATTCCTCCGGCCCAGTTGGTAACGTAAATTTTTCCATTTGCCATTACAATTCCAAAAGGCGCAACTCCAACCTCGGAAGTCCAGACCTTTTCTTTCGTGGCCAGATCGAGTTTCACAACAGTATTGTTGCCATTCAAAACAACAAAAAGATAGTGTTTGCCATTTTCCTGCTCTATGATCATCTCATTCGGAATGGCAACTGTTGCGGGCTTTTCTGCTGCAAAAGCAAAAAACTCACTTCCTGATAATTTTTCATTTTCCCATATGGCCTCACCAATAAATGAATTGTTTGAGTAACCTGCGGCGCCAAAAAAAAGCTTGTATCTGTTACCTTCCTGTTTCCAGCAAATACCAGAGAACGTATTCATAAGATTCTGTTCCTTGAAAATCTTATTTAAAGGCAAGGAAGCAACGACTTTATTGGCTTGAGGAGAAATTATCAGTATTTCATAGCGTCCTTCTACTGCCAGCCATTTTTTGTCAGGAGAAAAAACCACATCCAACGCATGATTCTCAAGGCTGGGATCGCCAAAATAGATCTGTGTTCCAGCCGGATCTATCCATTTGTTATAAGGAAGCAGGTTCGGATATTCCGTTGGGGAAAGAGTCTTTTCTTCGTAACTGCTCCGGTAGCTGGTTTGCCCCTTGGTTTGTTTACCGGGCTGAGCCTGCACCAACAAAGAGATTGACAAAAAAAGTAAAGTGTATTTTATAGGTTTCACAATGTCCATATCAATTATTTTAAATTCCCTGCATCAATTACAGGGCTTAGTTTGAATTGTATCCTGTTTAGTTCCACCAGCTTCCGCGTTATACATTTACACTTTTGAAGTAATCCATTCCATTATCATTGTTGAGCGGATGCCTGTTTTACCGGTTGAAGGAGACATGCCTTTCCCGAGCAGTTCATCAACGATGGCCTGTATAAGCGGCTGCTGAATATTTTCAGGGTGTGGTATAGTGAAATGCTGTTGGCTGCCATCGCTTTTTTCAACATAAACATTTTGGTGTTCGAAAAACGAAAAGGTGATTTTCCCCTCCGAACCTATAATAACAGTTGTATCTGCCTTTAAGTTTTCAGGAACAGAAAAACACCAGGATCCGGTTCCGACAGCGCCCGATTCAAAAAGGAAAGTAGATGTAACAATATCATCAGCAGGATATTTCCCAGCCTGATTAAGAGAGATTCCTTTTGCCTCCTTTATCGGGCCGAGAAGATATTCAAGGTAATCGAACTGGTGGGCTGCAAGGTCATGAAAATGCCCGCCACCGGATATTTCAGGGAAAACCCGCCATCCTGGTGTTTGCTGAGGATCAATCTCTTCAGGTCTTAAAGGATTATGAAGTTTAACGTGAATGCATTTCACATCGCCAATCACCTTGTTATCAATCAATTCCTTTATTTTCAGAAAACAAGGCAACCGTCTTCGGTAATATGCTACGAACAAAGACTGACCGGTTTCTTCACTGATGCGGATCATTTCCTCACATTCGGCAATGGTACGTGCCATTGGTTTCTCAACGTAGACTGCTTTTCCTGCTTTCATCGCTTCTATGGCATATGCTGCATGACTATCTGGCGGAGTTGCAATATACACAGCGTTTACTTTGGGATCATTGATCAATAAAGTCGCATCAGTATAGAATTTGGATACCCCATGACGCCTGGTATAATCTTCAGCCTGAGCGGCATTACGTCTCATGACAGCTACAAGCTTCGAACCTTTAATTTTATTGAATGCAGGCCCACTTTTTTTCTCAGTAACATTCCCACAACCAATTATTCCCCAGTTAACTTCATCCATAGTGTATTGCTATTAAGATGCTTAATGAAAAAACAAATACGCTATAAAAACGGCTGCAACTGCACCTGCAAGGTCTGCAAGCAAGCCCGCGGTTATAGCATAACGTGTAGTTTTTATTCCCACTGATCCGAAATATACTGCAACGATATAAAACGTTGTATCGGCGGCACCCTGGAAAATGCAGGAAAGACGGCCTGCAAATGAATCGGCTCCAAACGTATTCATAGTGTCAACCATCATTCCCCTTGCACCTGAGCCACTCAGTGGCTTCATGAATGCTGTTGGCAAAGCATCAACAAAATCAGTATTCAATCCCATGGCTGAAACCAACAGCCTGATGCCTTCAACCAAAAAATCCATAGCCCCGCAGGTCCGGAATACACCAACTGCAACTAATATAGCTACTAAATACGGGATTATTTTTATCGCAATTCCAAAACCTTCTTTGGCTCCTTCAATAAAAGCATCATAAACATTGATGCGTTTAACAAGGCCTAAAACGATGAAGGAAAAAATAATAGTAAATAAGATAAGATTCCCTGAAACTGAAGAAATCGTTGCAACCTGTTTCTGACTGATAGTACTGAAATACCAGATTATTGTCGATACCAGTATGGTAAAACCTCCTAGATACAGCAGAATAACTTTATTGAAGAGATTGATCCGCTGGTAAAGCGAAACAGCAATAATCCCTGTTAGTGTTGAACAAAAAGTAGCCAGCAGTATAGGAATAAATACATCCGAAGGATCTGCCGCACCAGCCTGTGTACGGAAAACCATGATACTTATAGGGATGATTGTAAGACCAGAAGCATTAAGTACAAGGAACATGATCATCGAATTGGATGCAGTATCTTTGTCCTTATTAAGTTCCTGGAGTTGAGTCATGGCTTTTAGCCCCAATGGAGTAGCGGCATTGTCGAGCCCCAGCATATTGGCCGCTATGTTCATCATCATGGAACCTACAGCCGGATGATCTTTCGGAATTTCAGGAAACAGCCGCCGGAATAACGGCCCGACCGCCTTCGACATCAGTCCGATAATGCCGCCTGTTTCCCCGACTTTCATTAGTCCCATCCATAATGTCATTACTCCGGTCAGACCGATAGATATTTCGAAACCGGTCTTGGCCATATCAAATGTGCCGTTCATCATCAGCGGGAAAATTTCAGTGTCCCCGAAGAAGATCAGCCTGATCAGGCCTACGATAAAAGCAATGATAAAAAAAGCAATCCAGATATAATTCAGTACCATACTTTGCTGCTGTTAATCAATTTTCAAATGTATTGTTTTTTAATTCCTGAAGGCTCTGATAAAGGGAATATTGTTTTCCCCTTTCCAAAATTAATGCACTGGGGTTTCTTGAAATCTTATGGATCAGAACAACTCCATTGGGTTAGTCAGAAGAAACTCTTCCCACGGTATTCCGTCTCTTCCAATCAACATGATTTTTGAATCGGGATAGTGTTTCCTGAACTGAACCATGCCTGCTGTGCGAAGGCTATGCCCGCTTTTTACTTCCAGGGCCACAATCCGGCCTTTGTGCTCAAGCACAAAATCAACTTCATAATTCCCTTCGCGCCAATAGAATAATGAATATCCTTGCGAATAAGCATTATTAATTAGGTGTGCCCCTACTGCTGATTCCACAATCCGACCCCATTTTTCTCTTTCGTTAATAATCATCTGGAAATCGAGTGGATGCAACGCGCTTACAAAAGCCGTGTTGTGAACCTGAAATTTAGGACTTGATGAACGTTTCCTGGCTTTATCGCGCGAAAATTTCTCTAATCCTCCAAGTAGTCCTGCGGAATCAAGCAAATCAAGATAATGAGATAATGTAGTTGTATTCCCTGCATCCAGCAACTGACCTAATATTTTATTAAACGAAAGCATTTGTCCTGAGTATGAGCATCCCAGATCGAATAGGCGCCGCATTAAAGCTGGTTTGTCTACACGCGACATCATGAGAATGTCGCGCGAAATACTTGTTTCTGCTAATGAATTACTGATATAATTTTTCCAGCGCGCTTCATCTGAAATCAATGAAGCTGCTCCCGGAAATCCGCCATACCATGCATATTGATCAGCGCTCCACCCAAAAGCTTCACGCATCTCACCAAATGACCAATGGCTTATATACATAGTTTCATACCTTCCGGCAAGTGATTCGGTCATCCCAGTTTGAAGCAATAATCTTGATGAGCCAAGCAGAATTACATGCAGTGGAATATTTTCGCGGCTATCAGAGTCCCACAGGCGTTTTACAGTTTCGCTCCAGTTCGGGATTTTCTGTATTTCATCTATGATCAGAACAAACGAATCCATGCCGGTAGTTTTCATCCTTTGCCTAGCAACTTCCCATTGCATTTCTATCCAGGCTAGCCCAATACCCGAAATATCATCAGCTACAGCATAAAATCCCTGAATTCCTGGTTCCTCGAGTAATTGCAATACTAATGTAGTTTTGCCTACCTGCCGTGGTCCGGCAAGTACTTGCATAAATCTCCGTTCTTCTTTGATCCGGCTTACAACTAACTGTAATTGTGATCGTTTGATCATTTTAACTGCCTTTACTGAATGTAATTTGCAAATTTACGTAATATATTGAGTGTTTTTACTCAGTTTACATTTTATTTTTACTCAATATATTGAGTATTTTTACTTTATATAATGAGTATTATTTTATTTACTGATCTATATTATTGATTTATTGATATTTAACCAATTTATTTTAAGCCGCAATTTTTACTATTTATGCATACAGCATCACTAATACTGTTTGATAAGGTTTTGATAAAATCATTGAATTTGCATGTTTTATTTCCCGTTGGTAAATCTATATAAAGTACATTTGATGAAATTAAAACAATTCATTCATCCGTATTATGAAAATAAAATTTATCGGCGCCGCCCGCGAAGTTACCGGAAGCAAACACCTGATAACCACTGATAGTGGTAAAAAAATTCT
>Ga0268283_1001417_pt1 | contig 11841 bp, 13 predicted proteins | sample saktaG_13_FD_190140 | JGI IMG/M metagenome (GOLD analysis project Ga0268283, IMG submission 190140) | Saline water microbial communities from Sakinaw Lake, British Columbia, Canada - sak_2013_06_06_36m | ecosystem: Environmental > Aquatic > Non-marine Saline and Alkaline > Saline ... | reverse complement strand
TGTTAAAGATAAAAAACTTGAAAAAACATTTTGGGGGAGTAAAAGCAGTTGATGATGCGTCCTTTGAAATTAAAAGCAATCATATTACTGGGCTTATTGGGCCTAATGGAGCAGGTAAATCTACAATCTTTAATATTATTTCTGGTTTTGAAAAAGCAGATTCTGGCGAAGTATATTTTGGAAAGAAAAATATAACTTCATTGTCCCCTGAAAAAACAGCACAAGAAGGAATATCTAGAGTTTTTCAAAAATCAAGATTATTTGAGAATCTAACTGTTTATGAAAATCTAGAAGTATCTATTGATGATGAAAATACTAACTTTTTTAAAAGTTTAATTACAAAAAATAAAATATCTAAAGAACATAAAGAAAGAATTGAAGAAATATTAAAGTTATTTGAAATTGAGCACATTAAAAACAATAGATGTGCAGATCTTTCATTTGGGCAAAAAAGATTAGTTGAGTTTGCAAGAGCAGTAATAAGAAATCATAAATTATTAATTTTAGATGAGCCTGTTGCAGGGGTGTCCCCCCAATTAAGAAACAAAATTATGGAAATATTAAAAAAATTGAAAAAGAATGGAGAAACAATTATTTTAATAGAACATGATATGATATTTACATTTAATATATGTGATGAAATATTTGTTCTTGAGAAAGGCAAGATTATTGCATCAGGAAATCCAACAGGGATAAAGAACAATAAGAAGGTTCTGGAAGCATATCTTGGAGATTAAATAAAAACTAGGCGAAATAAATATGAAAAAAATATTTTGGGTTAGTGGGATTATTGTAATAATAATTGTATTATTAATTATAATATCTAATTCATATAGTAAATCGAATAATGAAACAATTAAAATTGGTGGTATGTTTGTTTTATCAGGAGATGCAGCATCTTGGGGAAATGCATCTCAAAATGCAGTTAATCTTGCTGTATCAGAAGTTAATAATAATGGTGGAATAAATGGTAAAACAGTAGAAATCATATATGAAGATACAAAAGCAAATGCACAAGATGCATTATCAATATATATTAAATTTAGAGATATAGATAAGGTTACAGCTATAATTGGACCAAATCTACAATCAGAATTAGGTGTAATTGCCCCTATTTTAGAAAAAGATAAGATTCCAATTATTGCTCCTTCTTATCTTTCTACAGAAAATAGAGTTGTTGATGGTAATCCACTACTTATTTGGCAAGATCCATCTTTTGAATCTGGAAAATTAGCAGAATATGTTTATAATTCTGGAATTAAAACTATATCTATTTTAGGAACAGAAGATGCTTGGGAAAAAGAAGTATCAATTGCGTTTAAAAATAAATTTGAAGAATTAGGAGGTAATGTGCTCTATTTTGAATTAGTTAATCCAAATGAAATAGATTTATCTACTCCTATTTTAAAAGCAACTTCCAAAAATCCAGAAGGAATATTTATTGGAAGTTATTTTGTATTTTTGAATTCAACCAAGAAATTATCAGAAAATAATTATAAAGGTAAACTTTACTCAATTGAAGTTGATGATTATTTAGCATCTGAAAGTAAGATGTATACAAATAATTTATTATTTATTAGTCCGGATTTATATTCAGGAGATTTCACTGAAAAATATTTTGATACATATGGTACTAAGGCAACTATCCCTGCAGGCCAAGCATATGATTCTGCAAAAATATTATTTTCTATATTAGAGAAAACAACAAATAAATCAGAAATAATTACTGAATTTTCAAAATTAAAAGAATACAATGGGGTATCTGGCAAAATAATATTTAAAGATAATAAAACATTAATGCCACTTGCAATATATAAAATAGTTGATGGTAATATAGATAAAATAGAACAAGTAAAGTAATAATGATTAATTATGTTAGAACTTAAAAATATTCATGCAGGATACAATGGGCAAGAGATTCTTAAAGGGATAAACTTTACAATAAATCCTGGACAGATTACAAGTATTATTGGCCCAAACGGAGCAGGTAAATCAACTCTTCTAAAAGTTATCTTTAACTTATGTGAAATATATTCTGGAGAGGTTATATACAAGGGAAATAATATAACAAAACTTCCAACATATGATCTTATTTTAGAAGGGTTAAGTTATTCACCACAAGGAAGACAGGTATTTTCAGACATGAGTGTTCTTGAAAACTTAGAGGTTGGTTTAACTATTTTTAAAGATAAAGAGTATAGAAACAAGAAATTAAAAGAGGTGTTTAATAGATTCCCAATACTTCATGAAAAAAGAAATGATTTAGCATACACTCTTTCTGGTGGTCAACAACAAATGCTATCAATTGCAAGAAGTCTTTTACATGATCCTAATGTACTTTTACTTGATGAACCCTCTTTAGGATTAGATCCAAAAACCCAAAAGCAAATTTTCAATATAATCAAAGAATTAAACAAAGAAGGAATCTCAATTATTCTTGTTGAACAAAATGCAAAACAAGCAGCAGAGATATCAGATATAATATACATTCTTGAAGATGGAAAGGTTGGTTTAAAAGGAAATAAAGACATTCTAAAAGATAAGAGAATAAAGGATATCTACTTTGGTGGGAGATAAATCTATTATTTTATTTTTTTACTTGCACGTCAAGAACAACCTGAACTGTTGTTGCTGAAAAGCTTCTTATTATTCTTCTTTCAATAATTTTCAACTTTACTTTGTTTTCTTTCTCTTTTTGTTTTATAATATTTTCAAGTTCTGTGTAAGGATTATCTTTTGAAACAAAACTATAAAGATGTATTACTCCTCCATTCCTTATTGAAAAAATAGCAGAATCTAGAAATAATTCTGCAGATTTTGGGAGAGGCATTGGTATTCTATTAAAATAATCTTTATATTTCTTGCATACCTTTTTAACATCCCCCAGAATTGGAATAACCTTTCCTTCAACTTTATTTAATTTAATATTTTCTTTAAGATATTCAACCCCAATAGGATTAAGTTCAATAGCAATCACTTCTTTAGGACTAGAGTTCTTTGCTATAGTTATTGCAAAAGGCCCAACCCCTGCAAAAAATACACCTACAACCTCTCCAGGTTTAACTAAAGAAACAATTCTTGCTCTTTCTGTTGATAATCTTAGAGAATAAAATACTTTTTCAACATCTGTTTTGAAAAGACATCCATTTTCTTTAATTATTGTTTCTTTTCTCTTTTCTCCATAAACATAAGAAAGATCTTGGGTTCTAAAAACTCCATGATGTTCTTTCTTTTTGTTTAGAACAACCTTAACATGAGGATGAATCTCAATATAACCCTCTCCAATCTCTTTTTTGTATTTCTTTACAATAGCTGGGTTGATGTTTGCTATAACTATATCTCCAACAATATCATATGAGGTTGGAATTTGAGAAACAATCTCTTCTGGAACCTTTTTTCTTAGAAGTAAATCTTTAATTGTTGCTCCAATTTTATTATTAACAGTTTTTTTACTAAGTTCAATTATTGGATATTTTTTAATATCAGTTGTAATCTTCTTGACAGGTATAATTACATTCATTGAATCTCTAGAAATTTTATAATCAATATCAAGATTATTATTTGCTTTGAGCTTTGTTATAATCTTTTGAGCATCTTTGCTTAAAATTTTAATTGCAATACCTTTTGTCATCATATATAATCAATAAATATAAGTATTATTAAATAGTTAGTAAACTTTTAAATCCTGGAGTCCATTCATCTGTTAACATTAGTACAACATCTACCGATTTTATAACATATGGAAATCTTTTTTTAATATTTTCAATTATATCATAATATTGCTGGTAATTTTCAACAATAAATTCTAACTCCAATCTTTGGATATTTTTTATGTAATAAGATATGTTTGGAATATTAGATACATATTCTAATATATCTTTTTCAATATCATTATTGTATTTTTCTAAATCAATTATTGCTTTATAAAGCTCTAACCCAAGAGTTGCAAGATTAACACCTATTCTATATTGAATAATAATTCCTAGTTCTTCCATTCTTTTGATTTTATTTTTTGCAGTTGAAGGAACTGTGTTTATTTTCTTAGAAAGATCATAATAAGATATTTGCCCATTATTAACAATAGTTTCTAATATTTTATGATCTTCTTTATCTAGTTTGTTTTCTATTATTTCTCCTCCAAAATAAGTTGAGGGCCTTATTTGATTTGTAAAATACATTTTAGGATATTGTTTTGTATATACTAATATATCCATATCATAATCAATTATTATATTTTTAAAATTGGATATAATTTCGTTTTTTATATCTAAAAAATTAGAATCTGATTTAGTGTGTACTGCTGCGATTAAATCATATTTTCCTGAACAAATACCAAACCAAAATATTTTTCCGGAATGTCTGATATAATTCAAAAAAGTGTCTTTTTCAGCAGGTATATTTCTTAATTTAAAATAGAACTTATAATACTTATACCCAATTCTATATGGATTAATAGATGTGTTAAAACTATCTATTATTTTTTTTTCCTTTAAGTTATTTATTCTATATTCTATTGTTTGTCTAGATTTGTTTAACTTTTTTGCAATAAGTGATGTTGGTGTTCTACAATTAATATCTAATTCAAAAAGTATTCTTTTATCTAATTTATTTAGGTCTTGCAATTTATATTTAACCATAATTAGCAATTATATGTTAATATTTATAAATACTGCTATTTTAGCAAAAAAAACGATAATTTGTTTATTATATGTGGTACTCCCATAACTATTTACTTATGACAATTAAATGAGGTGGATATATGTATAATTCAAAAAAATACTTATCTAAAAATATACCAATTATTTTTAAAAATAATAAATTCCCAAAAGAGCATATAAATAGTGTTGATTATTGGGGTAACATCTCTAAAGAAAAATTACATTCCTGTTTACCAGATGGTACTGCAAAATTATTAACTATTGATTTAGATATTGGTGATCAATGTAGTTTAGCTTGCCCTCATTGTTTTAGGAGAGATATTAGATTTGATAAATCCGAACATCAATTAAATTATAATAATATTATAAAATATATAAAAGAAGCGAAAAAACTTGGTTTAGAAGAAATTAAAATACTTGGGAGAGGTGAACCATTTCAAAATAAAGATTTTTTAAAATTTTTAAGAGAAACCACAAAACTAGATATTGGTGTATCTATTTTTACAAAGGGATTTGTAATTGCTGATGATAATTTAGTTAAATTATATAACTCCCAATATGGTATTAATACTGGGAAAGAATTAGTTAAAGAACTATTTAAGCTTAAAGTAAGCATCCTTTTTGGATTTACTTCATTCGATAAAGACTTGCAAGAAAAACACGTAGGCGCAAAAGAAAGTACTATAAAAAATTATGTTAAGTTAAGAGATAAAGCAATTATTTTATTTGTTAAATATGGATTTAATAAATTTATTCCTGGTCAAGCAACTAGGCTTGCAATAATTTCCTCTCCAATAAAAATGGAGAATGTTAATGAAAACTTGGAGATGTATAAGTGGGCAAATGTAAGAAATATTTATTTTGTTGGTGCTCCCACTATGATAAGTGGTAAAGGAATAGATGAATTTAATATCCAAAAAAAAGAAAATTATGTTACAAAGCTTACAAAATTATATACTGATATTTATGTTTGGGCAATAAAGTCAAATTTGATTACTATAGATAAATTTAAAGCAGAAGGTGTTTCTGCATATTCTGGAGGGCATCCTTGTAATCAAACTGCATCTGGGTTTTATTTAACATTATCAGGAATGGTTGTTCAATGTCCTGGTAGAGTTGATAATAAAACTATTTTCATAGATGATATTCGGAAATCGAATATGAGAGAAGTGTGGATAAATTCCATAGCATATAAAAGAGCAAAATATGATACTAAATTTAATTATAGGTGTCTTGCAAAAGATGGATATAGTTTGCCTGTTGATTTTTATGATAATATATATCAAAATGTGTTGAATAATATATAATTATCTTTAATTTAAGTTTGTATATAAAATTAGTTATAAAAATAGATTGGTAAATTAATATTAGATAATGAATGGAATAATATTAGGTTATGGAGTAGCAAACACCTTAGTGTTTACATTTATTGGCCTTTTTATTTATTATTTATCTTATCTTTATCTTGTTAAGTTTAGAAGAACAAGAATTGATTTGAAGTTTGTTTATTCAATTATTCCATTTGTTTTTATTGGTGTTTTTATAAGAATAATGGGGGATCTAAGTTTAATTACACAAAAATATCTTCAATACCCTTATCTTTTTGGATTTCTTGGGATTCTATATCTTCTTGTTTTTGAAATAACTAGGTTAGTTTCAAGAGAACATCATGTTAAGCACATAACAATTATTGGATTAATTCTTGTTTTGCCTTTGCTTGTTTGGATTTTATTTGAAATAAAGCATTGGGTGTATTTTATTGAAATTTTAATTACCTCTGTAATAATTTTATTATTCTTTATTTATATTTATTCGCACATGAAAAAATTTAATATGTTTAAAACAAGAATAAACAAGATATTTTTATTTTCAGAGATACTAGATACATTTGCAACCAGTTTTGCATTAATTTTCTTTGGAAATAAGTTTGTTGAAGAGCATTTCCTTTCAGGTGTTTTGATTTCAGGAAACGTAATTTGGTTTATTGTACTTAAGTTATTTATTACTCTTCTCTTACTTTATTTAATTGATAAGCTTGTTAAAGAAGAAGGTGAAAATCATTATTATAAGCTATTAATTATAGTTTTAGCACTATCTACTGGAGGACGTGATCTTTTCTTAATTTCAGTAGTCTAAAATCAGGAGAAGGTTATATTTAAATACTTTTAGATATAAATATTATATAATAATTCTGATTTTTTATAAGATTAGTTTTAATTACTTACATCAAACTTAAGCGCTTATTAACAACGCCTGTCAACTTGGTGAGAAGTTGTGCCCCGGTAGCTCAATGGTGGAGCAATCGACTGTTAATCGATAGGTTGTAGGTTCGAGTCCTGCCCGAGGCGCTTTCTTATTTCTAAAATAACACCCCATTTGTTAAATTAATTTAATATTTATGAAAAAAATAAATAAATTAACAACAGAAGAGGAAGAGGTTATCATCCACAAGCATACAGAAGCTCCTTTTAGTGGTAAGTATAATGATTTCTTTTCACAAGGGTATTATACTTGCAAAAGATGTAATCTTGTTCTTTATAGATCTAAAGATAAGTTTAGATCAAATTGTGGGTGGCCAAGTTTTGATGATAGTGTGCAGGGAGCAATTAAAGAGGTATTAGATTCAGATGGAAACAGAGTAGAAATTTTATGTTCAAATTGTAATGCTCATTTAGGTCATGTTTTTATTGGAGAAAGATTAACAACCAAAAACAAAAGATATTGTGTTAATTCAATTTCTATGAATTTTGTTTTAAGAGATGAAATAAAACTTGAAAAAGCAATATTTGCAGGAGGATGTTTTTGGGGTGTTCAATATTATTTAAAACAACTTCCAGGCGTAATTGAAACTACAGTAGGGTATACTGGTGGAACAAAAGAAAATCCAAGCTATGAAGATGTATTAACTCATAAAACTGGACATGTTGAAACTGTTGAGGTTTTATTTGATCCAATTAAAACAAATTATGAAGAGGTTGCAAAAAGATTTTTTGAAATTCATGACCCCACTCAAAATGATGGGCAAGGGCCAGACATTGGAAATGAATATTTATCTGTTATCTTCTATGTTGATGATAATCAAAAAATGATTGCACAAAAATTAATTAATCAACTTATTGAAAAAGGATATAAAATATCAACCACCTTAAGAAAAGCAAATAAGTTTTATATTGCAGAAAATTATCATCAAGAATATTATGAAAAAAATAAATCAGCTCCTTATTGTCACAAATACACAAAAAGGTTTTAAATTAATTATTTATTATTTTCTTCTTCTTTCTTTCTCTTTTTTTCAAGATCAGATAAAAGTTCTTTACCTTTTCTTGAAGCAGAAACAATCTTCCCTTTTCTTAGGTCTTTATTATTTATTGTAATAAGTGCAAGATCTTCAAGTTCTTTAATAGTTTTAGAAGTAGTAGGAAAATTGATATTTGTAGTTTTGGATATGTCTTTTGGAGTTTTTGGAAAAGAAAGGGCATACATTATTTTTGTTTTGTTTGGAGAAGCAAGAATTTTTCCAAATGTGTAGGCGTCAGTTTTAATATTGTATAGATAATTAATTATATTTCGTTTTTCTTTATTAACTACCATAATTCTATCCTAATAAAACTAATATATATTATTAGTTATTATTTAATTATCTATTAGTTATATTGTTTATAAAGGTATTGTTATCTTTGAGTATGTAATTGAATTCGTTAAATTTTGGTTATCTCTCTAATTATTACTAAAAATTAGTTAAATTTAGGATGTAATTCTTTTTATAAATCTTATATTGTACATATTATATATGGTTAAACCAAAAACAAAGAAACCGCAAAATTCAAGCTTAAAAGAATTTTTTAATAAGCACATGACTTATTCAGTTATGACTCTTGGAATTTTTGTAATTATTCTTTATTCTTTATTTAATCTTTTAATGTATGGCCCCACAGGCCATACTATATTGATATTTATATTAAAGGTAATTCTCGTGGTTGTTGTTCTTTTTATAATTAAACAATTACTTGGAAGGTTTGATAATAAGAAAATATATAATTTGAGGGATTTAAAATGGGATTAAATATTGAAGAAAGATTAAGATTAATCAAAGAAGTTGGAGAGGAAATCTTAACTGAAGATGAATTAATAGCAAGATTAAAAGAAAAAGAAATATTAACAGCTTATGATGGATTTGAACCAAGTGGAAGAATACACATCGCTCAAGGTTTACTTAGAGCAATAAATGTTAATAAACTAATACAAGCAGGAGTTCATTTTAAGTTTTTAGTAGCTGATTGGTATGCACTAATGAACAACAAGATGGATGGAGACTTAACTAAGATTAAAACTGTTGGAGAATACTTTATTGAAGTATGGAAAGCAACAGGAATGGATATGGAACATGTTGAATTTATTTGGGCATCTGATTTATTAAATCAGCAAGCATATTGGTTAATGGTTCTACAAATTGGAAGATTAAATTCAGTTCAAAGAATAACAAGATGTTCTCAAATAATGGGGAGAAGTGAAAATGATTCTCTTTCAGCTGCACAAATATTCTATCCATGTATGCAAGCAACAGATATTTTCATGTTAAAGGTTGATATTGCTCAACTTGGAATGGATCAACGTAAGGTTAATGTTCTTGCTCGTGAAGTTGCAGATAAACTAGGGGAACGTAAACCAATTGCAATCCATCATCATATGCTTCTTGGATTAACAGAACCAAAAGATAAAGAAGCAACTGGAGTTGAAGCAACAATAGCCAAAAAGATGTCAAAATCAAATCCAGATTCAGCAATCTTTATGACTGATTCCAAAGAAGAGATTGAAAGAAAATTCAAAAAAGCATATTGTCCAGAAGGAGAAGTTGCAGATAATCCAGTTCTTGAATATTGTAAGTATATAATTTTTGAGAAGATTGATGAATTTGTGATTAAAAGACCAGAAAAGTTTGGTGGAGACGTAACTTACAAAAGCTACGAAGATTTAGAAAAAGATTTTGTAAATAAAAAGCTTCATCCAATGGATCTCAAAGGAACAGCAGCTGAATACATTAATCAATTTATTGAACCTGTAAGAGAACATTTCAGAACAAATAAACATGCAAAAGAACTTCTTGAAAAAGTTGAGAGCTTTCAAGTAACCAGATAAATATCTGGTTATTTTTATTCTTTTTTTAAAAATCAATAAAATTTATATTTTAGGTAATTATTATGACAAAGAAATATTTAAATGAAGGAGCAGAGGAATTCTTAAATTCTCTAAAGCCAGGAACTTATCCAAAGATTGAAGAAGATGAATTTTTAAACTTCTTAATTAAGGATGCAGAAAAATATCTAAATAATAGTTATACTCTTGTATATGATAATTATATAAATGCATCAAAATCAATTGATCCATCTGAAGAATATCTTTCAAAATTAGGCAATACCCCTAAATTTATGGTTATTCTTTCAATTGACATTATTGGTTCCACAAAACTAAGTAAAAAACTAGATTTGCAAGATAATGCAAAATTAATTACTATTTTTTCAAGAGCTATGGGCGCAATTATTCATAATTTTAATGGTTATGTTCTAAAATATGTAGGAGATGGGATAATTACTTATTTTCCAGAGCCAGACTATAATGGAATGCATGATAATGCACTTTATTGTGCATATACAATGAAAAAATATATTCTCAAGTTCCTAAATCCATTATTAAAAGAACATAATTTTCCTGAATTAAATTTTAGAATTGGTATAAATTCTGGGATGGTAATAAAAACCATTGTTGGATATAATAAAATAAAACAACATTATGATTTAATTGGGGAAACAATTAATACTGCATCAAAAATACAAAAAACACCTGTTGAAAATGGAATTTTATTAGGGCAAACTACAAACCCTGCTCTGCATGATTTTTGGAAAACAAAATTAACTGAAATTAAAATTAATAATTGGGATTTAGAATGTGTAGAGGATGATAATTGTGATAAGATATATTTACTTAATGTATTAATATGAGTTTATATTAACAACTATTAACAATTGTTAACAATTACTAACATTTATTAACATTTCTATATACAATTATATTGGTGATATGAATGAAAGCATTACTTGATTTGCCAACAGATATAAATCAAACATTAAACATTATAAAAGCTAAAAATAATTTAAAGAATAAAGCAGAAACAATATCTGTTGTTGTTAAATATTACGCTGATAATAATTTAGACCCAGAATTAAGACCAGAATTTATTGCAAGGGTATTATCCGATTCTAAAAAAGATAAACCATCTGATTATAAATCATTTAAATCTACAGAAGAACTAGATAAATACATTAAAAAAAAGTGGAATAAATGAATGTTAAGTATCATACTGAATTAATTGATATTTTTGAAAAACTTAGTAAAAAAGACAATGTATTATATAATCAAATATTAAGAAAAATAAATGAAATTATAGTGTCAGAATATATTGAGCATTATAAAAATCTTAATTATCCTTTACAAAAATTTAAAAGGGTACATATATCTGAAAAATATGTTTTAATATTTCAATATATTAAATCCGAAGATATAGTTTTGTTTAGATATTTTGAACATAGAGATAATATTTATAATAGAGAATATGATTAATTATGGTTGATGATAATTTTAGAATAATTGTTCTTGAGAACGCATATAGACATAAAGGGAAAGCAGATATTAAGTTTGCACTTGGGTCTGTTATTTCTAAATTTCCTGAGTGGAGAGAAAAAACAAAAGAGCTTGCTTTACTTTTGACTCCAATAATAAATGAAGTAAACCAGTTATCAATTGAAGAACAAGAAAAAGAAATAGAAAAATTAGCTCCTGAGCTTCTTGAAAAGAAAGAAAAGGAAGATAGAAACATTTTTGCATTCTTAAATATTAAACCTGGAGATAAGATTAAATCTGCATTTCCGCCTGGACCTGAAAAATATTTCCACATAGGGCATGCTAAAGCTGTTTTACTTAATTATTTGCTTGCAAAACAATATGGTGGTAAATTTCAATTAAGGTTTGAGGATACAAATCCTCGTTTAGTTAAACCAGAGTTTTATGAAATATCACAAGAAGATTTCAAATGGCTTGGTATAACTTGGGATGAACTTGTTTTTGCTTCTGATTACATTGATATGCTAAAAGAGCAAGCAGAAAAATTAATAAAAAAAGGACAAGCATA
>Ga0268283_1001415_pt1 | contig 11847 bp, 15 predicted proteins | sample saktaG_13_FD_190140 | JGI IMG/M metagenome (GOLD analysis project Ga0268283, IMG submission 190140) | Saline water microbial communities from Sakinaw Lake, British Columbia, Canada - sak_2013_06_06_36m | ecosystem: Environmental > Aquatic > Non-marine Saline and Alkaline > Saline ... | reverse complement strand
CAGAATATAATAATACTACAACTGGTAGTTATAATCTTAACACTGACACAATATCATCAAATTACAATCCAAAATCTATTATAACTATTGGTACTAATGATAGGTTAAGAATTTCAATAAATTTACAAATGCAAGGTTGTGTATCTCAGGCAATAAAATTTTCAGATATTGAAATAAAAGCATTTTATTCTAATGAATTAGATATACCAGTTTGGAAAAAAGGTACTTGGAAAAGAGGTACTTGGTATAATGGTGATTTTTATGATGGTGATTTCTTATCTGGTATGTGGATAAAAGGTAACTTCTTTGGTGGTAATATGTCAGCAAATTATAGATAAACAAAAGTCCTCTAAATGAGGACTTTTTTAATCCCAAAAATCATTATCTTCTTCTTTTTGTTCTTCAACAATTTCATATTTTTCTTCAGTGATAATATGATTATTATGGCTGAATTCTAAATTTTTATATGCTTATCCTTTATAATGCTGTTTTAATTAGAATATAGCCATTATTATCTTGTTGAGAAACTATATCATTTAATAATCTTCCTATATCTTCTTTACTATAACCTGCAAATTGTTTATCCACAGCATATAAACAACCTTTTGCAATATCAAACATAACCAAAAATTGTTTGGATGTTATGTAAAAATTATTTTTCATCTTTTAATTTTTCAACAATCATTTTTTCAATATATTCTGAATAGTTCTCTATACCATTGTCTTCGCAATATTTAACCCATATATCATATACTCTTGGATCAATTGAAAATGATACTTTTTTTCGTTTCTTTTCATCAGGAATTTTATGTCTCATATGATTTTTTATTTTTATATAGTAAAAATAATTTAAAAAGATTTATTTTTTATTTTATTGATTATCAACATTTTAGTATTATTGGTATAAAAATGGTATTTTTTGACTTAAAAACTTTAATATATAATAAAAAAGAAAGATATTTTATGAGAAGAAAAATAGAAAATAAAAAATTAACTATATCAATCACATTAGATGTTGATTTATTGAATATAGTAAATGAAAATTATACAAATAGATCAAAGTTTTTGGAAAATTGTATTATTGAAGAATTATGCAAAAATGAAATGATTAAAGAAGAATTAAAATCTAAAAAAATAATTTTATGAAAAAATTAACAAATGAACAATTTTTAAAAAAAGTAATAAAAATTCATGGTTATTATTATGACTATTCTTTAGTGGAGTATATTAATAGTAGAACTAAAATAAAAATAATCTGTCCTATTCATGGAGTTTTTGAACAAACTCCAAATTCACATATGAGAGGTCAAGGTTGTTTATTTTGTTATCTTGAAAATAAAAAAATGTTATTACAAGACTTTATAAAAAAATCTATTGAAATACATGGTAATAAATATGATTATTCATTGGTTGAATATAAAGGCGCTAATATTAAAGTAAAAATAATTTGTCCTGTTCATGGTATATTTTTACAAACACCTTCATCACATCTACAAAATAGAGGTTGTAAAAAATGTGGTATAAAAAATAATACTTATACAAGAGACGAAATAATTGATATATTTAATAACCTTCATAAAAATTTTTATGATTATAGCTTAGTAGAATATTTTGGTTGTTTTATAAAAATAAAAATAATTTGTCCAATACATGGTATTTTTGAACAATCACCAAACAATCATTTAAATGGTTGTGGTTGCAAGAAATGTAAAGATGATATGAAAAAAATAAATAAAAAAATATTTTCAGAAAAATCAAACAAAATTCATAGAAATTTTTATGATTATAGTTTAGTAGATTATAAAAATAATTACACAAAAGTTGAAATTATTTGTCCAATTCATGGTGTTTTTAAACAAAAACCAAATTCACATATGAATGGACAAGGTTGTCCTTCTTGTAAAGAAACTAAAGGAGAAAAATATATAAAAAATTATTTAATAGAAAATAATATATATTTTATTAAACAATATAGGTTTAATGATTGTAGAAATATATATCCATTACCTTTTGATTTTTATTTACCAGAATATAATATGTGCATAGAATATGATGGTGAACAACATTTTAAATCTGTAAAACAATTTGGTGGTGATGAAGGATTAAAAGAGACAATAAAAAGGGATAAAATAAAAACTGATTATTGTTTAGAAAATAATATAAATTTAATTAGAATAGTGTATAACATTAGTATACATAAACAATTAATATATAAGTTTTAAACATTTTAGTCAAAAAACAATATAAAGTTTAATGGAAGATTTAAGACCAAAAGAAGAAGAAAAAATTAGAAAAAAATCTATAACAAAAATTTTATTATTCAACTATTTAAAGAAAAATAGATGGTGGATATTATTATTTTTTATTATAAGTATGATTATGTTTTTTCCAGCAAATACTGGTGATTTTATTGGTAATTTTACACACCAATTTTTCACAAATATTATAAAATACTATAAATAAATGACTTACGAAGAAATAATGAAAATATCTGATATAGTTGAAAAAGAAAAACAACTTATCAAGTTTTACCAAGAAGAAATTGGAATAGATGAATGGTTGGTGGAAAAATCAGAAACACAGAAGATTAGATTCAAAGACAGATGGGAATATAAATTGGATGGAAAGTTACATAGATTAACGGGTCCAGCAATTGAATTTCATAATGGGACTAGAGGTTTTTACTATATATATGGTGAGCCTTTGAATGAAATGGATTGGAAACCGAAGGCTCAACAACTTCTTAGAGAAAAGAAGTTAAAAAGAGCAATCGTAGAAAATGAATCTATTTGAAGAAGCGAAACTTAAAAATAAGATAAAAAACCTACCAAACAAATACGAACCTTTTAAGAAAGTCATACACAAAGGCGTACCCACAATTTATGTAAAAAATATATTTTCTGTATTTATTTCAGATGAAGAATATAAAATTAATGATTTTATATTTGAAGATGATTTCAAAATATTCGTATATGATAATTTTTACAAATTAACAAAATTAGAAACATTTAATCTAGGTATAAGAAAAACATTTTTATTAGAAGATGGATTTTTACATTGCGATACTGATGCCGCATTAAAAACAACAGATGATATTTCTGGAAGTTTTAAATACTATTTTATTAATGGTAGGGAAATAATGGAAGAAGAATTTAAACAAATAATAAGAGAGAAGAAATTGGAAAGAATAACAAAAGCCACTTTATAGTGGCTTTCTTTTTATATCTTATAGATTAAACAATATTCACAATTTACTTTATCTAAAAGATTATTATAAACAACTCTTATATCATCTTCGTTTTGTATTTCAACAAACTTATTTATAGAGTTATTACTTTTATCAAATTTGATTTTTTCAAGTGGTAATATTTTTTTAAGTAGTTTGTAGTTTATATCTACTGGATTACCTTTGAAAAGAATTTTGTCTGTTTTTGCTTCAAATATAAATTCTAATATTTTTGATTTTAACAATTTTTCATCATAATATGCTGTAAAAACAACATCATCTCTTAGTTTAATATCCATATATACTAATAGTTTTTGTTTTTGTAGTGTTTTTTTAATAAAAAGTTTTAATATATAGTGTTATATCTATTTAATGATAAAAAATATTGGAATAATATGAAACATTTAAAAACATTTGAAGAAAATAATAGTGAAGAAATAACACCAGAATTGGTTAAATCACTTTATAAAAAGTTAAATGATAAACAATTATTTATCACATCTTTTGGTACAACCAAATTTAATGTGGTTTCTCAAGATTTATTAGAACGTATGTATAAATATTTAATAAAAAAATTAAATTAAATAAAAAGTCAGAGTAATATCTGACTTTTTTATTTTGTCTTGTTTTGTTTTAAGTAATTTAATATATAAGAAAAACATAAAAAGATAAAGATGCCAGTAACAAATAATAAAAAACTATTATTTTTCAATAAAGAAGGATATCCATATAACTTTGAATTAGACACAGACAACATTTACAAAGGAAAATTAATTTTTGACGAAAACTCAAGTGATACTTTTAAAACATTAGGTATTTATATTTTTGAAGAAGTTGATCCATTTGTTGTAAATGATTATTTTACATTAAATAAAATGGAGATTTATAATACAAGCGGTATTAGTTTTCATGCATCAACATTTTCTGGTGAAACTATAACAAACATAACAAGAGTAAATTCATCAGAAAAATTTTATTCTAAATGGATAGTTGGTGAAGATTTTGATTCAAAATTTCCAAAAGGAACATTAGTTTCATTTTCAGGCGTATCTTTTATAGATAAAACAACAAAATTACCAGTATCAATAACAGATTTCAATAATAATTATTATACGGTATTAGACAATAGACCAAATGCGATATTAGTAAATACAAAAACAGATAATAGAAGTTGGAATAATACTTTTGTTACAGGAAATACTATTATAAATTCTCACAATACGGTTTGTATTAATGATTATAATAATACACTATATCCACAAATTTCAAATTGGACTTTACACAATACTAAAAAATTTAGTATTCTTGGTACTGAATTGAATGATGGTGTTCATTCATATATTAATAACCAGAATATGAAAACTATATATCAAACATATGACATGTCTAATGTTAGTGTAATTGCTGGTGATATATTGAAATTTAATTTTGAGTTAAAAACTGAAAGACCTAAATTATATCAAGGTCCAATCACATTTATTTATAGTGGAACTGGTGCAACATTACAATTTGGTAGACAATTAAATTCAAATATAAATTTAGGCGAAGGACAACAAATAATCTTTGAAGATTATAATGATAATCCATTAATGGTTCCAACAAATCCAATATTCACTATACTTGATGGTACAACAGATTTAGACTTATATACAGGTAGTATAGATTTAACTGAAGAATTAAATGTAAATAAAACATACATGAAACATTTTTCAAGCAATTCATTATCTTCACAAGTATTTGTTAGAAATATGAGTCCTACAAATTTTACAAAATTATTTTCATTTTTCAAAAAATATTATCCAAAAACTTGGTTTGAATATGATTATTATATACAAATAACTGGAACTACTTCAGATTTTGACTCAAATTTATCTGTTGGTGATATAATATCATTGAGTGCATCAACACACACTACTGGAACAACAAGAGCAAAAAATGCAAATAGAACATTCAATGTTTTAGAAATAAAAACATTTAAAGATATTAGAATTGATTATTGGAAAAATAAAATAAATTCATTTACACCTTGGTACAATGATGTTGTTAAAAAAGCGGTTGATAATTTAAGAACACTGGATGAACAAATGGTATTAGATGCTATTTATATGTATGATACCGTTGATGACAATGTTGACCACGCAGAATATATACCAATTTCTCAAAGATATGAAAAGATAAAAGTACAAGAATATCTTATACCAGAAACTAATACATACGGTATTAAAAAGGTATTAAAACCACATGATATAAAAAATGTTAGGTGTAGAATGAGTATATCTGTACCAAATACATACATGCCACAAACTATTGATGTTGTTGCATATTCAACATCAAATGTATTATCTTTTTCACAAGAAATTTTAAAAACATCATCAACAACTATTAGTTATGAACAAACAATAAATGCCTTTAATACGAAATATGGTGACTATTTATATGATAACTATGGTATATTAATATATTGTTCATCTGCAAATACATCACAAATAAATATACATTCTGTTTATACATTAAATCCATCTGGAACGGCATTAACATATGATAGATATTTTATACCTAATGTTTACCTTAATACTACAAATGTTTCTGGTTTAACAAATGTTACTGGTATTACAACATCATCTATAAATAGAACATTATTAGAATTTGATGAACAACTAAAAACTGAAAAAATAAATCCAAATGAGTTTTCAAAATTTGATAATACATATTATGCTGAAATTTATTTCGATTTAAATGATAATGGTACTAATAATGGGTTTACATTAGAAATAAACGACCATGATTATTATATATCATTTTCAGCAAATACACAAACTACTATAAAATCTTTTATAAATACATATTCTGATAAATTTAAAAAAATGTATTTAAATCTAAATAGTGGTACAAGCACATTAACAATTAGTTCAGATTATACTTTTGTAAATGTTAATTCATTGAAAGTTAAAGTAAATTCATTTTCAAGTTATGATATAACAAAAGAAAACAAACATAGATCCATAGTTATATCTGGTAATGAACTTGAATTATCACCAACTCTAAGTGGAACATCATTATATGAATATGGTCTTTCAACTGGTATGATATTTACTTTAAGTGGCTCACAATATGAAAGTAATAATATATCTTATAATATTCTTGGTATGACAGAAACAATATTAGAATTATCTTATCAAGGATTATTTTTTGATGAAAGAACTCCAAAATTAAAATTAGATGTTCTTAGATTTTTAAGAAAACCAAGAGAAAGCGCAAACAAAAACGCATATTATAATTTTAGATTTTTACCAAAAGATAATAAATATACAGATGCTATATTTTTCTATGATGTCACAGGAAATCATTTAAAACCATATTTAAACGATAGTAGATTAACATATATTGGTAATAAACCATTATGGGACACTACAAATGTTTGTTCTGATGTTAAAATTGGTTTGGTAGATTCACCAAATAAAGATATTCTATATGTGTCAGACCCAACAAAACAACAAACCGTATTTAAAGGAAAAGATGGTGAATATTGTTTAGAATTTTTATTAGATAAATATAACTCTGAAACAGAATATGATTTCACACCAGAACCTTTACAAGTTTTCTTAGGTTTTAATTCAGTAAGAGAAGGTGTTTCACAAACATCAATAGTAATGGAAAAAGTTGAAAATATTATATTTTCAGGATATACTAATTCAACTACAAATCAAAATGGTGTTAATTTTAATTTTGACACAGATGGAATATTAGAAATAACAACAAATCAAATAAACTTTAACTTTTTAAATTATGGATTTGAAAAAAATCAACCAGTAACCGTTGATTTTATAGACCAATCAAAAACTGGAACAACAACATTCAATAATCACGGAACTATGACAATAGATTATGTTGGTGGTAGAAAAATGAAATTTGTAAATAATGTTAGAGATTTTAACTATGTCGCTGATATGTCTTTTAATTCATTTACAACAAGTGCAAAAACTGATGGTTTCTATTATGAAATTAAAGTTAAACCAAATCCAATTTTAAAACTTGATGTTTATGGTGAAACCGAAACAGAAGATGAAAGATTCAAAGTAGTTCTTAATAATCTTGGTGTACAATTAAATGCTGATGTTGAACATATATTTATTGATTCTGATATAGATGAAGATGGTATTGATTATATAAGACTAAATAGAAAAAGAAAAGAAATGTTAGCAGTTTATCCAGAAATTTATAACTATATTGGTTCTTATAAATCTTTAATAAATGCTATTAACTTCTTTGGTTATAATGATTTACAATTATATGAATATTATAAAAATGTTAATGTAAATTCACCATTATACCAAAAATTACAAAAAGTTTTAATACCTGATATTTTTGATAACACCGTTCCTGGTTGGACACCAACAGATTATATTTCTGGTAAATATAAAACTGGTTTCTATAAGAAAACAAATTTGTTTAATTTAACATATAGAGTAACTGATGAAGAAGGCAATAATGTAACAATGTATTCTTTAGATGAAGTTCAAATAAAATTGAATAAACTAAAAAGATGGTTGAAAAGAAATATTTTACCATTATCAACTAATATTGTAGATATAACTGGTGTTGCTGAGGTGACTGCTCAAAATTATCAAAATTATGATGTTTCTAATCAAACTATAAAAACTCACGCAGAATATGATACAACATCAGTGAATTTTATATATTCAGAAACATTAAATTTTCAAACTAATTACTTCTTTGAAGTTAATTTTTATACAAGAAATGGATTTGTTCCTTCTGGTTGGACTTGTAAAATTCAAACATTTAGTATGTCTACTGATGGTACTAATAAATTAATATCACAAAAATATTTCAAATTAATGAAAAATGATTTAGATTCTTTCTCATTCAATATTGATAAGAATGTTGATGAATATTTATATATAGAAACATCAGCATATAATGATTATGGTCAAGGTCAAGTTGTAAATAAAATGACAAACACTTCAACATCTAAACATTATTTGTTGATAAATAATAGATTTTCTATACCAGATTATAATTATTTAAATGCTAATAACAATAGTCAATATTATTTCTTTGATAAAGATGGTTATATTTTCTTAAATGATTAAAAATAAAAATTAAAAAATGATAAAAGAATACTTAATTAGTTTATTAGAAAGAAATCTATACGAACCAACATTACCACCAATTATCAAAAATCTAACAGAAAATTTTGATGAAATGCAACTTATGTATATGCTTCAAAATGGTCTTAAAATTAGTGAAGATTTAGTTCTGTATTACTATAATGGTCAAGGATTTAGATGTATAAATGAAAATGCACATATCATTGGTAATAAACCAATATGTGGAGTTATCGAAAGACAACTTAATAATAAACTTATTAAATCATGAAAACATATGAATCTTTCTTACACCAACATTATGGATCTGTTGGTATAGTTTTTCTATATGATAATAAAGTTCTTTTGGTTCATCCAAGTGATGGTTTAAAAAATCAATGGTCTTATCCAAAGGGTCATACAGAAGAAGGTGAGAATCATAAAGAAACAGCTATAAGAGAACTTGAAGAAGAAATTGGTGTTGTTTTACCTAATGATTTTTTAGATGGTTTAGAAGAAAAAGAATTAGAACCAGTTGTAAAAAGAAAAGGTATAAAACATTATTGGTATTTTACTTATAATCTAACTCAAGAAGAATATGAAATGTATTTTAATCGTAGTTTTGATTTGCAAATAGAAGAAGTTGATGATGCAAGATTTGTAAATATTAAAAATGCTAAAAAAATGTTATCTAAAAAATTTTTAGGAATTTTATTTAATATATAATAAAAAAAAGAAATATTATGAAAAACATACAAAACTGGGAACAATTTAATGAAAAAAAATTGTCTGACATTACATATGATGAAGCAATAAAACTTGGTGATTTAGAAAGAATTGTTAAAAAACACATTAAAGATAATTATCCAGAATTTTATTATGGTAAAGATAATATACTTGGACCTTTTGGTAAAGATATTCCAACACCAAGTTGGAAGAAACTTTCTAAACTTGCAAAAGATAAAAAAGATGATGAACTTAAAAAAGCCATTGAAAACTATATGGAAAAAGAAAAAGAAACATTTGATAAACATTCTGAATTAAAATAAACTTTTAGAAACCTCTCATTATGATAGGTTTTTTGTTTATATATAGTTTCATGAAAAATTAATATTTATATATCCAAAATTTTATTTAAAACAGAATAATTTTTATTAACAATATATAAATAATTATAACCAATTTCTATACATGCATTCATTTTAGATATATTTTTATCCAAATATTTATTATAATAATAATCTGATTTTATTTCAACTATTAAATTGTATTTTGAAATATAAAAATCTGGAAAATGTTTTCTTGTCTTATTTTCAAATATAAAATCTACACAGAACCCTCTTTCAACATAATCTAACATATTTATATTATTCATATAATCTAAAAAATGTTTTTCATAACTACTTTGATAATACAATTTATCATTGTAATAATTTATTTTTTTAGAATTTTTTTGTTGTTTTTCAAAGAATTCTAAAACTTGCATTGGATATTCAACACCATATCTTTTTATATTTGTTTCTCTCAATTTTCTTTTAGATTCTTCTGTAATAGAATTTGATATAAAACCATATTTTTTTAACATATTATCTACTTTTTTCTTTTTTATTTCTTCTACTTTATTTGAACTATCAAGACCATATTTTTCTAAACAAGTATTTTTATATTTTTCTCTATTATTATAATATTCTTCACCATATCTTTCTATCATTGTATCTTTTCTTTTTTCTTTTATTACTATGGCTGTTCTTGGATCTTCAACACCATATTTTTCTAAACATGTTATTCTACTTTTTCGCATTATATCTTCATTAAGTAAAACATTTTCAACACCATATTTTTCTAAACAAGTTTCTTTACATTGTTCTCTATTGTTATAATTTTCATCACCATATCTTTCTAGACTAGTTTGTTTAGATTTTTCTCTTATTTCATTATTTTGCAACACAAATTCAACACCATATCTCTCCATGCATGTTTGTTTTTTCTTTTCCATATTATCATAGTATTCCAAACCATATCTTTCCAAGTTTGTTTTCTTATTTTTTATCCACGCACATTTATTACAACAACAATATATATTGTGATTTTTAATATTTTTATTATATAAACTATAACATAATAATTTTTCATTACCACAAACATCACATTTAACATTTATTTTATAATTTGAATTCAACCATAACTTTTCAATAGGTAAAATGTATTCATCACCATAATTTACAATAATACCTATTTCTTTTAATTTAGCCATTATTTTAGAAGATGATATTAATTTTATTTCATTATCTAATATCATTTTTAACTATATTTTTTTTTATTTTACAAGCAAAAATAGAATCAATTATATCCTCTATCGGATTTGGTATTTTCTTCATATCCAATATATTCTTATTTTCAGTTAAAAAATTTGTAATTGGTGACTCTATATTACCATCTAACATAGATTTATACATTTCATGTTTTTTAAATGATCCACCTTTTAATCCATCATTATTTCTATATTCTAAAATTTCTTTTTTCTTACCAACATCCAATGGCTTATACACCAATTTACAAGTTTCTAGTTTAAGAGATGTTGGTGCAATTATTGATAATTCCATATTTTTTATATTATTTATCATTTTTATTTTTATCATCGTTGATAAAGAGACAATATCCAATATAGAACTTGTATTTTTACTAAATGAATAACCTTCACAAAAACAATATGTTTTTTCATCTTCGTCAATATGTTTCTTTATAGAATTTACAATTTCTTCAGACAACAAATCATAATGTTTAATTTTTATTATTTCATTATCAGAATAATCATTATCTTTTTCTTTATATAAAAAATAGAAATCAACACCACATTTCTCCAAATCTTTAATATATTTATTATTATTTTTCTTATTTGTAAATGATAATATTTTCATATCACAATTATCATTCTCTATATAAACTGCAGTTGAATTTAAACTAATATCTAAACCTATATAATTCATAATATTTCCTTTTTTATTTATATATTAAATTTAAAAAATCATATTTTCTCATCTTTATTTGGAGATATGATAGAATATTTTGCTTCAATTTTTTAATATATAGTTTTATGAAAAAATATAATACTTTTTTATTGGAAAAAGAACTATGGTCTGGTACAAGAATAATAGACACTAATGAATTAAAAACCACATTATTAGAAAATTGTAAAGATTTTGATATAACAAAACCATACATAAATAGATTTGTTTATGGATTTATTGAAAATAATTACATAGTTGATCCTAAATTACACAATAGAAAATCTGCAAACACTAAAAATTATTATACACAAATAATAGATAATAGTGAGAATTGGAAAGATTTTCCAAAAAGAAGTAAATCATTAATTTGTTCTTTAACCACTTTGGATAAATATGAATCGAGTTATTATGTAATACCATTTGATAATTCTAAATGGGGAGTTTGCCCATCATATGATTTATGGTGGAGTTTTTATGATATATTTGATAAATCAAATAAACACAACAC
>Ga0268283_1001414_pt1 | contig 11858 bp, 5 predicted proteins | sample saktaG_13_FD_190140 | JGI IMG/M metagenome (GOLD analysis project Ga0268283, IMG submission 190140) | Saline water microbial communities from Sakinaw Lake, British Columbia, Canada - sak_2013_06_06_36m | ecosystem: Environmental > Aquatic > Non-marine Saline and Alkaline > Saline ... | reverse complement strand
TATTCCTTATTTTAAAGATCTGTACGATACCGATCACGAAATCTCTACCCTGTTTTTTCATACTCGCTTTTCTACCAATACCGCACCCGCCACTATGATGGCTCAGCCCTTTCGGTATATGGCGCACAATGGTGAGTTAAATACGGACAAGAAAAATCGTTTAAGTGAAAGTGCGATTGCCAGACAACATAATAAGCATCTTATTTTCCCTAAAGGCCAATCAGATTCCGGTCGTCTGGATCAAACACTGACCCGTCGCATTAACGAAGATGATATGGATATTGTCACTGCTGTTTTGGCGATGATGCCGCCCGCGTGGGAAAATGACACCACCTTGTCGCCCACTGTTCGTGCGATGCTGGAATATTTCAGTTTGTATGAAGAAAAAAATGACGGCCCGGCGGCCTTGATTTTTAATGATGGTATTCGGGTGGGTGCGCGATTGGATCGATTGGGTTTACGGCCTTTGCGTTCAGTAGAAACTCATGAATATTTGGCGGTAATGTCAGAAGCCGGTCAAATTGATTTTCCACCTAAAGACATTTTGAAGCGCGGTCGTATTGAAGCGGGCGGTATGCTGTATTTTGATCATAGCACCGGCGAAACTTACAATAATCATCAAGTGATGGATCGTCTGGCGAGTGAGAAGGATTATCAGGCTTTACTGGCGCAACGCTGTATTCATTTGACTGAATTGCCGCTGGTGGACTTGGCTGAAATCATTAACGAACACACATTTAATGTAGATCAGCAGCATACGGCGTATTCACTTAATCAGGAAAGTTTCAGATTTCTGCTTGATCCGATGTTGGCAACCGGCGCGGAAAAAGTATCGGCCATGGGTTATGGTTTGGCACCCAATGCCCTGTCCAGTGCAGAAGGCGGCATGTCGCGTTACTTTAGCCAGCGATTTGCACAAGTAACCAATCCGCCGCTCGATTCAATTCGGGAAAGTGACGGCATGACCTTGCGTGTGGCTCTGGGGGCAAAACCTACTTTTTCGGATGAATTAAGCAAGCAATTGGTCATTGATACGCCTATTTTACAGCGGACGCATCTGGAACAAATTCGCAGACAATCCACTGTCAGTACCGTTACGCTGCCTATGGTTTACCAGCCTGATTTCAATGATGCCAAGCATAATGAAAATCTTCTGGAAGCCGCTTTATTAAAGGTTTGCGAGCAGGTTGAACAAGCAGCTAAAAATAACGTCGGTATTATTATTTTAAGCGACATTGCTATCAGTCCGGAGCTTGCGGCTATTCCGGCCTTATTAATGGTTGCAGCGGCTAATCAGCATTTGGTTAAGCAAGGTTTGCGTTTTAATTCGTCCTTAATTGCTGAAACCGGACAAGCGGCCAGTCCGCATGATATTGCCACCCTGTTGGGTTTTGGTTGTTCAGCCATTTGCCCTATTAGTGTTTATAACCGTGTTATCAGTCATTATCCCGTAGCAGAGCAGCAAAAAGTTCTCGATAAATTCCAAAAAGGTGCCGAGAAATCACTGATGAAAACCATGGGTAAGTTTGGTTTGTGTACAGTGGAAAGTTATATCGGCGGTGAGTTTTTTGAATCCAATTATCTGGATACCGATGAGCCCAGGTTAAGCCCGTATTTCCCTAATATTCACGCCTCGGTCGGCGGTGTGCGTTATGCCGATATTGCAGCCAGTGTCACTGAATGGCATCAAAAAGCCCTTGCGGTTCGTGAAGAAAAAGACATTCCGTTCTTGGGCTTATTTAAAGAGCGCCAAGACGGTGCCGGCCATTCTTATGGCAACACGGCGGTCAGAGAATATATCAACATGACCGATGAGGCAATTTTATATATTCCTCAGGACAAATCGCCCGTAGCCAGGGATACTGCTTATATTGACACCGGTTACGAAAAACGCACGCCGGAACAAATTGACAGCTTTGGTATTACCCCTGCTTACCGTAGTTTTGCTAAAAATCTGTATCTTGAACGTGATTCCAGACCTGCCTCCTTGCGCGATATTATGGACTTTCCAGCGGATGTTGGTGCGGCAATGACTACCGCTGATTTTGACCGTATCCTGGGTAAACAGAATTTACGCGGTAACATTAACTATTTAATTCGTGGTTTAAGCGTAACCAAAACAACGGATGATACTTACCGGATTGGTTTAACAGAGAATTCTTCTGCGCAGCGTTTGGAACAGTTGGCGGAACATTTTAAAAAACGTTTTTCCGACACAGAACTTACTATTACAGCGGCAGAAGATAGCTTGGTTATAAACGTTGCTGATAGCGATAGTCTGTTGGCAAACTATTTAAACGCCATAAAAACAGCCCGCAATCCGATTGCCTTAAGTGATGTTCAACCAGCACATGAAATCACGGCAATGCTTGCGTCAGGTGCCATGAGTCATGGAGCCTTGCTGGCTGAAGCCCATGAAGCGGTTGCTGAAGGTATTAATATAGTCGGCGCTTTAAGTAATTCCGGTGAAGGTGGCGAACATTCCAGTCGTTTTAACACTTTACGTTCTTGTAATATTAAGCAATTTGCTTCAGGACGTTTTGGCGTTTGGGCCGGTTATCTGGCAGATCCTAATATTAGAGAAATTGAGATAAAAATAGCGCAGGGCGCAAAACCGGGCGAAGGCGGTCAATTACCGGCCACTAAAGTTTCTGTTGAAATTGCCGCTTTACGGGGAGGTACGCCTCGAGTTGAGTTGGTGAGTCCACCGCCCCATCATGATACCTACTCGATTGAAGATTTGGGGCAATTAATCCATGATGCCAAAGCCGCGCGTGTAAAGGTCGGCGTTAAGCTGGTATCTTCTGAAGGTATCGGCACCATTGCGGTGGGTGTTGCCAAAGCGGGTGCGGACGTAATCAACGTTGCCGGAAATACCGGCGGTACTGGTGCGGCGGCGGTTACCAGTCTGAAAAACAGTGGCCGTTCACCCGAAATTGGTATTGCTGAAGTTCATCAGGCTTTGGCTGTCAACGGCTTGCGCGATAAAGTCATCGTGCGTGGCAGTGGCGCTCATCAAAGTGGACTGGATGTGGTTAAGTCCGCTATTTTAGGTGCTGATTCGTTTGAATTTGGTACAACGGTACTGATGATGTTGCGTTGCGTGATGGCGAAAAACTGCAATATTAAATGTCCGGCCGGGTTAACAACCGAACATGAAGAGTTTAAAGGCGACTCGCGGGTATTAGCGCAGTATTTTATGAATCTGGCGCACGAAGTCCGGGAAATACTGGCTGTGCTGGGTTATAAAAGTTTGCAGGAGATTCGTGGTAAAACGGATTTGCTGCATTTAATTGACCACCCGTCCATGGTCGGTCAACTTGATTTAACCAAAATGCTGGCTAAAGTCGAGGTTATTGTGATTCCAAAACCTGTTTATCTGGAAGCCGCTTTTACGGTTGATGATAAAATTATTGAACAGGTAAAAGTGGTGCTTATAGACGGCAAACAAACACAGGTTATCATTGAAGGCGCTGCCTTTAAGTTGAATAATTGCAATAAAACCGTCGGTGGACAGGCGGCGATTGATATTGAACGGATGCTGGCCTACGAATTGACTGAACAGCAAGTTGCCGATTCTAAAATCATTTATACCCATGAACAGGGGCGCCGTTATCTGGCACCCGACAGTGTCGTTATCCGTACCCATGGATCGGCGGGGCAAAGCTATGCGGCATTTTTAAATGACGGGATGCGTATGGAACATCTGGGCACTTGTAATGATGGCGTGGGCAAGTCTGCTTGTGGCGGAACTTTAGTGGTTGAATCGCCAGGTGGTGGTATTAAAACCCCCGGCAATAACGTATTGATTGGTAACTTTGCCCTGTTTGGCGCTACCGGTGGTAAAGTCTTTATCAATGGTGAAGCCGGTGATCGTTTTGCCGTCAGAAACTCGGGTGCAATGGCTGTCGTTGAAGGCGTTGGTGATTTTGCTTGCGAATACATGACCAACGGTGCGATTTTGAACATCGGCGGTTTTGGTAAAGGTTTCTGTAACGGCATGTCCGGTGGTAATGCTTACCAATATGATCCTGAAAATTTACTGGAAAATTTGTATGACAAGTCGTCTGTTTCTTTGCATACTCTGACCGAAGATACAGACGCGGCGCGTGCGCATGAGCAGTTTATTCTGGCGATGCTTGAGCAACATGTGGATTATGCGAAATCCAGTAAGGCTCAAAATTTAATCAATAACTGGGAATCCGAGCGCAAGCATTTTAAATTTGCCATGCCTTTATGGCTTTATAAAACGCAAACTACACAATTTTTGCAACAAGCAATGGATCGCAAAGAAATGATCGAAGAATTGTCGCAAGCATTGGCGCAACAGCAAATCGAGCAGGTTAAAGTGGCCTACCAAACGTTACAACCCTTGTTTGGTGGCGCGATACCCAGTCATGGCACACCCGAAAAAGCATTAATATTTAAATTGGTTAATAGTTTTGCAGTACTTGAAAAAGCCCAACAATGTGCTAAAGATTTGCTTAAACATTTACCTGATGCGCTTCGTTCGCAAACTCAAATAGAGCAGGCCGCTCGTAAACTGATTATTGAGCGTCCCCGTAAATTGCAAGAAGCACTGATTAAAAGTACGCGCGAAGCTTACAGCAATTACAGTGATGACCAACTAGCCTGTTTGATGGCGAGTAAACGTCTTAATGATTACAAAACAACGTTAATCAACCGGTCGGTGCAAAGTATTTATTCCATTGGCTCCAGTGCCTGGATTATTGAACAGGACAACATCAATAAACAGGCGTTGGCGGGTATCCCGTGTATTGAAGAATATTTGGCCGGACTCGTAGGGTTGGGCATTGCTCAGGGCATGTTGAACGAAGAAATGGCTTGATATTCGCCGGATTGAACGCTTTACAAAATACCCTTTAATAATTGAATTGTTAATAACTTAAATGAAATCACCTCAACTACCATTTGATGCACCCTACAACGAAACCCAACGGGCCTGGTTAAGCGGTTTTTTTGCCGGAATGCACACGCATCTGGTTCAAAGCGCTGGCCTAGTGATTCAAACAGATAGTCGACTTGTTACCATTCTGTATGGTAGTCAAACGGGTACAGCCGAATCGGTCGCCAATGATGTGGCCACCGTTGCTAAAACTTACGGTTTGAAGCCGCTGGTAAAAAGCATGGATGAAATTGAAGCGGATGCACTGTCTTCGATAGATTGTTTGCTGATTATTACCAGCACCTACGGTGAGGGCGAAATGCCCGATAATGCGCAAATGCTATGGGATGGCGTTTGTGCAGCGACGATGCCCCGACTTGAAGGCATGCTGTTCTCAGTATTGGCTTTGGGTGACACCAGTTATGATTTATTCTGTCAAGCTGGAATAGACTGGGATAATAAGCTGGTTGAGCTAGGTGCTACGCGCGTTTATGACCGTACCGATTGCGATGTCGATTTTGAAGAACCGGCAGAACGCTGGATGACGGCAGTTATTCCACACTTGGCAGGTGGCGTTACTACTACGACAGTCGTTGAAACTGAGGCCGCTGCTACTGATAAGCCTGAATACCATAGGAAAAACCCGTTTCCTGCCAAACTGTTGGTTAATCGTTTATTAACGGCGCCCTCATCGTCTAAAGAAACGTGTCATTATGAAATTTCAATTGCGGGTTCAGGATTAACTTACGAAGCGGGCGATGCTTTATGCGTTGTGCCGATTAACTGTTCTGAGTTGGTTGCCGACATCATTAAAGCGATTGGTTGCACGGGCGATGAAGACGAGCCGGTCAATGGCGAATTAATGCCCTTACAGGTTGCATTACGTGAGTATTTTGAAATTAAGGCACCTAGTAAAGAATTACTTGAGGAGGTTGCCATGCGCTCCGGTGATCAGGAACTTAATGGAATTATAGAAGCGGGCGATAAAGAAAAGCTGGCTAACTATTTATGGGGACGCGATACGTTGGATTTATTGTTGCAATTTCCGCTTTGTGAGTTTACGGCAGCCGAATTTATCGCCTTGTTAAAACCCTTGCAACATCGCGCCTATTCGATTTCTTCCAGTGGTAAACAGTATCCGGATGCCGTGCATTTGACGGTTGCCAGTGTGCGTTATGAAAGTCACGGTCGTCTCCATAAAGGCGTTTGCTCAACATTTCTGGCTGATTTGGTTAATGAAGAAACCAAGGTGCGGTGTTTCTTTACCGCCAACAAGGTTTTTAGAGTGCCTGAAGACAATAGCTTGCCCATGATTATGGTCGGTCCCGGCACCGGTATTGCACCCTTTCGTGCCTTTTTGCAGGAGCGTCAATACCGGAAAGCGACCGGTAAAAACTGGTTGTTTTTTGGTGACCGTAACGCGGCCACTGATTATATTTATCGTGAAGAACTCGAAAGTTTTCAGGGCAGCGGCTTGCTGACACGTTTGGATTTAGCGTTCTCCAGAGATCAGGATGCCAAGATTTACGTACAAGACAGAATGCTTGAACAAGGCGCTGAATTGTTTTTGTGGTTAGAGCAGGGTGGTTATTTCTTCGTTTGTGGCGACGCTTATCGAATGGCAAAAGATGTTGATCAGGTATTACATGCAGTTATCGCCGAGCACGGCAACTTTTCGGAACAGCAAGCCATTGATTACGTTAACCAACTGAAAAAAGACAAGCGTTACGTTAGAGATGTTTATTAGGTCATTGTATTTTGGCATTAATGCCGGAGTGACGGGTTTTTGTTACCGGTCGAAACTTTGTGGAAATAATTTTCAGGTTTTTGCCAATAGCACCAGTGAAGTTTTTGTGTTTTTAGATGCAGATGATCAGCGTATCAAGAAACATAAAAGATCGGGTAAGGCTCAAAAATTGACAGGGTATGAATTATTTCGAGAGAGGGGTATGGTTCAGTAAAAAGATTACGTTGATAAATAATGCGCTACGAACGATCTGGAAAATATATTTTAATATCAGTAAGGATGTCTGATAAATAACCTTTACATAAACTCAAAAGAACTATAGGCTTTTTAGTAGATTAATTTAACATTATTTTAATGACTTATGTTTTTTAAAAGTTGGTGGCCTTTTAGTAAAAAAACAAAAAAGAAGCTGGAGTCCCGCGAAAATAAAGACCTCGGTTCATTGGCGAAGATTTACATCCGGGCTGATCAACTTGAGCTGGGTATGTATATCACTGAACTGGATAGACCCTGGCTTAGAACGCCGTTTTTATTTCAAGGGTTTGAATTAAAAACGGAGGAAGAGCTTCAAGCCGTTCTGGATGTCTGTGAGTATGTCTATATTGATAGAACCAAAAGAAACAAGGCTCGAAATGTTACTGCTAAACAGGCACCAGTTAATATTCACAGTGTCTTGGGTTTTGGTTTGCCACCTGCAAAATTAAGCACCTTTGAAAAAGAGATTTTACAAACAGAAAAAGTCTATAAAAATACGAGAATTTTAGTTGCAGACTTTATGGATAAAATTGCAATGGGTAGCGGAGTTGATGGCAAACTTGCAAAGGAAGCGGTTGCCGAGTGTGTTAATAGTGTTTTGCATTCCCCTGATGCAATGTTATGGCTGGCTCAGTTAAAAAATAAAGATGAATATACGGCGCAACATAGTATGAATGTTTGTGTTTTAGCCATTGTCTTGGGTCGACATATCAATCTTTATGAAAAAAATCTTAATATTCTTGGTCTGTGCGGCATGATGCACGATATGGGTAAGATGTTAATACCAATCAATATTCTTAATAAACCTGGGGCGCTGGAATTAGAAGAAATGGAAATTATGCGGACGCACACCACATTGGGTGCTGAATTGTTAACATCCAGTGATAATATTTCTCCGGGCGTAATACAGGTCGCGTGTAACCATCATGAACGCTTGGATGGCAAAGGTTATTGTCGGCATATTAGTCAGTCCGCTATTTCTCAATATACCAGAATAATCTCCATTGTTGATATGTATGATGCCATGACCAGTGACAGGGTTTATCAAAAAGGTAAAACCCATCTTGACACAACTAGCACTATGATTGAGGTAGCGGGGCCACATTTGGATCCGGAATTGATGGTTAAATTTATTGAGAGTATCGGGGTTTATCCACCGGGTTGTCTGGTTGAGTTGACTAACGGCGTTGTTGGTATTGTGGTTGAGATCAATGAAAAAACCAAGTTGCGCCCCAGGATTATTACCATTCTGGATGCGGAAAAAAATTATGTTCCAGAACGAAACATTGATTTATCGAAAATGATCAAGGATCAGCAAGGTAACATTTATACGATTAAAAGAATGATTAAAGCAGATGATTTTAATATTGACCTCGGCAAGTACCTTCAAAAAATTGTTTTACAAAATGGACTTGCATGAAAAAAAATACCACCTGAAAATTTTCTCAAATGACGCCACGCTATTTATACAATCAAACCCCATGAAGCTAAAAAAAAATAAATCGACTTACAGGCTTCAATTGACGCGTTATGCGACTAAGTTGATACAAGGTTTAGTCGTTTTATTGCTATGCGTCCCTGCCTGTGTCGACTCAAAAGTTTATCAATGGCAGGATGTACAAGGCAGTGAGCATTTTTCGGATCGCTTTAATCCTGATGCAAAAATCGTCAACATAAAGCCGGGTTACGGCTTTTATCATGTTAAAAAAGTTTACGATGGTGATACGGTTGAACTGGACGATGGTCGTAGAATCCGCTTTTTAGGTATTAATACGCCGGAGATTCAGCATAAAGATAAAATGGCCGAAGCGGGTGGGGAAGAAGCTAAGGCCTGGTTGATTAATAAGCTGCAAGGCACTCGGGTTCACTTGGAATTTGATGTTGAGAAAACGGATAAATACGGTAGAACTTTAGCGTATCTGTTCACTGAAAAAAAAGAGCATTTAAACGTGTCTTTAGTTAAAGAAGGTCTGGCGACAATTAGTATTTTTCCGCCTAATTTGCGGTATGTTAATGAGTTGGTTGCCGCTGGGAATAAGGCGGAGCAGGATAACTTGGGGGTTTGGCAGCGCCCCGAATATGCAGTAATACCTGTTGGCAATCTTACAGAAGCAGGGCATCCAGGTTGGACGCGATTAGTGGGTAAAGTTGTCAGTATTCGCAATACCTCTAAATGGGTTTACCTGGTTTTTTCTGATCAATTTGAGGCGCGTATTGAAAGTAAATGGTTGTCTTTATTTCCTGACGTGAATGATTATGTAGGGAAAACGCTCGAAGTCCGTGGTTGGCTGAATAAAAACAGAAAGCAATTTTCAATGTTAATTCGTCATCCGAGCGCAATCAGTCAACCAGAAAAAAGTTAGAGAGCAATAAACAAATGCGATGTTAGGATAATGAAGGTGAGATGCTACAATTAGCCGCCTATAAAAATATAATTAAGTTTATCCCCGTGCAATCAAAACAGACTAAACATGCTTACACATGGAACACTATTTATCAAATTGCCTTAGAGCATAAAAAAGCACTGATTTATTCTCATTTTATTGCTATTTTAGCAACCATTGCCAGTGTGCCTGTGCCTTTGCTGATGCCATTGTTGGTGGATGAGGTTTTATTGAATAAACCGGGTGTAGCCATTGGGTTTATTAATCAATTTTTTCCTACTGAATGGCGGCTACCCCTACTTTATATCTCTGTTGTTTTGATTGCCAGTTTAATACTGAGAGTTATTGCCAGTATTTTTAACATCATCCAGGCACGACACTTTTCCTGTATTTCCAAAGACATTATTTTTCGTATCCGCAAAAATCTGATCAGACATTTACAAACCATTTCCATGGCTGAATATGAAAGCCTTGGTACCGGTACGGTGGTCACTCATTTGGTTAAAGATCTTGATACGCTTGATACGTTTATTGGTACTACCGTTAGCCGATTACTGGTCGCTATCCTGACGATTATCGGCACGGCGGTTATTTTGCTCTGGATGCACTGGCAACTGGGTTTGTTTATCATGCTGTTAAATCCGGTGGTGATTTATTTCACGCGCGTGGTTGGTTCTCGTGTTAAAAATCTAAAGTTCAAGGAAAATTCTGCCTACGAAGTGTTTCAACAATCGCTCACTGAAACGCTGGAGGCGATCAATCAAATTCGTGCCAGTAACCGAGAACATTATTATTGTCAGCAATTAATTGAGTCTGCCCGATCAGTTAAAGATTTTTCAGCGGCTTTTGCCTGGAAAAGTGATGCGGCATCGCGTTTAAGTTTTCTGGTGTTTCTGTTTGGTTTTGATATTTTTCGCGCCTGCGCCATGATGATGGTGTTTTATTCGGATCTTAGTATTGGCGAGATGCTGGCGGTGTTTGGCTATCTTTGGTTTATGATGGCTCCCGTGCAGGAAATTTTGGGAATTCAATATGCTTTTTATGCCGCCAAAGCGGCGTTGGTACGTATCAATAGATTGAATGCGTTGGAACAAGAACCCTATTATCCTCATCTTGAAAATCCGTTTTTACATAAAACAACTGTCGCTATACGCGTCGATAATCTGCATTTTAGTTATGGCGAAGAAAAAATACTTAACGGCATTCAGTTAACAATTAAAGCCGGAGAAAAAGTGGCGCTGGTGGGTGCCAGCGGAGGTGGCAAGTCTACTTTGATACAAGCCTTGATTGGTCTTTATTTACCCAGTGAAGGCCGGATTTATTTTGATGGCGTTCCTATTGAGCGCATAGGTTTGGAAGTTGTCAGGGAAAATGTAGTTACCGTGCTACAGCATCCGGTTCTATTTAATGATACTATCCGCGCCAATCTCACGTTGGGTAAGCCGTCCAGCGATGCGGCATTATGGAAAGCACTGGCGATTGCACAAATGGAAGAGGCAGTTAAAGATCTGCCAAACGGGTTGAATACGGTCGTCGGTCGTTTGGGGATGCGGCTTTCCGGTGGTCAACGGCAAAGAATGGCTATTGCCCGTATGATTGTTGCCAATCCCAAAGTGGTGATATTGGATGAAGCAACGTCTGCGCTGGATAGCGAAACCGAGTATAAATTACATCAAGCACTGGCTGCTTTTTTAAAAGGCCGGACTACCATTATCATTGCCCATCGTTTGAGTGCGGTTAAACAGGCTGATCATGTTTATGTTTTTGAACAAGGTGTTATTTGTGAACAAGGCCATCATGAAATATTAATTAATAATAAGGGTCTTTATGCCAAACTGTATGGCGAATATCAATAAAGCAGGTGCAAGGTATAAATCAATCCCTTGAACCTTTCACCTTGAACCTCGAATCTGACTACTTATGACCGAACTTTACGATTTACATTGTCATTCAACCGCCTCTGATGGTACTTTATCGCCAACAGAATTAGTGCAACGTGCGCACCAGCAAGGTGTTACTGTGCTGGCATTAACCGATCACGATACCACCAATGGACTTGTTGAAGCACAGTTGTGTGCAACGGCGACAGGTATCAGGTTAATTCCCGGTATTGAACTGTCTACCAACTGGCAAGATAAATGTTTCCACATAGTAGGGCTGGGGATTGATCCAGACTATCAGCCTTTGGCTGAAGCTACTCAAGATTTGCAGAGTACCCGTATGGTGCGAGCAGAAAAAATTGCTTTAAAGCTGGAGAAAAAGCGTATCCCTGGTGCGTTTGAAGCGGTCAAAAAATCGGCGGGTACAGGCATGATTACCCGTTCCCATTTTGCCGATTTTCTGCGCTCACAAAACCATGTATCTACCCAGCAAGAAGCCTTTGATCGCTATCTGGCTAAAGGCAAATCGGCTTATGTTTCTACATCCTGGGCTGAACTGGAGTTGGCGGTAAGCTGGATTACCGGAGCGGGCGGCGTTGCGGTATTGGCGCATCCTTTACGCTATAAACTAACCGCCAATTGGATGAAACGCTTGCTGACAGCCTTTAAGGAGGCGGGCGGGCAGG
>Ga0268283_1001413_pt1 | contig 11868 bp, 8 predicted proteins | sample saktaG_13_FD_190140 | JGI IMG/M metagenome (GOLD analysis project Ga0268283, IMG submission 190140) | Saline water microbial communities from Sakinaw Lake, British Columbia, Canada - sak_2013_06_06_36m | ecosystem: Environmental > Aquatic > Non-marine Saline and Alkaline > Saline ... | reverse complement strand
TTATTACCCATTATTCAGTAATGGAACATTTGGCAGAAATATCTACAATTTTATTCTTTTTGCTAGGTGCTATGACCATCGTTGAAACGGTTGATCAGCATCAAGGATTCAATTTGATTACCGACAAAATTAAAACTACAAGTAAAATAAAATTGTTGTGGATAATAAGTCTTTTGACTTTTTTCATGTCGGCAGCACTCGATAATTTGACCACTACAATTGTTATGGTTGCCCTAATACGTAAATTAGTGGACGACAAACAAACCAGGTGGTTTTTTGCAAGTATGGTCGTACTTGCTGCAAACGCGGGAGGCGCATGGTCGCCGATAGGTGACGTGACTACGATTATGTTATGGATAGGCGGACAAATTACTGCCGGAAATATTATTAAAATGGTTTTTGTCCCAAGTGTAATGTCCATTGTAATTCCTTTAATTATTGTGTCTTTCACAATGAAAGGGAAAGTTAGCAGACCTAAATTATCAAAAGAAGAAACCAAAGAATTTACTTCACCTTTCGAACGTAAATTGATTTTAATTATGGGTATTAGTGGCTTGTTGTTTGTCCCTGTATTCAAAACAATAACCCATCTTCCTCCTTATATGGGAATGTTATTCAGTTTAGGTGTTATCTGGATTACAACTGAAATTATGCACAGAAATAAGACTCATGAAGACAGAAGGAAACTTACCGTAATTGGTGTGCTTCGAAGAGTTGATGTGCCGACCATATTCTTTTTCTTAGGAATCTTAACTGCCGTTGCTGCATTACAATCAGCGGGCCACCTATCATTGTTAGCCGGGTGGATGAATGATAAAATTGGTAATATTTATATTATAAACATGGTAATTGGAATATTGTCATCAATTGTAGATAATGTGCCATTGGTTGCGGGAGCGATGGGAATGTATGAAATTGCACATGTTGCCTCAACAGGCTATGATGCCTTCTTTGTTGTTGATGGAGCTTTTTGGGAATTTCTGGCTTATTGTGCCGGTACTGGAGGAAGTATATTGATTATTGGTTCAGCAGCCGGTGTTGCGGCTATGGGTATGGAGAAAATAGATTTCATTTGGTACACCAAAAGAATAAGTCTATTAGCACTTGTCGGTTATCTTGCCGGTGCAGGTACATATTATCTTCAAGAGATTTTATTCCATTTCTAAGCATTGTATAAATATATTGAAAGGTGGGTTTTATCAACCCACCTTTTTTTACGAAAAATTTATAATATATGTTAACCCTTCCAAAAGGAATTAAGTAAGATTGTGTCTATAGAATATTGTTTTTAATTCAAGTTATTGTTAATTTGGCAGATAAGGTGAATACTTTGATTTTATGATAAGTGAATCAGATCTTGTAGAAGACATTAAGAAAAAGGATCACGCAGCCTTTAAAAAGTTAGTTGATCAATATCAGGAGATGGTATTAAACACTTGCTATGGATTTGTGCATGATGTTGACGACGCAAAAGATTTGACACAAGAAGTATTTATTAAGATTTACGACTCTATTCATAAATTTAGAGGAGATGCAAAACTCTCTACCTGGATTTACCGCATCTCGGTAAATAAATCATTGAACTTTATTAGAGCTGATAAAAAGGCTAAAACAACTGATTTGGAAGCTTTATCACATTCAAGTGATTTGAAATTAAGGGTTCACCACGAAAGTGAACAAGAAGATATTGACTTGGAGCAGGAACAAAGATCAAGAATTTTATTTAAGGCAGTAGATAGTTTGAATGAAAATCAAAGAATTGCGTTTAGTTTGAATAAGCTTGATGACATTTCATATAATGAAATAGGCGAAATCATGAATATTTCTTTACCTGCAGTTGAGTCACTCATTCATCGCGCAAAGTTGAATTTACAAAAGAAGTTAATCAAGTACTATAAAAAGAATTTGAATTAGCGCAAGTTTTTTAGAGATAAATAGTCTAATGAAAAAACAGAACAAAATGAAATGCAAGGAAGTACATAAACTAATCACCCCTTTTTTAAATGGGTCGATGGATGTGAAAAAGAGCGAGCTCTTTCATTCACATTTGACAGAATGTAGTTCTTGTGAGAAATTAGTTAAGGAATTATCTGCTACATTATCAATTCTTGATAAGCAAAAGAGAGTTCTTCCTGATCCTTTTATGCATACCAGAATATTGCAGGAGATTGAAAACAGACAAAATACAAGCGTCTTATTAAGTGTCATGCGTATTTTGCAGCCTATTATGGTTGCTGCAATTCTGGTAATTGGAATCTATTTAGGTATTGGACTTGGAAATAGCTATGTGTCAAAAGGGGAGGAAATCGCTAGTGCTGATAACCGAACCCTTGTTGATGAATTTTTATTCAACGAAATGGATTATGAGCCCATCGAGATTTTTTTAATTGATAAATAAAAACTAAGTCATGAACTATTTTTCAAAAAGAAGTATTGTCATTCTAGTTATTGCAGTTCTGTTAATTATAAATATTGCATCTATTTCAACCATAGTTTATCATTCATATAGAAATCGCAGAACTAAAATGGCTGAAACAGAACGAACATCCATGAGGGATTTTAGGCAGGAACTTAATCTTAACCCACAGCAAATTGACGAATTTGGCAAATTGGGAAAAAAGTTCATGCTCGATACTAGAGTGAGGATGGATGAAATGCAAAAAATCAGGTTAGATTTAATAAACGAAATGTCGTCGGCAAATCCGGATACAGCAAAAATGTTTGCTATGGCAGATGATATAGGAAAGTTGCATGCACAAATTAAACGTCAGACCATTGACCATTTTTTGATAATAAAAAATAATTGTACAAATACTCAATTTGATAAGTTTGTAACATTATTTCAAAGATCGTTGATGGATGATAATTATAGCAGATGGTCTGAAGTTCAAGGAAGAGGTAGGAATATTAGAAATGGTAACCCTCAAAGAGACAAGTAGAAACAATTTAATACTCAATTAAGATGAAAACAATTAATGTAAAAACAAGGATATATGGACTAATTATTTTAGCAGCCATATTTACGTCAAGCAATATTTATGCTCAGCGAATGCAGCGATTAGATGGAAATCAAAAAGCAAATGCAATGAGAATGCATCAAAACCCCGGTCAAGGAATGGGTAATCAGAATATGGGACAAAAAGGAATGGGAATGATGGGATTGAATTTAAGTGAAGAACAAGTTGGTAAAATGGAGGAATTTAGAACAAATCACCTCAAAGAGATGCTCCCAATTAAGAATGAAATGCAAGAGAAAAGAGCAAATTTAAGAACTCTAACGACTGCTGAAAATGTTAATCAAAAAGAAATTGATAAAGTAGTTGACGAGATTGCAAACTTGACTTCAAAACAAATGAAGCTTCAAATAGCGCATCAACAGCAGATGAGAGCTTTGCTCACAGAAGATCAACGTGTTTTATTTGATAGTAGGGCCGGCAGACAAGGAAACAGACAATTTGCCAGAGGAAATTCAAGAGCTGGAATGGGAGCAATGCACTCTCGATCCGGAATGAAATCCAGATAATTGAAAAGCGACCTTTCAGGCCGCTTTTTTTGTACTATTTTTTGGGAAAAGCAATGCTTCCTCCGCAGCTGTCATGTTTAGCTCCGGTAGCCGAACTTAAACAATTAATTTCATTGCGCATCCGAAGAATTCCTAAAAAAGCAAAAACAACAGCTTCCTTAAAATCTATCAAATCATTATCGGGAATCACTAAATTAAGATTTGAAAGTGCCTGAATACGTTCTATCAGATATGCGTTGTTTGCACCTCCTCCCGTAATCAAAACCTTTCCTTTTTCTTTTACGTTAAATGAATTTGATATTTGGAAAGCGATATGTTCAGTAATGGTGCGAAGAAGATCATAATTAGGAATGGGAAATTTAAACATGTTAGAAAGAAATTCTGACTCAAACCATTCGCGCGACAAAGACTTTGGTGGATCAAGATGATAAAATAAAATATTATTTAAGATTTCCAGAAGTTCAGAATTAATCTTTCCTTTTGAAGCCATTATTCCATTATGATCATATTTTTGATTTTCCCTTTGGCTAATAAAATTTAACGCCATATTTACCGGACAAACATCCTGAGCCATTCTTCCTCCATTCAAATCGAATGAAATATTTGCAAATCCGCCTAGGTTTAAACAAATTTCAAAATCCTTAAAAAGCAGTTGATCACCAATTGGAACAAGGGGAGCTCCTTGCCCACCTAATGAAATATCCAAAGATCGAAAATCATAAATTACAGGAAGATTCAAGGTTTCGGCCATTTGATTTCCGTTTCCGATTTGTAAAGTATAGCCTTTTTCAGGTTGATGAAAAATGGTATGTCCGTGCGAAGCAATAAAATCAGGGTTTAGCCGATGTTTTTCAATAAATGCTGAGGTTCTCTCTGCCAAATATTTTCCGTAAGATAAGTCAAGTTGTTTTAGTTCAATTGCAGACAAAGAGGGAGCCTCAGTCAGCTTTTTTATCCATTCGTTAGTGTATTGAATAGTTTCAGCCTGTCGGATTTTAAAATCCCAATTCCCCTTTTCCTCAATAAAACTACAAAAAGCAATATCCAATCCATCAAGAGAAGTGCCGGACATTAATCCAATCACATTATATTGCTTCATTTTTAGAGGGTTTCAATAAGTTTTTCAAGTCGCATTCCTCTCGATCCTTTAAGTAGGATGGTGTAATTTTTTATTTTATTTGTGCTTAGATAATTAAAAGCCTGATCGGTAGTTTTGAAGTGAGTCCAATTTGAATTTAATTCGCATAGTGAAAATTGCGATCCAATTAATATCACTTCCTCAATCCCTTTTTGTGAGATGTGATTTACAATATCCTGATGAAGTGTCAGGCTTTCTGATCCCAATTCGAGCATATCTCCTAGAATTAATATTTTTTGATCGGCTTTTATCATTGCAAAGTTATCGATTGCTTTGATCATGCTGCTAGGGTTAGCGTTGTATGCATCGACAATTAATCTGTTATTTGGGGTTTGCAATAGTTGTGACCGTTGATTTTTTGGTTCATATTCCTCAATGGCTTCTTTTATTAAAAGTTCCGGAACTTCAAAAAAATGCCCAATACAAATAGCGGCCATAATATTGGGGACATTGTAATCTCCAATTAATTTTGAATTGATGATCAAACTTTTTCCATCAATTTGCCAATTTGTTCTGGCAAAAATATCGGAATTAATTTTAGTGAATTGAACATTTGCCTTATCTGTCATGCCATAGGTGTATCTTTTTATGTTTTCGGACTTACCCATCAGTAGTAAATCGTCTTGATTTACAAAAGTTTTTGCGTTTGATTGCGTTTGAAGATGATGGTACAACTCTGTTTTAGCTTTAATTACTCCTTCAAAACTACCAAACCCTTCCAGATGTGCGATCCCAATATTGGTGATTAATCCATAATTTGGGTTTGAAATATTACATAAGTTTTCTATCTCGCCAATATGATTTGCACCCATTTCAATAACAGCTATTTCAACATCATTATTTATGGAAAGAATGCTTAGGGGTACTCCGATGTGATTGTTAAGATTCCCTTTTGTAGAATAGGTTATGAATTTCTTTGAGAGAACAGCATTGATAAGTTCTTTGGTTGTTGTTTTGCCATTGGTACCTGTAATTCCAATGATTGGGATATTTAGTTTTTTACGATAGAGTTTTGCAATTGCCTGCAGTGTAAGCAACACATCTTCAACAAAAAAACAGCAATCCTTATTTTTTAGATCGATATCATCAACTATGGCTAAGCTACAACCTTGATTTATTGCTTGAAGTGCAAATTTATTCCCGTCGAAATTCTCACCTTTAAGCGCAAAGAAGATAGATCCTGCTGAAATTGCTCTACTGTCCGTTGATATTTGCGGATGCTTGAGGTAATGCTGATATAATTCTTCTATTGATGAAACCATAATTCAAAGATAAAAAAATCCCCTCCCGAAATTACGGAAGGGGCTGAGTTCTTTATATTGATTATTTTATTTTTCGTCAGGTACAGTTCGTCCAACCCGAATCATCGCACATCTGAATCCAATTGAGTTAGAAGATTCATTTTGATTTAAAAATCTTCTCACGCCCGGGCTTAGGTAATAAGCTGGATCTTTCCACGAACCACCCTTATATACTCTTGATTCGTTACTTATAAGTGAATTCACACCATATTCATACATTGACAAGGCTTTGGTGTCGTCACCAGGCTGAGCTAACCAGTTTCCTCCTATCATTGATTGTCGATCACCATCACGGTAACTAATATTATCTGCCTGTCGGTAATTCTTTCTGTTTTTTATTTCTTCTTCTGAAACCTTAACCTCAGGAATCCTTCCTAAACTATCTTTTTGTACAAGCATTCCTGCAGAATCAGTTTGTTTATTCATAAAAACATTACCTCTGAAAGGGCTGTAATCGGCTAAATCTTCGAAACTAAGAGGTCGGTAAACATCTAATACCCATTCACTAACATTACCAGCCATATTGTATAAGCCATAATCATTGGGCCAGTAGGAACCAACAGGAGCTGTAATATCAGCCCCATCATTTAAACTTCCAGCTACACCCATATAATCGCCACGTCCTCGTTTAAAATTGGCCATAAATTCACCTTGGTATTTTTTGTCGCCGGTACGTAAATAATGGCCATTCCACGGATAAGCTTTTCGTTCAACCACTCTTTCATTAACGGTGTTACCAAGCAATCCTAATGCAGCGTATTCCCATTCTGCTTCTGTAGGTAGCCTATATCCTGGTAATATAACGCCATCCTCAATTGAAACTCTTTGAACCGCATCTTTATTTGTAGAATCATTGGCAGGAACATTTCCGTACTGACCTGCTAAATAAGCATCAGTATTAAAATTGTCTGCATTCTTCTGATCATTATTCCATTGAAGAGCTTTTGATTTTATGAGTAAAAATTCATTTACCCGATCAGTTCTCCATTTACAATATTCAGTAGCCTGTACCCAGCTAACTCCAACAACCGGATAATTTTGATACGCCGGATGACGAAGATACATATTTACCAATGGCTCGTTATAGCCTAAACGATCACGCCAAACCAAGGTGTCTGGCAAGGCTTTTCGATAAACATCAGGATGATCTTTTCCAAATACCCTGCTTGTCCAATATAAATATTCTAAATAATCTACGTTTGTAACTTCAGTTTCGTCAATATAAAATGATGGAACGGTCACTCTTCTTGGCATATTATTCCATTCATGCATCACATCCTCCATGGTTGATCCCATTACAAAAGTTCCACCTTCAATAAAAACTAATCCGGGTCCTGTTTCTTGGTCATTTAAATCAGAAACATTAAATCCACCATTCTCTGCTGTATTATAATTCCATCCTGTACTGTGACTTGCTGTTGGTTTCTTCTTGAAAATATTAAATTTATTACAGGAAGTAATAAAGGTGAGTACAAGAAGAATTCCAATTATATTGATGAATTTTGAGTGCATAAACAATTGTGTTTTTCTATTTAACTAAAAACAAAGTATATTATTGTATAATTAGTGCTTTACCAAATAAAGATTTTCAATAAATTTTTACGATTTCTACAATATTACAAACTATTATTCAAAATTATAAACTTTCTAAGTTTATATGTTAACCTGAAAGTGTTAATATTTGACTTGTACGTAAGGATTGTTCTAAAAGTTCTATTTGAGTATATTTACAGCCGTAAAAATTATTATTAAAGTAAATAAACACTAATCTAAAAGTTTGAAATACCTGTTTAAGAGTTAGGCATCAATAGCCAAGAAGATAGAACTATGCTGCGGAAAATTTTGATATTATTTATATTGATTACCATAACGGTATCTGTGGCATATCCGCAAAACAGATTGAGGACTGTGAATTGGGACGGACAACTCCGAACTCAAGTTACTTCGGCTGAAAATACCCTTTTGTTTAGCGAGAACATTCCATTACAATTTATTCAGGGAGATGTAAATGTTAAGCTGATAAACAAGCACTATGAAGAATTACAAGCTTCAGAGTTGCAAAATTTAAAACAGTTTGATATTAAGGATGATGTTGAGGTAAGATCAGAAATGAGAGTTATATCAAAAGAGAAGTATTTGTATTATGAATTGATTCCTTTAAGAATAAATCCTGATAACGGAAAAATAGAAAAACTGATTTCTTTTGACATTGAACTTGAAATTAAACCTACAAATGAAAATGTCGAATCTTTTCAATTTAAGAATCAATCTGTTCTCTCAAGTGGGAAGTGGTATAAAATAAGAGTTTCAAAGGATGGGGTTTACAAAATTACCCAAAGCGATTTAACTGCCATGGGAATAAATGTTTCGGGTATCGACCCTCGAAATATAAGAATCTATGGGAATGGAGGAGGGATGCTTCCGGAAAATAATAGTGAAACAAAATATGATGATTTAAACGAAAATGCAATTGAAGTATTTGGAAAGGCTGATGGAAGGTTTGATGCAAACGATTATATTTTATTTTACGGACAGTCGCCCCATGTTTGGGAATTCAATGGATCAACTCAAAAATATTCACATATTTCAAATGCGTATTCCGAATATACCTATTATTTTATCACAACAGATTTGGGAATAGGTAAACGGATTACATTGCAGCAATCCCTTACGCAAGAACCCAATTTTACCGTATCTGAATTTGAAGATCACATTTTTCATGAGCAAAATGATATAAATTTGATCAACTCGGGCAGGAATTGGTATGGAGAAGTTTTTGATGCAGTCACTCTCCGGACGCTTGAATTTGATTTTCCAAACCTGAATAAATCAAAAAAGCTTCAGATAAAATTTGATGCTGCTATTAAATCATCAGTTTCCAGCAAAATTGAAGTGAGTGCCAATGGTTCATTTATTAATCAAATAACAGCTTCAGGCATAAATTTTTCTGCCCCATATCCTCCCGAAGCTTTGCAAGGAATCATAACCGGGGATTTTTTATCAGATAATGATCAAGTGACACTAAAGCTAAATTATTTAAAACCTAATCCTGCATCCAAAGCATGGCTCGACTACCTCGAAATTGTGGCCTGGAGGCAACTGGTATTTGCAGGTCATCAAATGTTATTCAGGAATTCTCAAAGTATTATCAGTGGAGGAATTTCTAATTTTAAATTATCAGGTATTAATGATAAACTGGCTGTCTGGAATATCACCAATCCTCAATCTGTCACCAAAATAAATGGCATTAAAAATGGCAATGAGCTAAACTTTGTTTTAGCTACTGATTCTCTTCTCGATTTTATCGCTTTTGATGATGGTGGATTTTTAACTGCCGAATTTGTAGAAGTAGTCAATAACCAAAATTATCACGGCATACAACCCGTCGATCTTATTATAGTAAGTCCCAAAGAGTTTTATAATCAGGCATTACGATTGGCCGAATTTCATGAGAGTCATGATGGTTTTAGCTATTGCATAGTGGAGCCGGAAAAAATTTATAATGAATTTTCATCAGGTGCTCAGGATATAAGTGGAATCCGGAATTTTGTAAGGATGTTGTATGATCGGGCCGGTACTGATTCGCAACCAAAATATTTATTGTTGTTTGGGGATGCTTCTTTCGACTATAAAAATCGCATTGATGGTAATACCAATTTTGTTCCTACCTGGGAATCTCCTTTTTCAACAGCTATCATTTCATCCTATAACACAGATGATTATTTTGGGTTGCTGGATGAAAATGAGGGCGCCGATGTAAGTGGTGGCCTAGATATTGGAATTGGAAGAATCCCTGTTCGAAACCCTGAGCAAGCAGGTCAGATGGTTGATAAAATTATTCATTATTCAGAAAATTCTGCAGCTGTTATGGGTGCCTGGCGAAATACGATATGTTTGGTTGGCGATGATCAGGATTACAATACTTATGTTAAAGATTCAGAACAAATTGCCACTTTTATCGATAATGATAACAATAAAATAAATGTTGATAAAATCTATTTTGATGCATACCCACAGGTTTCTACGCCAGGTGGGCAGCGTTATCCGGAAGTTAAAAAGGCCATTAATGATGAACTTGAAAAAGGAGCGTTAATCGTAAACTATATCGGACATGGTGGCGAAACAGGATGGGCACATGAGCGTGTACTAGAAACTCAGGATATTAATGCCTGGCAAAATTATGATCGATTACCTGTTTTTGTTACAGCTACCTGCGAATTTACCCGATTTGATAATCCTGCTTTGGAATCAGCCGGCGAATTGGTTTTGTTAAATAAAAATGGGGGAGGAATCGCACTGTTAACAACAACAAGGGCAACAAGCGCCGGTGCCAATTTTCAGCTAAACAAACAAGTCTTTAAATATATTTTTGAAAAACTAAATGGCGAATATTTGCGATTAGGCGATATTATCAAAGAATCGAAAAACGCAATTGGCAATGGATCAAATGCCCAGAAATTTGTATTGGTCGGAGATCCTGCGCTTAAGATAGCCATTCCACGCGACAGCATCGCAACAATTGAGATTAACAATCGGGCCATACAGGAACTTCCGGATACCTTAAATGCCATGGAAGAAGTAACAATTCGGGGTTCAGTATTTCAAAAGAATGGGATAAAAAATATGGCATTTAATGGTTTGCTTTACCCCGTTGTGTACGATAAAAAATCACGAATAAAAACAAAAGGGCAGGATAGTGATAGTTTTGAGCAGGAGTTTGATATTCAATCAAATATTTTATACAAAGGAAAAGTGAGTGTTACAAATGGTGACTTTACATTTTCATTTGTGGTACCAAAAGATATTGTGTATAATTATGGATTTGGAAAAATCAGTTACTATGCACAAAGTGAAGATATAGATGCGTGGGGTTGTTATGAGAATGTGATTATTGGAGGATACCATGATGAAATGCTAACCGATATCGAAGGGCCAACAATTGACCTTTACATGAACAACCAATCTTTTAAAAGTGGTGATATTACCAATGACAGTCCTACTATTTATGCCCGAATAAGTGATGAGAGTGGGATCAATACCATTGGCAATGGAATTGGTCATGACATTGTAGCTGTGCTCGATGGAAATACCGACCAGACATATTTTTTAAATAATTTTTTTGAATCAGATCTTGATAGTCATACTTCCGGAACCTTAAGTTATCCCTTATCAGGATTAAGCGAAGGAATGCATACTTTAAGTTTAAAAGTTTGGGATATAGTAAATAATTCTTCAATTGCAATCATTAAATTTGAGGTCAAAAATCAGAACACAATGATTGTTCAGGATTTGAAAAATTTCCCAAATCCTTTTAGAAATAATACCAACTTTAGCTTTAAACACAATCAGGCAAAATCGATCATTAATTTCGAAATCCAAATCTTTTCGATGGACGGGAAAAAGGTTAAATCAATCGAAAAATCAATTACACCATCTGGATTTAATTCTGATTTAATTGAGTGGAATGGTAGTTCTGATTCAGGTGCAAGCCTAGATGCCGGGATTTATGTTTATAGAATATTGATCGACGGGAAAGTTATTGATGGAGCAAATAGCCAGAAACTTTTAATTTTAAAATAAGCTCAGATTGCAAAATAAGAGCTACAATAGTGTAAAAATAATTAGGCAATATATTAAATAAAATATCGTTAAATTTGCACTCATACGAACGAGTAATTACATAATTCTCACATAAGCTGATCTTCATTTTAAATAAAAATACTACACATGAAGTTTAAACTTGCCCTAATGATAATGCTGTCTGTTCTGATGGTAAATGGATTTTCTCAAAATACGAAACTGGGACAACAGGCCACTTTAAATACGATTACCACCGCAGTTCCGTTTTTAATGATTGCTCCTGATGCCCGATCTGGAGCAATGGGAGACGCCGGTGTATCATCGAG
>Ga0268283_1001412_pt1 | contig 11870 bp, 15 predicted proteins | sample saktaG_13_FD_190140 | JGI IMG/M metagenome (GOLD analysis project Ga0268283, IMG submission 190140) | Saline water microbial communities from Sakinaw Lake, British Columbia, Canada - sak_2013_06_06_36m | ecosystem: Environmental > Aquatic > Non-marine Saline and Alkaline > Saline ... | reverse complement strand
CCGGCGCTCTCACTCCATTGCGCCGTGCCACCACAAAATGTCCCAACTCATGGACAAAAATGAGAAGTCCCAAAATTACGATGAAAATCAAAATTGCTACGAACATAGTAGATTATATTAATAAATTATTTTATTTTTTTGTTTTACCTGTCAAACCTGCATAATTTCCGCTTCTTTTCTCTTGCGGATTTCTTCAATCAGTATGTTATATTCTTCCACCACCTTCTGCAATTTTTCTTTGCCTTGGAATTTATCATCTTCTCCAATTGTCAGTGATTGAATTTCATCCCACACATCTTCTCGTAATTTTCGCACTGCCACGCGCGCGCCTTCCGCTTCAAGATTCAAAATTTTTACAAATTCTTTGCGTCGCTCTTCCGTCAGTGCCGGAATATTGATGCGAATTATTTGTCCATCATTCATTGGATTAAGTCCCAAATCCGATTCTTTGATGGCTTTTTCAATCAGCGCCAGCATGCTCTTGTCCCACGGAGAAATCACAATCGTGCGCGGTTCCGGCACAGAAACACTCGCCACCTGTTTTAGCGGTGATTTGGCTCCGTAATAATCCACCATCAAGTCATCCACCATTGCGGTTGAAGCTCTTCCGGTTCTGACTTTTCCCAAATTTTCTTTGAAATGAGTAGCTGATTTTTCAAAATTGATTTTGCTTTTTTCGATGATTTCTTTATACATATTTTTTGACCCTAAAAGTTCAACTCTCGGAGAAGATTAAACTTTTGTGTTATTTATTTCACGCTAAAACCAGCGTAAATAATGCTTGGATTTAGTGGACTATATTCCAAAATACTAATTGACTTTGGCACGTCAAACTGCGAAGTGGACCAAGTTTTTCCCTCGTCAATTGATTTGTAGGTTGCCTGCAAAGCGCCATAGATAATTTCTCGTGAATTTTGCGGATTTATCGCCAGCGCACTAACCGGTGAATTTTGCGGATTATTTAAAGTCAGTACCACCTCCCATTTTTCTCCTGCATCACGACTGCGAATTATGCCAGTTTTTCCCGCCAAATAAATCCAACCACCATTGGTGGGATCAGTCTCAATAACTCCGAAGCCGGATCCAAAAAGACCAGCCGTGCTAATTTTAGCAGCTAAACTCTCAAATTTATCGCCTCCGTTACTGCCAATAAAGACTTCTCCGCTTTGTGTCAACAGATAGAGCAAATTACTATCTTTCGCGTCAAGCGCGATTTTCATCACAGGGGACTGCGCTTGAAAAAGGTTGCGCCAAGAAACTCCACCGTCATCGCTTTTCAAAACTTGATTATCGCTCGTAGAAGCATACAGCGTTTGAGAATTTTTTTTATCCATTACCAGATGAATCACGAGCGGTCCATTCGTTGCGGCAGTATAAATTTCTGTCCAACTGTCAGTTGCGCCTGAGGCAGTATTTTTAAATATTTTCCCACGATTATTGACCACTGAACTGGCATAAATCGTTTGTGGATTATTTGGATTAACAGTAAATCCATAAATTTTGTCCGACTTGAAAGTCAGAAATTCCCAGCTTTCTCCTCCGTTGGTTGTTTTCATGATTCCTCCCGCACGCAGTCCAGCATAAACCACACTGTCATTTATCGGATTTATCACCAGGTTGAGCGGATTAATATCAGTAACGGTTGGTTTATTACTCGCTATGCTCGAATCTTTCCAGGTCCTTCCGCCATCTCGGGAAATCCAGATGCTCTTAGAAACAGTATACGTCTGAACAGCTCCCGGAGTGGTCGCCGCAGGCGTCAAAGAACACCCAGTGAGAACCAGGATAGCGAGAAAACCAGTTAAGATAACCACGCCTTTTTTCATTTTTTCATTATACAACACAAAACAAAAAAAATCCAATAAAGGATTTTTTCGACTTTTTGTGCGCCCACCAAGACTCGAACTTGGGACCGTTTGCTTAAAAGGCAACTGCTCTACCGACTGAGCTATAGGCGCATGGTAACTACTAATTTATTAAATTTTTTAGCAACTTTGCTAGTATAAACACTAAAAAACTTTCCGTCAAGGAAAAGCTTCAAACTTAGTCTGGTTAGTAATAACCTTCGCTGGAGATATCAACCTTTATCTGAGAATTTTTTTATGAATCAAGAACATAAAAACCAATGGGAGAAGCATCCAAAAAAAGGCAAAATTGGGCGAAACTAGATAATCAAAAGAAGTGGAAGAAACATAGTCCAATGCAATTTTTTTTGGCACGAGCGTTAGCGTCACACTAAGAAGAAGCATCACCTCAAAAAAACTCATCGCAAACACCCGCCAGAGGAAACCTTTGCCCGAACTGGAAAGTTGGATTTCAAACATTTTCTTTCCAAAAATTGTCAAAATCAGTATCGCGCCAAAAAACAAAATCAGGCTATAGGTATAATCTGGAAAAATTTCTTTGGGAAAAACACTTAGCAGTGCTACGGAAACATAGATATTAATAAGTACCGTAATCAATTTAAAACGACCAATTGACATCCCAAAGACAAAGCTAACCAGTGCAATGATGATAAATAGCATCACGTCCTGAGTGGTTTTAGCAGAAAATCCTAATTGAGAAAAAATTAAACTAAGATTCATAATAAATTATTTTTTATTTTTATACCTCTATCTTACTCTCTTTTTTTATTTTTGTCACGAAATTTATTCCATCACTGTAGAGACACATTGCAATGTGTCTCTACTCCCCTAATTGATTCAATTCTTCCAAGATCCGTCTTTGCTCACGAGTCAGTCTTTTGGGAATCCGTACAATTACTTTCACAATCTGATTACCGCGCGAACCGGAATGCAGGTCGGGCACGCCCTTGCCTTTGATCCGAAATTTTTCTCCCGAAGGAGTGCCGGAAGGAATTTTCAAAGTTAAGCGCCCTTCGATTGTTTCAATGATTGTTTCACCGCCGAGCGCCGCAACGGAAAAAGGGATTTCAACTGAGCTTAAAATATCTTGTCCCTCTCGTTTGAATTCTTTATGCGCTCTAACGTGCACATTAATGTATAAATCTCCGCTTGCACCACCAACACCGCCGGCTTCTCCTGCACCCTGCATCGAAAGCGTCTGACCATTGGCAATTCCGGCCGGAATGGAAATTTCCAACTGATTATCCGCCATCACTCGACCGTCTCCGCCACATTTGGTACATTTTTTTTCCACTCTTTTTCCTGCGCCATGACAATCGGGACATTCCGCCACTTGAGAAAAACTGCCAAAAAAACTACGACTGACTTTTTGCACCCGTCCGGCTCCACCACAAGTCGCACAAGTTTTGAATTCACTCCCTTTCTCTCCTCCTGTGCCATCGCAACGATCACAGACTGTGCTTTTGCGCAAATTGATTTGCCGCGTCGCACCGCTGACCATTTCGGAGAAATCTATTTCCACATCCACCTGAATATCCTTGCCCCGCTTTCTACGCATCGCACTACCGCCACGGGAGCCACTGAAAATAGAAGAAAAAATATCCTCAAAATCTCCACCGCCAAACTCCCAGCCCGAGGCTGGTCCGCCTTGGGCGGAGAAGCCACTACCGAATCCAGAGAAATCAAAGCCCTCGAAACCCTGGCCACCACCTGCCCCAGATCTGCCTGCCTGATCAAAAGTCTGACCAAATTGGTCATATTGTAAGCGTTTAGATTTATCGGAAAGCACCTGATAGGCCTCGTTAATTTCCTTAAATTTCGCCTCGTCCCCGCCAGATTTGTCCGGATGATGTTTGTGCGCCAATTTGCGATAAGCCTTTTTTATCTCATCATCGCTGGCACCCTTGGAAACGCCTAATGTATCGTAATAATTATTAGCCATAAAAAAATATTGGTTTAAACTTGGAAAAATTCACACCCCAAATATTAGCACAAATAAAAAAAATTAGCAATCCCCCTCGTAGAGTGCTAATTTCCCTTCTGCATCGGTCTATTCAATCACTTCCATCTCCACTGGTACTTTTTTGATGCTGACAACTTTGCTAATAGTAAGAATCCAAAAAATAAAACTGATCAAATGCACCAAAATTCGGAGCAGAAACGCACCCAGCGAAAGTACCGTCAAAAACAAAATAATTGCCATTCCAATCGGAACAACGGGAAATTTATCATCAGCATAATCGGGCGATATAAAACTTTGAACTTTTTGATTCATAATTTCCGTGAGAACCGCCGCTACTTTTTCTGAGCCAGTCAATTTTCGATTAGCCATTTTTCCCAGCTGTTCTCTTCCTGCTTCCAGCACCTTTTGTTTTTGCAACTCTTCTATTTTTTGTAAATTGGTTACGGGAATAGCTTGGTTATTTTGAGCTAGTTTAGGCAAATCCACTTCGCCACTTCCCGCCTGTAACGATGTAGCAATTTCGGGCAGGCCCGCCTGATTTTCCTTGAAATTCTCCAAAATCATTTGATCTACCGTCAAATCCTTGTTTTCCAACTTTTGTAAATCAGGATTAATTTTATAGAGAATTTCCTTGGCCCATTTATTCTCCAAGATCGTACCGGCATCAAAGATGGGCGGCTTCAAAAGACCTGTTGCTTTCGCCTCAAAATAATATTGACTGGAAATCGCAAGCGCCAACGCCAACAGAAAAAAAGTCTTTCCCATTCGCAAGGTTTTTGGCAAATGCAATTTCACATTCATACTCAAATCTTTTTTAATCTGCCGATAAGAAACGGCCAAAAACATTGCCGAAAAAAGCAAAATCAAAAAATGCCAAAAATTCGGCGCAAAGATCAAGCTTGAAAAAACTCCCAGAATGATTGAGAGCTTAATCAAAAGCTTTTCTTTGGCCAAAATAAATTCCAAGGAATACGCAAGATACAGCAAAGAAAACCAACCTATCGGCACAAACCAAACACTAGAACCAGCAACTGTGATCGCGCTACTAACCGAAAGCCAAGCAAAAAAGGAGGTAAGCAGTGCGAGAAAAAATAAAGAAAACTTCAAGCTATTTTTTTGCATTTTGTTTTTTGAAAAATTAAAAAAAGCGTTTTCCTTCCTATCCCCCATTGATTTAATTATACCAGTTTTATCCGAAAAAATAAAATCGGAAAACCCTTGCTAAAAAAAGTTATTCGTGCTAACAATAATGCAGATAAAAAATAAACCTGTTTTTTACAATCGACAAAAGGAGGCATGTCATGGAACCGAAAGAAAGGGATAATGAGGCGTGGTATGAGTGGGCACTACTCGTGTTAATTTTAACGCTTGCTGTCACTGCTTTTGATGCGATAGCCTGCCATCGGCCACTCGCCTACCACTACCAACCCAAAGAAATTTGTTATGGGTTCACACATTGGGAAAAATATGATGGCCAATGGTATTTTCATCAAAAAGCCATTCTGCGGGAACTGCCTTGCCCAAAAAAGTAACCCAAGCAAAAAAAGCCTCGAACTTGAGGCAAAAGGAGGAAAAAATTATGAGCAAAAAAATGCTCGCTGTACTTTTCTTTTTGATAGCAACCATAATGGTCAGTGGTTGCTATCCGTATTACTATCTTCCCATCTATCCATATGGGGGATATCGATGGCATCACTATCACTCACTACCCTGCCATGGATGTCCTCCGTGTCGGTGGTGTCACTAGTACTCACACGGCAAGCTCGAGATTCTTTTGAGCCTGCCGTGTTTTTTTGGGAAAATCAAAAGTTTTTGCGAAAGATAAAAGGAATCTTCCTTAAAAATAGCCCGTCTGCTAAAACAGTGGGCTATTTAATTTTTAGACAAGTTTATTTTTTTCCAAAAAATCCTTCACACGAAAAAACATTTTTTCATGCCCTTTTGAATTTGGGTGCAATCCATCTTCCAAGTCTTCCGGCTTCAAAAGATCTAGCATATTAATAAATAGTAACTCATTTTTTTCGCAAATTTCTTTTATTTTATCATTGTAAAAAACAACGTCCTTATTGGTGTAAGAAAAATCAGTTTCCCATGGCACTGGATTGGTTTTTACATCTTCTACGCTAGTAAGTCCAACAAAAATAATCTCGTTTGTAAATTTTTTAGCTTGCCCAATCAGCTCAATCAAATTACGCTCAAATTTATCCAGCGGAACATAATTCCCATTTTTTGATTTCAGATAACTTGAATCGTTAGTGCCAATATCAATAATAATAACGCCGGGATTGCGAACTTCATTTTCCAGTGCAAATCTTTTCAACAGCCCCTCTGTACTATCTCCAGATATTCCAAGATTATAGACCTCTGAATAATTCTGAGGATCTTTCAGTAAATAATTTTTTAGCCGATCCACCCATCCGCCTGCATCATCAAAAGCACCCCAAGTGATACTACTGCCAAAAATATTGATTGTTTTTTGCATAAGAATATTTTATCTAATTATTTCGATATTTCAGATTTACCAACTTTACCAAATTTATACAGTTTTGTCACCAATCAAAGCCTCAGCGGACTGTCCGCTCAGCAGAGCGGACAGTCCGCTAGTTTTCCAGGGTATCCTCACTCAGTTCCTTTCTAATAATAAACTCACTGACATTTTCTTCGACAAGCTTTTCATATTCTTCGATGCTTCCAACTTGATCCAGGACTCTTGACTTATCGCATAACGTCCCATTCCGCATGCCCAAGTAATCCGAACAACTGCACCACTTGTAATCTTTAGCGCTAGCTACTAATTTATGAATTTGCGCGTTAGCATTCACGTAAGCTGAAATATAAAGAAAATTATTATTATTTAATATTGCCTGCTTAAATCTGTCCTGAAAAAGTGGTCCAACTCGATTATACTTTTTATTATAATATTGCCCGTAACTTGTATGAACTGCTCGCATAAATTTTGTAATCGGATATTCGCCAATCTGCTCTAAAATATAATGATAATGATTTGGGATAAAGCTATAACAAATCACACTAATCTGAAATTTTTCTTTATATTTTCTAACTCTCTTTAGATAAAAAATATAATCCTGCTCGTCTCTGAATATTTTTTCTTTATTCACTCCTCTATTGTACACATGACAAACAATTCCCGGAAATGATTCTTTTGTTTTATATCTTGCTTCGCCCATTTTATTTTCATTCAGCGGACAGTCCGCAAGCTTGCGGACTGTCCGCTACGCTTATTCTAATCCACCCTCTCCAACATCAAAATTCTTTTTCGAAATCCACCTCTTTTCTCTGCTTTTTCTTTTTGCACTTTTTTGACTATTTCCCAATCCAGTCCACTAAACTCAAGAATAGTGTCGAGCAGTTCCGTCACGTCACTCATTTCTTCGATCAAATGTTCTTTGTCTGTGGTATTCGCCAGCTCATTCGCCTCTTCTTCGACTTTATGCAACAGATATTGCAAATATTCTTTGTCGTCTTCTAATACTCTAGTCTTCACCTTCTTGCCTTTCATTCTTTCCACAATCTTAGGAATATTATCCCGCACAAGTTTAGGATATTCATTTTCTCTTTTTAGATCAGTTTCGAAGTGCTTGAAATTCATACTTTTATTTTGCTTAATAAATAATCACTGATTTCCGTAAATCCTTTTATTCCTGGCGTCCACTGTTTCGGATTATTTATCATCGAATCCTTAATTGATTGAACGCTCAACCATTTAATCTCCTGAACTTCTCCATCATTAAATTTTAGATCCGCCACGTCACCCACATACTCAAGGAAATATACTTTGCTAAATTCACGATTAGGCATCTTGCCACTTTTGCGCCAAAGCCCTTCTAGCAATTCATATCTACCGACATCCAAGCCAATTTCTTCTTTCAATTCAGTTTTTACACCTTCTTCAAGAGTTGAGCCAGATTTGATATGACCACCAAAGCGAGTATCCCAACAATTTGGACACAAGTCCTTAAGTGGCGAACGCAGATGAACCAAAAACCCTACAGCATTATTATTTTTGCGGAAAATGTAAATATGCACTGTACGATGCCAGATGCCTTCTGCATGAATCTTACTTCGCAACGCACTTTCACCAATCAAGTTGTTATTTTCATCAACAATATCCAATGATTCTTCAGGCATATTCTTATTTTAAAGAGCGGAGACTTTCGTCTCCGTTCCAAATTAACGTTATTCTGTTTTAGGTTCCTCACCCTTAGGCTTATCCTTCGTCTCCGCATCTTTTACCTCTTCTTTTGGCACCTCGCCTTCAGGAGTAGCTGGCTGCCCTTGGCCCGCCGTAGCTTCAGCGGAGGCGGCTTTATACAATTTCTCCCCAATCTTCTGCGCTTCTTGGGAAAGTTCTTCGGTGGCTTTTTTGATTGCTTCAGAATCATCGCCGTCTTTGACTTTTTTGAGCGCCTCGATTTTTTCTTCGACTGGTTTTTTCTCATCTGCCGTGATTTTGTCTCCGGCGTCTCGCAGGGCTTTTTCCGTTGTGTAGACAAGTGTGTCAGCCATATTTTTCGCCTCGATCGCTTCCTTCTTTTTCTTATCTTCTTCGGCGTGGACTTCGGCGTCTTTTTTCATTTTTTCAATTTCTTCTTTTGATAGTCCTGTGGAAGCTTCAATGCGAATGGATTGTTCTTTGTTGGTCGCTTTGTCTTTGGCTTTGACGTTTAGGATTCCGTTGGCATCGATATCAAAAGTTACTTCGACTTGTGGGATGCCACGAGGAGATGGTGGAATGCCGTCGAGGATAAACCGGCCCAAAGTTTTGTTGTCCGCGGCCATTTCTCTTTCGCCTTGGAGAACATGAATTTCGACTGATGGTTGATTGTCAGCCGCAGTTGAGAAGACTTGAGATTTTGAGGTTGGAATGGTTGTGTTTCGGTCGATGAGTGGTGTCCTCACTCCTCCCATAGTTTCAATTCCAAATGTCAGTGGCGTCACGTCAAGGAGAAGCACGTCTTTCACATCTCCTTGCAAAACTCCACCTTGAATGGCGGCGCCAAGCGCAACCACTTCATCCGGGTTCACGGTGATGTTTGGTTTTTTGCCAAAGAATTTTTCCACTGTTGCGAGCACGAGTGGCATTCTGGTCATTCCTCCCACTAAGACCACTTCGTTGATGTCAGAGACAGAAAGTTTCGCATCAGCGAGAGCTTTTTTGGTTGGCTCCAACGTTTTTTGGATGAGGTCGCCTACCAATTCTTCGAGTTTTGAACGAGTCAATTTCATCACGAGATGTTTTGGACCATTGGCGTCCGTGGTGATGAATGGTTGATTGATTTCTGATTCCATCGCCGTGGAAAGTTCAATTTTGGCTTTTTCGGCGGCTTCTTTAATTCTCTGCAAGGCTAATGAATCCTTGGAAAGATCAATCGCTTCTTGTTTTTTGAATTCAGAAATGATCCAGTTGATGATGATTTGATCAAAGTCGTCTCCTCCAAGATGCGTATCCCCCTTAGTTGATTTCACTTCCACTGTATCTTCGGACACTTCCAAAATGGAAATATCAAAAGTTCCACCACCAAGGTCATAGACCGCAATTTTCTCGTCTTTCTTTTTATTAAATCCATAGGCCAATGCGGCAGCAGTTGGTTCGTTGATAATGCGGCGCACAGTGAGACCAGCGATTTCACCCGCTTCTTTGGTCGCTTTTCTTTGCGCATCGTCAAAGTAAGCAGGAACAGTAATGACCGCTTCGGTAATTTTCTCGCCCAATTTTTCTTCCGCATCGGCCTTCATCTTGGAAAGAATCATCGCCGAAATTTCTTGTGGGGTATACTCTTTTCCTGCCATCTCAACTTTCACGCCACCATTGGCTTTCACAATCTTGTAGGGCAAAAGCTTCAAATCGCGTTGCACTTCTTCGTCTTCAAACTTTCGTCCAATCAGACGCTTGATGGAATACAAAGTATTCCCTGGATTGGTCACCGCTTGGCGCTTGGCCAAAAGCCCAACTAGTCGTTCATTGGATTTGGAAATCGCCACCATAGATGGTGTTGTGCGGTTTCCTTCTTTGTTCTCGATTATGCTCGGAGATCCACCTTCAACGACTGCCATCGCAGAGTTGGTCGTCCCCAAATCGATACCTAATATTTTTGCCATACTATTTGATTATTCAATGACCACTAAAATTTAATGATCAAGAAAAAATTATTATTAACTTATTAATTATCTATTTGTCATTCCCGCGAAGGCGGGAATCTAGTCTCAAAATTATCTTAGAATACAAATCTTTCTATTTAAGATTACTTTTGGATTAATTAAACTGCTCTTCAAATCCTTTTCCATTTTATATCGCTTATCGAAATACTGAGATAATAGCTTGCAATTTAGTTTACCCACTGGATCCCCGCCTTCGCGGGGATGACACCAAAGGTCTATCCTACGATTACCCGCGCCGCACGGATCACTTTTTCATTTAATTTATATCCTTTCAATACTATTCTCGTAATTTTATTAGCATTTTCTACTTCTTGCTTCTTACTTTTTACTTCTTCTTTATTACTAGCAATAGCTTCATGCAAATTCGGATCAAATTCATCCCCGACTTTCACATCCATCTCCACAATGCCATTTTCCTTAAGAACATCATCGAGTTGCTTTTGGATGTACATTATTCCCACTACCCATGGCAATTCTTTCTGATCCTGGGGAATATGTTCGGTCGCACTGTGAAAATTATCAATCACCGGAATAATCTGCAAAATCATATCTTCTCTAATATATCCTCCGATATTTTTGGCCGACTCTTGCTGACGTTTTTTATAGTTTTCAAAATCCGCAAGACATCTTTTCCAACCACGCAAGTATTCTTCTTCTTTACTTTCCTGTTTTACTGCCTTTTTAAAAATACTCTTTTTCGTGGTATTTTTTATTTCAACTTTCTTTGCAATATCATTATTTTCTTCTTTAATTTCTCCCCCGCCTGCATCGCTATGTGAAGTATTGCGGGCAGGTTCAATTTTTTTTTCATCTGTCATATTGTTAGACAAAATTTATAACAATTAAAATTACTGCACTAGAACTCAAAAACTTTTTCATATATTCCATCAGCGATTTGTTTTTGGCATATTTCATCCGCTTGGGGCCAATAATAGCGAGCAGACCCTTTTCTCCTTCTGTCGTTTCATAGGGCGAAACAATCATCGAGCAATTAGAAATACCTTTGATCGGATTTTCTTTGCCAATAAATATCTTGGTCTCCCCCAGTTTTATCTTTTTGAGAATCGCGTCCACGTTTTCATCGATATAGTCCAGTGCCTCCGCTACCTTGCAAAACTCATCAATTTCTTGAAATTCCGGATTTTCCAAGAGCTCCTTCATTCCAAAGTCATAAAACTGCTTTTCAAAACCGGTCACTGCAAGACTACCACTGAGCGATGACAAGAGTTTCGCGGTCGCACGAGAAAGCCGATTGTTTTGCGCTTTCATTTTCAAAAGCTCGACTTGCATCTTTTTTTGCTCCAAGAGACTCAGTTCTTGTTCTGGCATAATCTCCGAAACAAAATAGCGATAACCTTTGTCGGTTGGAATGCGCCCAGCCGATGTATGTGGTTGATAAAGATAGCCGGCCTTTTCTAATTCCGCCATATCATTTCTAATTGTCGCCGAGCTCAAATCTGAGAAATATTTCTCCGCCAAAATCTTCGAACCAACCGCCACTGCTGTTGCCGTATATTCTTCCACTACTGCCGCTAAAATTTTTTGTTGCCTTTCTTCCATAATGCTATTTTAGACTATTAGCACTCGCTAGTCTTGAGTGCTAATTCAATTTTACACGAATTATTTTTCTTGTCAACAGTCCCGCTCATTTTCAGTCTTAATTGACAAAATTTGGCTTTTTATAGCCACAAAAAAGACAGCTGCTATCAGCTATCTTTTGATCTTTTCACGCTATCTTATTCTTAATATACTCAACTCACCAGCCTCTTACGGCGCCACTTCCCTCCAAGTCCCACTATTGCAAGGACCACAATTCTTTTCACCGGAGCAAACTACGCCTGTGCAATCTCCTCCGCAATAAG
>Ga0268283_1001409_pt1 | contig 11882 bp, 7 predicted proteins | sample saktaG_13_FD_190140 | JGI IMG/M metagenome (GOLD analysis project Ga0268283, IMG submission 190140) | Saline water microbial communities from Sakinaw Lake, British Columbia, Canada - sak_2013_06_06_36m | ecosystem: Environmental > Aquatic > Non-marine Saline and Alkaline > Saline ... | reverse complement strand
GTGCGTCAACCCACCTTACGTTCTTGCACTCCGTTTGGGGTCATTAAAATGCTTAACGCTTCGAATATACCCTTAATGGGACTAGATGCTGTCGTAATAGGTGTTTCTAATCACGTAGGTCGTCCTATGGCGCTAGAATTGCTCTTGGCAGGCTGCACCGTTACTAGTTGTCATCGCCATACTAAAAATTTAGCTAAAATCATCATGCAAGCTGATTTGGTTATTGCCGCTGCCGGTAAACCAGGATTGATTCAGGGCAACTGGATTAAACCAGGAGCAATTGTCATTGATATTGGTATCAATCGTCTAGCTGATGGCAGTATTGCTGGTGATGTAGACTTTAATACTGCCAAGCAACGTGCTGGCTACATTACGCCAGTGCCTGGTGGTGTAGGTCCAATGACGGTAGCAACCTTAATGGAAAATACCTTATTAGCACAAGAACTCCAAGAAACAAGACTTACTAATCTTACAAGTAATTAGACTAATTTTGCATCAATTCTTTATTCGGTGTACACTCACGCGCTAATTTTGAAACAGCGGTTTTAAAGTGCAACTTTTTTAAGTATCTAATTTTAAGTATCTGGGGTCCAATGATGGCAACCGTTATTACTAAACAATTCACTCCTTATCAGCCAAAACCTGATGAGCAGTACATGAGCAAAAATCAGCTTAATCACTTTCGTAAGATTTTGAATGACTGGAAGGCGGAATTGAGTAATGAGCTGAATCGTACCGTACACACGATGCAAGATGAAGTCACCATGTTTGCTGATCCTAATGATCGTGCCAGTCAAGAATCTGATATGACGTTAGAATTACGCAACCGTGACCGTGAACGTAAATTAATCAAGAAGATTGATGAAACTTTACGCAATATAGATAGCGGTGATTATGGCTATTGCGAAGGTTGCGGCATAGAAATTGGCTTAAAGCGTTTAGAAGCTCGTCCAACAGCTACACTTTGCATAGATTGCAAAACACTCGATGAAATGCGCGAGAAACAAGTCGCCAAATAATGTCCTAAATTAAAAGCCGCTTGTCGGCTTTTAATAGTCTAATAGCCGTCACTCCCACTCTAATGCAGGATAAAGACCATTAACGTTACGCCTATTAGCAACGTCAAATAATAGCCATTTATCTTTTTCTGATGCGGCAGCCGTATTCATGGTGGATTCCATACTTTCACCTTTTTTGATGCTGGAGCGAATGTCAGCCAGTAACCCATTCAAATAGCGTTGTTCATTATTGATAGCTTCAATCCATTTCTTCGTCACTGGCCCATGGCCTGGCACGACTTGTTTGGCTGGCATTTTTTTCAAATTCTCAAGCTCGGCTATTAAACCTTTAATATTTCCTTCAATTGCTGGTGTACGTTCTATAAATAACAAATCACCGGTAAATAGCGTGCTCGTCTTACTTTCCATCATCGATATATCGGTATTAGTATGCGCAACAGCATGGGCACTTAGCATAAGTTTTCTATCGCCCAAATCTAATGCCAAAGTGTCTTTAACGCTCACTGTGGGCTTAATAAGTAGCGTTCCATTTGCATCTTCACCCAAGAATCTTACGTTCAATTTTGTATATTGCTCACGACGTAATTCCATTGCTGTTGCCAATTTATCATGCCCAATAAATTGAGGCTTATCTGCTAAAAAGGCAGCGTTACCATAAATGTGATCTGGATGTACATGCGTATTAATCACATACAATACTGGTAGCGAACTGACTTTGCGAATCGCTTCTCGTAGTTGTTGACCTACCTTAAGGCTACCCCCCGTATCGATAACAGCAACACCTTTGCTCCCCACTACAAAGCTAATATTACAAATATCACCTTGATAGCCGTCATCAATATCTAGATGTGCACCATGGTGCACATAAATGCCATCCCCTAAACTTTCAATGGAAAATATATCATCAGGCCTAGATTGTGCATGCGCAAAGTCAATAAAAACAATGGTGCTAAGGATTATCATTAAAATTTGCATGGTTTATTCCTGTAGTTAAAGTTATTAGCTATTATGTAATGATTAGCTGTAACATCGGTTACTTAAACGTAAAATTAATATACAGGAATATATCAATGGTTCAAACTTCTACTCGTTACACCAAAACCGCAATTGTCCTACATTGGCTTATCGCAATTTTTATTGTTGTCATGTTTGTTTTAGGTTGGTTCATGGCCGACATCCCTAAAGATGCCCCCAAGCAAATGGCCTACGATATATTCGACTTAGGTGTTTATACTTGGCAACTGGCTGAAGAAGCTAGCCCTAGAACATTCTATTTCAATTTACATAAATCATTCGGCGTAACGATCTTAGCGCTAATAGCTATCCGTATTTTGTGGCGCGTTAGCCACAAACCGCCGGCACCTTTAAACTCTTATAAAGCCATAGAGCGCAAAGTAGCCACAGGCACACACCACCTACTTTATTTACTCATGCTTGCAGTGCCTGTTAGCGGTTTAATCATGGCAATAAATAGTAAATACGGCGTCAAGTGGTTTGGCTTAGACTTAATTGCAGGGCTAGACAACAAGCCACTACGTGAATTTTTTGAATGTACGCATGAATTTATTGGTATTGTGCTGTTAGTCTTAGTGGCAATTCATGTATTGGCTGCACTAAAACATAAATTCATTGATAAAGACGAAACCATGAGCCGTATGAGCCTTAAATAACCGAAGTATTGAGTTATTTCTAGCTAAGTTTGTACATAAAAAATCCCGATTAATCGGGATTTTTTATTACTGATGATACTGTTGACTATGTGCTCGCACGGCCTCTAACATTGCTGCCGCGTTTTCTGGTGGTGTCCACTGCGTAATGCCATGACCTAAGTTAAACACATGACCATCACCTTTGCCATAGCTACGCAATACATTAGCGACTTGCTGTTCAATCGCTGCAGGCGTTGATAGCAAGATTGCGGGGTCTAGGTTACCTTGCAAGGCGACTTTATTACCGACGCGCTTACGTGCTTGACCAATATCTACCGCCCAATCTAACCCAAGTGCATCTGCGCCAATTTCAGCTTGCGCTTCTAACCAAAGCGCGCCACCTTTGGTGAAAACAATACTCGGCACTTTACGGCCATCATTATTTTTAGTTAATCCAGCCACAATCTTTTGCATATAGTTAAGTGAAAACTCAATGTAAGCATTGTGTGAAAGTGCACCACCCCAGGAGTCAAATATCATAACGGCTTGGGCTCCGGCAGCAATTTGTGCATTGAGATATTGAATCACCGTTTGTGTGGTTGTTTCTAAAATATGATGTAATAAATCAGGCCTAGCATAAGCCATTTTTTTGATGGTTAAAAAGTCCGTACCACCCTTACCTTCGACCATATAAGTAGCTAACGTCCAAGGACTACCTGAAAAGCCAATTAATGGCACTCGGCCATCTAGTGTTTTTCGGATTTGTGAGACGGCATCAAATACATATTGTAATTGCGCCATATCTGGCACTACTAATTTCTGGATATCAGCTTCTTGCTGCAAGGTGCGCTCAAATTTCGGACCTTCACCCTCTTCAAAATACAAGCCTAGACCCATAGCATCTGGGACCGTCAATATATCAGAGAACAAAATAGCCGCATCCAATAGAGGATAACGATCTAAGGGCTGCATAGTCACTTCAGTTGCAAAACCAGGGTTTTTGCATAACTGTAAAAAGCTACCCGCAGTTTTACGACTTTCACGATACTCTGGAAGATAGCGTCCTGCTTGGCGCATCATCCACACAGGCGTGTAGTCAGTTGGTTGACGCATTAAAGCGCGTAAGAAACTATCATTTGTTAAGGTTGACATTTTTTATATTAGCCACAGATGAACACGGATAAACACCGATTAAAAATAAAAACTACAAGTAATACAATGAGCCTGATTCGAAGCAATTGAAAACGAATTCATCATCACTGTGGCAAAAATTAGCGTGGCAGTGTAGACGAGCCCATTAGAAATTCATCTACCGCACGGGCGGCTTGACGACCTTCACGGATTGCCCAAACCACTAATGATTGGCCGCGACGCACATCACCAGCTGCAAACACCTTAGCTTTGCTAGTTTTGTAGCTTTCTACGCCTTCTGTTGTAGCTTTTGCGTTACCGCGATTATCTTTATCCACACCGAATGCTTTAAGCAACTTTTCTACCGGTGAAACAAAGCCCATAGCTAACAATACTAAATCCGCCTTGATGGTAAACTCTGTGCCAGAAACTTCTAGCATTTTTCCATCTTTCCATTCCACTTTGGTACCTTTTAGCGCTACCACTTTGCCATTCTCACCAATCAGTTCTTTGGTTGTAATAGACCAATCACGATTTGCACCTTCTTCATGTGAGCTTGAAGTGCGCATTTTTAATGGCCAATTTGGCCAAACTAATTGTTTATCTTCTTGAACGGGTGGTTGTGGCATCAACTCAAATTGAGTAATAGATAATGCACCATGACGATTGGAAGTACCGACACAATCCGACCCTGTATCACCGCCGCCAATCACCACGACATTTTTATTGGTTGCCAATACTTGATTGGGCACTACATCACCAGCAACCACTTGATTTTGTGGGGTTAAAAAGTCCATCGCGTACATGACGCCATCTAAATCTCGACCAAGCACTGGCAAGTCACGCGGATGCTCTGCACCGCCTGCTAGTACCACTGCATCAAATTCAGCCAACAAGTCATCGGCTTTGACATTCTCACCTACATGCTGATGAACGCGAAATTCCACGCCTTCTGCTTGCATCTGCGCCATACGTCTATCAATATGTATTTTTTCCATTTTGAAATCAGGAATGCCATAACGCAATAAACCACCAATACGACTATTTTTTTCTAAGACTACCACCGTGTGGCCAACGCGCGCCAATTGTTGTGCGGCAGCCAAACCGGCTGGACCTGAGCCTACTATAGCAACTTTTTTACCCGTTTTATAGCTAGCTACTTGTGGTGTAACCCAATCATTCTCCCAGGCTTTATCGATAATCGCATGTTCTATAGATTTAATACCGACAGCATCAGCATTAATGTTTAAAGTACAAGCAGCTTCACAAGGGGCAGGACAGATGCGGCCAGTAAATTCTGGGAAATTATTGGTTGAATGCAAAACATCAATAGCCGATTTCCAATCTTGCTGATAAACCAAGTCGTTAAAATCAGGGATGATGTTATTAACGGGGCAACCGCTAGTACAAAATGGAATACCACAATCCATACAGCGAGCACCCTGCTGTTTAGCTTGATCATCACTTAAATGTAATACAAACTCTTTGTAGTTTTTAACACGGTCAACCACTGGCAGATTTGCTTCTGTCAGTCTGTTATATTCCATAAAACCAGTTACTTTACCCATACTAAAAAACCTTTTCCGATAATTCCGTTTTTATGCAGCTTGTTTTGCTGAAGCTGTCGCTAATTCTGTCAGCGCACGTTTATATTCAATTGGCATGACTTTTATAAATTTGCTTCTTGATGTGGTCCAATCTGCCAATAAACTACTCGCGCGTACACTGCCGGTATACTTTGCATGATTTTCAATCAGCGCTTTAAGCGTCACTTCATCGGGTTGATTTAAGTGCTGTACTTTACCTATCGCCGCGTCTGCTGCTTCTACTTTTTCTAACGCAACCATACTCATATTACAACGCTTAGCAAATAAGCCGTCTTCATCATATACATAGGCCACGCCACCACTCATGCCTGCGGCAAAGTTTTGCCCTGTCAGACCCAACACCGCCACCGTACCACCCGTCATATATTCACAGCCGTGATTACCTACGCCTTCAACTACTGCGGTTGCCCCTGAATTACGTACACAGAAACGCTCCCCTGCCACGCCTCTGAAGTAGCTTTCACCGGTAGTAGCGCCATACATCACCGTGTTTCCAACGATAATGTTTTCATGCGCTAAACCACGGAATTTAACTGGCGGTTTAATAATAATACGTCCGCCACATAGGCCTTTACCTACATAGTCATTGCCTTCACCAGTCAATTCAAAAGTAACGCCTTTAGCTAAGAAAGCCGCAAAGCTTTGGCCAGAGGTACCTGTGAAATTAATATGTATGCTGTCATCAGGCAAGCCCGCACTCCCGTAACGGGTGGCTATTTGATTAGACAACATGGTACCGACTGTACGATTGGTATTAGAAATCGCAACATCTAACACCACTTTTTTACCATCTTCTAAGGCCGGTTTGGCTAAAGCCACTAACTTGTTATCCAAAGCATGTACAAGGCCATGATCTTGCACGTCATTATTTTTACGTGACACTTCTGCTGGCATGGCTGGCAAATGGAATACTTTGCTGAAATCTAAACCATTAATTTTCCAATGATCGATACCCGCTTGCATATCTAGTAAATCAGCGCGACCAATTAAATCATCAAACTTTGCTACACCGATAGCCGCCATCAGTTCGCGAACTTCTTCAGCAACAAAAAAGAAATAATTCACCACGTGCTCAGGCTGTCCAGTAAAACGTTTACGCAATTCAGGGTCTTGTGTTGCCACACCCACTGGGCAAGTATTCAAATGGCATTTGCGCATCATGATACAGCCTTCAACCACGAGTGGTGCCGTTGCAAAACCAAACTCATCTGCACCCAATAAAGCACCAATGATCACATCACGACCGGTTTTTATTTGACCATCCACTTGCACTACAACCCGGCCACGCAATTGATTTAAAACCAATGTTTGCTGAGTTTCAGCAAGGCCAATTTCCCAAGGCCCGCCTGCATGCTTCACTGAAGAAATTGGCGATGCGCCAGTACCGCCATCGTGACCTGCAATTACAATATGATCTGATTTTGCTTTTGCCACACCAGCGGCTACTGTGCCCACGCCTGTTTCAGCAACTAATTTCACCGAAATGGATGCTTTAGGATTAGCATTTTTGAGGTCATGAATCAGCTGCGCAAGATCTTCAATCGAATAAATATCATGATGTGGCGGTGGTGAAATTAAACCAACGCCAGGTACTGAAAAACGCAACTTGGCAATATATTCACTGACCTTATGTCCAGGCAATTGGCCGCCTTCACCCGGCTTTGCACCTTGCGCCATTTTAATTTGAATCTGATCAGCAGATGCCAAGTACTCAGCTGTTACCCCAAAGCGGCCAGAGGCCACTTGCTTAATGCTGGAGCGCATAGAATCACCCGCTTGTAACGCGATATCTTTAACAATAACATCCTCACCTATGACTTTTGCCATGGTGGTAGCGCTGGCTACTGGAATAAAGCGTTTAGCATCTTCGCCGCCTTCACCAGTGTTAGATTTACCGCCAATCCGATTCATAGCAATCGCTAAAGTGGCATGGGCTTCGGTAGAAATCGAACCTAATGACATAGCGCCAGTGGCAAAGCGCTTTACAATTTCTTTTGCCGACTCAACTGACTCTAATGGAATGGCGGAACCGACTGACTTAATTTCAAACAATCCACGCAAGGTCATGTGACGACGTGTTTGATCATTGATTAACTTTGCATATTCTTTGTAGGTAGTAGCCGAGTTAGTACGTGTAGCATGTTGCAATTTAGCAATCGAATCTGGTGTCCACATATGCTCTTCACCACGCACTCTAAATGCATATTCACCACCTGCGTCTAAATGCTTGGCTAATACCGGGTCATCCCCAAACGCTGAGATATGCAAACGCTCGGCTTCTTCAGCGACTTGATCTAAACCGATACCTTCAATATTGGTAGTTGTACCCGTAAAGTATTGATTAACAAAAGCACTATTAAGACCAATCGCCTCAAATATTTGTGCGCCGCAATAAGATTGATAAGTAGAAATACCCATTTTAGACATGACTTTGTACAAGCCCTTGCCAATAGCTTTCACAAACTTTTTAGCGGCTTCTTTACTATCTTTTACATCCATGTGCTTGATTGTTTCAAAAGCTAACCATGGACAAACCGCCTCTGCACCATAGCCTGCTAGTAATGCGAAGTGATGCACTTCACGTGCCGAGCCAGTATCTATGACCAAGCCAGTGCTAGTTCTTAAGCCAGCTCCCACTAAATATTCATGCGTTGCAGAACATGCCAATAAAGCTGGAATTGCCAAACGATCAGCACTTACATTTCTATCTGAAAGAATGAGAATATTAAAACCACTTTGAACTGCACTTTGAGCCGCACTAGTAATGCTAGCGACTGCTGCTGCCATGCCTGCCTTACCTTGCGCCATTGGGTAAGTGATATCTAACACTATAGATTTATATTGATTCTGTGTAAGGGTGGCGATTGCCTTTAATTGCTCTAGCTCATCCAACATTAGAACTGGCTGAGCCGCTTCCAAACGCATAGGCGGGGTCGCTTCATCAACACCCAATAAATTAGGTTTTGGTCCAATAAAGGTTACCAAAGACATTACCAACTCTTCACGTATCGGATCAATTGGCGGATTAGTTACTTGGGCAAACAATTGTTTAAAGTAGTTATAAAGTAACTTGGGCTTGACGGATAACACTGGCAATGCCGCATCATTACCCATAGAGCCTGAACCTTCTTCGGCATTGTCCACCATAGGTTGTAGCACAAACTTAATGTCTTCTTGCGTATAACCAAAAGCTTGCTGCGTGTCTAAAAGATCAGCCGCCATTTCTAGGCCGCCTTCTACCTTTGGCATGTCGCTCAAAAAGTAGCGCGTCTTCTCTAGCCATTGCTTATATGGCTTTGCGGTTGCAAGTGTATTTTTAACCTCAGCATCGCCGATAATTCGGCCTTGCTCCATATCAATCAATAACATTTTACCTGGCTCTAAGCGCCATTTTTTTACAATTTTTTCTTGTGGAAATGTTAATACACCCATTTCTGACGCCATCATCACCAAATCATCTTCAGTCACCAGATAGCGTGCTGGGCGCAAACCATTGCGATCTAAAGTAGCGCCTATCATCCGCCCATCAGTGAAAGCTACCGCAGCAGGACCATCCCATGGCTCCATCAATGCAGCATGATATTCGTAAAAAGCGCGGCGATCTTGATCCATCAATGAATTATTACTCCAAGCCTCTGGAATCAACATCATCATGGCATGTGGCAATGAGTAGCCACCCGCCACAAGTAACTCTAAACAATTGTCAAAACATGCAGAATCAGACTGACCGTCGACAATCAATGGCCAAAGTTTTTCTAAATCTTCGCCAATCACACTAGACTTCATGGTCTCGTGACGTGCCGCCATCCAATTGACGTTGCCTTGGACGGTATTAATTTCACCGTTGTGCGCAATCATGCGAAATGGATGGGCTAAATCCCAAGCAGGAAAAGTGTTTGTTGAAAAACGTTGATGCACCAGCGCCAAAGCTGATACTAAAGTTTCATCATTTAAATCTTTGTAATAAACACCGACTTCATTCGCCAGCAACATGCCCTTGTAGACTATAGTACGTGAAGATAAAGAAGGAATATAAAACGCTGCTTTATCTTGCAAATCTAGCGCACGGATAGCATGCTCAATCCGCTTACGGATAACAAATAATTTTCGCTCAAAGGTGTTTTGGTCTATCGAGTTTGCGCCAATAATAAGCTGTCGCATCATTGGCTCAACATCGCGCGCTGCTTGCGCAATATTGCCATTGTCAACGGGTGTATCACGCCAGCCAAGTAAAGTTTGACTTTCTTCCGCGATGATTTTACCTATGAGAACTTCACAAACTTGGCGATTTTTAGGCAATTGCGGTAAAAATACATTACCGACTGCATATTGACCTACAACTGGCAAATTGATGCCGAGCTTAACTGCTTCTTTACGCATAAATGCATCGGGCATTTGCATCAGCAACCCAGCACCATCGCCTAATTTTGGATCATAACCTGTTGCACCACGGTGCGTTAGGTTGGTCAGTAACTCCAAACCTTTTTGTACAATATCATGGGTTTTTTTGCCCTTAATATGTGCCACAAAACCAACACCACAAGCGTCACGCTCGTTAGTGGGATTGTATAAACCTTGTTTAGCTGGCTTGCTTGAATTGACGTTGATTGACTTACTTAAACCTGATGCCATATTATCTAATCACAAAACATTTAGAGGAACCTTTAAGTTTACCGTTAAATGCCTATCTGTTCAATAAGATAGAGCCTAAAGTTGCTTAATATTTCAACAAATAACGCATTAAATAGAGGTTAGGACGAATACTTAGCAATTAAAACGATTGGAAAGCTTTTTTCGCTGCCGCTATAGTCAAGGCAATATCTTCATCGCTATGCGCCGCAGAAACAAAACCTGCTTCAAACGCCGAAGGGCCTAAATAGATACCGCTATCTAGCATGCTATGAAAGAAATGATTAAAGTGGTCTTTGTTAGATTGCATCATTTCGTGGTAGCTGGTTGGGCAGTGCTCACAGAAATATAGACCAAACATACCACCCACACTTTGCGCATTAAAAATGACGCCTGCTTCTATAGCCGCAACCTTTAATCCTTCGACTAATTTTGTCGTTTGCGCCGCTAACTTGGCGTGAAAATTTGGCGCTTGGATTAATGCTAGTGTTTTTAATCCGGCCGTTACTGCCACAGGATTGCCAGATAACGTACCCGCCTGATAGACTTTACCAACGGGGGCCAAACACTGCATGATATCTTTACGACCACCAAAAGCCCCCACCGGCAAACCGCCGCCGATTACTTTACCCAAGGTGGTCATATCAGGCTTAATGTTATAGAGCGCTTGCGCGCCACCTAAATGCACTCTAAAGCCCGTCATCACTTCGTCAAAAATCAGTACCGCGCCATGTTTGGTACAAAGTTCACGCAAGGTTAGTAAAAACTCCTTGTGTGGCACAATTAAATTCATATTACCGACCACAGGCTCAATAATCACACAGGCAATTTCATCACCCATCTTGGCAAATAAATCTTTAAGTGCCTGCGTATTGTTGTACTCTAAAGTTAAAGTATGTGCCGCAACGCTGGCAGGCACGCCGCCTGAATCTGGCTCACCAAAAGTCAGCAAGCCAGAACCTGCCTTAACCAACAGACCATCAGAATGGCCATGGTAACAACCCTCAAATTTTAGAATTTTGTCGCGCCCAGTAAAGCCTCGCGCTGTACGAATAGCGCTCATGGTCGCCTCAGTGCCGCTACTATTAAGCCGTACCTGCTCCATGCTAGGGACCAACTTATTAATGAGCTCAGCCATTTCAAGCTCTAAACCTGTGGGAGCACCAAATGACAAACTATTCTCGGCCACTTCTTGTACCGCTTTAATCACTTCTGGGTGAGCATGGCCGACTATCATGGGGCCCCAAGAATTAATGTAGTCAATATATTCTTTACCGTCCACATCCCACAACCTAGAACCCAAACCTTTTTTAAAGAAAATCGGCGTGCCACCTACACTCCGAAAAGCGCGAACTGGCGAATTTACACCGCCAGGAATAAGTTGTTGAGATTTTTCAAAAAGTGTTTGATTGCTAGATGTCATAATTAAACCTTAGGGTTGAGCTCTAAATAATTGTGTAAATTGTTCAGTACTAGATTTTACGTCAGTTGCATTAAAAATTGCATTAATCACCGCCAACGAGTCAGCGCCTGCAGCGATGACTTGTGGGGCATTGGTTAGCGTAATGCCGCCTATGGCCACAGCCGGAATAGTTAACTGGGTTCGTGCTTGATCAAATAAGCTTAAGTTTGCTACTGGCGCGTTTGGCTTGGTGCTGGAAGCAAAGCAAGCGCCAAATGCCACATAATCGGCCCCCGCTTGCTGTGCGGCCAAAGCCAAATCAAAACGGTCATAACAGGAAGCACCGAGTATTTTATCTTGACCCATTCTGGCACGAATTTCTGTTAAATTGCCATCTTCTGCGCCTATATGCACGCCATCTGCATCCAACGTTAAACAAAGCTTA
>Ga0268283_1001408_pt1 | contig 11884 bp, 11 predicted proteins | sample saktaG_13_FD_190140 | JGI IMG/M metagenome (GOLD analysis project Ga0268283, IMG submission 190140) | Saline water microbial communities from Sakinaw Lake, British Columbia, Canada - sak_2013_06_06_36m | ecosystem: Environmental > Aquatic > Non-marine Saline and Alkaline > Saline ... | reverse complement strand
CTCGCTCGGGTTATCTGTAATATTTATCCTGGTATTTACACTGGCCCTGGGTCAGATAGCCGAGAATAAATTCGGAGTAGCATTCAGTAGCGAAGATGGAGCATTGCTTTACCTTATGCTTTGGAGTGCAGTATGCTTGATTTGGCTTGTTAAATCAAGTTTCATCAAACTAATTGGTATAATCTTTAAAACAGAAATATACGCGCAGTCCTATCTGCTCAATAACCTTATTTTCAATATGGTAACAGGAATTATTCTTTTTTTTCCAGTAGTTATGACAGCTTATGTTGATGCGGAAGTATATACCTGGGTTAGTGTTGTAATAATTTTTATATTATTGACTACCAAAATATTACGAGGAATTCTTATTGGTTTGGCTAACACAGATTTTTCAATATTATATTTATTTGTTTACCTTTGCACCCTTGAAATTGCGCCATACATTCTTTTGTATAAAGTTCTTACTCGATTCGCAAATCATTGATTAATAGCTAATAAGAAATTAATAAACGGTTTTACTTCTTAAATTTTCTGAGCCTTGAAAGTAAAGAACATCCTTGTATCACAGCCTGAACCTCTTGAAATGGATAAATCACCCTACGGTGATATTATCCGGAAATATAGTGTGAATATTGATTTTCATAAGTTTTTTAAGGTAGAGGGAGTCTCTTCAAGAGAATTCCGGAACGATAAAGTTTACCTTAATGAATTCACAGCCGTAATTTTTACAAGTAAAAATGCCGTTGATAATTTTTTCAGGATTGCGAAGGAAGTTCGTGTTGATGTGCCGGAATCGATGAAATACTTTTGCGTTTCTGAGTCTATAGCTTACTACCTTCAGAAGTATGTTCAGTTTCGTAAACGCAAGATTTTTCATGGCGATCAAAACCTGGTACAGCTAATGGAAGTTATTAAGAAGCATAAGATGGAAAAGTTTCTTTTACCATGTTCTGATGTGCATAATAAAGACCTGCCAAACCTGCTGGAGGCTTCCTCTATCGAATACCGGGAAGCTATACTCTACCGTACTGTTTCCGACGATCTGGCCGGTTTAAATATCGACAAATACGACCTTCTCGTGTTTTTTAGCCCGCAGGGAATTAAGTCCCTTTATAATAATTTCCCTGATTTTGTTCAGGGGACTAAACTTATTGGAGCATTTGGCCCCTCTACTGCAATTGCTGCCAGCGAAGCCGGATTAACAGTTGAAATCCTTGCGCCAACCAACATAGCTCCTTCAATGACTATGGCAATTGACCAATACCTGACCAAGAATAACAGGAAATAATATCCTCTGCCCGGTTCTGTATCTTAACTTCGCCGGTATCACAATGCGCACCTGATTTTGCATGCTAACTTTTAAGAAAAAAGAACGTCTCTGTCATTTCAATTCCATCGATAAACTTTTCGCGGAAGGGCATTCATTTTTTATATTTCCACTTAAAATTGTCTGGATGGATTTCGAAACCGGCAGCGACAGTCCTGCACAACTTCTGATAAGTGTTCCTAAAAGAAATTTTAAACATGCCGTTGATCGCAACCTGATAAAAAGACAGATTCGTGAAGCATACCGTCATCAAAAAAGTATCCTGTACGATTACCTGGAAACAAAGGGTCGCAAATGCGCGCTGGCAATAGTGTTTACCGGAAAAAATAAAGTACCTTATGCCCAGCTCGAAGGTATAATAAATTTATCTTTGCAGCGTTTAACAAGGGAATATGAAGCATTTACCGGGTAAGATGATGATCGCCGTAATCCGTTTTTATCAACTTGCAATTTCACCCTATCTGCCACCGTCCTGCCGTTATACTCCAACATGTTCAAGCTATGGGATAGAAGCAATAAGGAAATATGGCCCTTTTAAAGGAGGGTGGCTTGCTCTGAAACGCATTGCCTCTTGTCATCCCTGGGGAGGCAGCGGCTACGACCCTGTGCCTTAAAGATAGTTTGCCTAATGTTCAACAAATCCTGAATTGTCCTGTTAATTATCGAACTGAAAAAATATTATCATGAAATCATCTAACAACTTACTATTTGCGCTAGCTCTTTCTCTTGTTTTTATTGTTCCGGCAGCAAGCCAAAACACTCAGAATACCGACAATTTTGAGCTCTCGAAAAACCTCGACATATTCGCTACTCTCTATAAAGAACTTAACACCAACTACGTTGACGCACTTAAGCCAGGCGAACTGATGAAAACTGGCATCGATGCTATGCTTGAATCGCTTGATCCTTATACAGTTTACATTCCTGAAGCCGAAATTGAAGATTATAAATTTATTACAACCGGGCAGTATGGTGGAATTGGATCACTCATCCATAAACAAGGAAACGCAATTGTAATTTCAGAACCATACGAGGGTTTCCCGGCGCAGAAAGCAGGAATTAAGGCTGGCGACCGTGTATTGAAAGTTAATGACAAACCTACTCTTGATAAAACTGTGAGCGACATCAGTTCAATCCTTAAAGGACAACCCGGCACTTCAGCACGTTTGCTTATTGAAAGGCCAGGCGAACCAAAACCATTCGAAAAAGAAATTATTCGCGAAAAAATTACTGTTGAGAATGTACCTTATTACGGCATGGTTAACGATCATATCGGATATATTAAACTTACCGGTTTCACTCAGGAAGCAAGCAGCGAAACAAAAAAGGCACTTCTGGCACTTAAAGCAAAAAATAATCTGCGCGGCCTCATTTTTGACCTGCGCGATAATGGTGGCGGCCTCCTTAATGAAGCTGTGAATATTACCAACCTGTTCGTTAAACGCGATGAGTTGGTTGTTAGTACGAAAGGAAAACTTGAGGACAAAAACAAGACTTACAAAACGCTGATGGAACCTATTGATACCGATTTGCCTCTTGTAATCCTTGTTAACGGAAGCAGCGCGTCAGCATCAGAAATAGTAACCGGCGCTATTCAGGATCTCGACAGAGGGGTTATCGTCGGGCAACGGACATTTGGCAAAGGCCTGGTGCAAAATGTGCTACCGCTTAGTTATAACACACAATTTAAAGTGACTGTTGCGAAGTATTATATCCCAAGTGGTCGTTGCATTCAAGCTATAAACTATGCGGAACGTGATACCAATGGCATTGCCGAAAAATTTCCCGATTCACTTAAAACAGCCTTCAAAACCCAGCGTGGACGAGTAGTTTACGATGGTGCCGGAATTGAACCCGACATCTATACCGATTCAAAAGTATTAAGCAATATCTCGTACAGCTTACTTAGCCGTTACCTTGTTTTTGACTATGCAACACAATTCTGCTTAAAGCATGCATCTATCGATCCACCTGATAAGTTCGAAGTTACCGATGAAATTTATAATGATTTTGTAAACTATCTTGCTGATAAAAAGTATGATTACACAACAAAAAGCGAGAAGGAACTTGCCGACCTAAAGAAAAGTGCGGAAAAGGAAAAGTATTTTGAAGATTGCAAGTCGGAGTTTGAAGCACTTCAAAGCAAGATGATGCACAACAAAACTACTGACCTTGAAAGGAACAAAAAGGAGATCAAACGTTTTCTAAGTTCTGAAATAGTAACACGATACTATTATCAAAAAGGGCGGATAGAATGCCAGCTTAAATCGGACGAAGATGTTGCCAAAGCAATTGAAGTAATTGATGATGCTAAAACTTACACTTCAGTCCTTGACGGAACTTTTGAACATGCACAAAAGAAAGAAGAAAACAGGAAAATGTAACCTTACAAAATACAGGAACTCCGCTTCATGCAGTTAACCGCAAAACTGACAAATATAAAGAATTCAACCCTTTTCTATGCGGCACTGGGTTTAATGTTAGCATCAATCCCGCTGTCCCGTTTCGCGATGAGCATATCGCAATTCGCCTTACTGGGATTATGGTGCTGGCATCTTACTGATCGTTCATATTTAACTTCCTACACCCCTGCCTCTCTGCTCAATCCAGTAACTCTGTTGCGGTTTATAGTGCAATCACTAACAGAAATATATACAGCTTTTATTATTAAGCTAAAGCTCTTTATTGGCAACAAAGCTGCCTTAATTATTGCTTCGCTTTATTTGCTGCATATTATTGGCCTTTTATACACAAGTAACTTCGATTACGCTGCGAAAGACCTGAGGGTGAAAATTCCGCTACTTTTGGCGCCCCTGCTACTTTCCACTGGGCCAAGGCCTACTGCAGTTATACAGAAGTTGCTCTTATCTGTTTTTATAGCAGCGGTTTTCGCAGGAACGCTTATCAGTGCCTATATCCTTTTCTACGGGAATGTTTCCGACCCACGGGAAATATCTGTATTTATATCGCACATCCGTTTTAGCCTGAGCATCTGCCTTTCAATTTTCATCCTGGGATATTTCATAAAAGCGAATCAATTTAAAACCCGATGGATAAAGGCTTGCATCGCTCTGCTCATCCTTTGGTTCATCCTGTTTCTTTTCTTGATGGAATCGACCACAGGTCTAATAATATCGTGTGTTACGTTATTGATTATACTTCTTAATCTTGTCCTGAAACAAAAGCGGGTTATCCTGAAAATCCTACTGGCAGCACTGATATTGATTATCCCACTTTCCGGTTTCTATTATGTAAGGCAATTAGCCACAGAATTTTCTAATGCTAAGCCAATCGATTTCAAAGACCTCGACAAGTACTCCCCTTCGGGCTCTTATTATATTAATGACACGATTAATTTTGGGATAGAGAATGGACAGTATATCGGGCTCTATCTTGCCAGGCCTGAAGTGCGTGAGGCTTGGAATAAACGAAGCTCTTTCAATTATGATGGACTAGATAAACATGGACAGCAAATCAGTAATACAATTATTCGTTTTCTTAGTTCTAAAGGCTATCGAAAGGATAAGGAAGGCGTATTGCGTCTTACTGATAATGAAGTCCACTATATTGAAGATGGTGTCGCTAATGCTGAATATCTGAAAAAGATCAGCATCAAATCGATTGTTTACCAATTTATACTAGGATACAATAACTATCGCGACAAAGGAAATCCTAACGCCAGTTCGGCTATGCAACGCTTTGAATTCTGGAAAACATCCCTGCTCATGATTCAGAAAAATTGGCTTTTAGGTGTTGGTACAGGTGACCTTCCCGATGCATTTAAAAAACAATACGAGGAAATGGACTCCCCACTCGATAAAATTAACAGATGGCGTTCACACAACCAATATCTCTCTATTTTTATTGCATTTGGTATTTTTGGCTTCATGTGGTTCATATTTACACTTCTGTACCCGGTAATAATTAGCAAGCGCCATAAAAATTATTACTATGCAATCTTTTGGCTTATCGCAATGCTTTCCATGCTTGCGGAAGACACACTGGAAACGCAGGACGGAGTGACTTTTTTCGCCTTTTTCAATGCTTTCCTGTTCTTTTCGGGCGACAAGGTTCAGGAACAGGAATAATCGTACATTTAGCAACTAAAAAAAACTCGCTATGAAGCAACTCTCGCTTCGAATTGACTACACAGAACACGATTCGACAGACACACTTAGCACCGCTGACTTCGAACTCCTTGAAAAAGCTACACTTGCATGCGCATCCGCTTATTCCCCATATTCGGGATTTTCGGTAGGCGCTGCTCTGATGCTGGCAAACGGCAAGGTGATAATAGGAAATAATCAGGAAAATTCGGCATATCCTTCGGGTTTATGTGCCGAACGGGTAGCTCTCTTCTCTGCTTCAGCCAATTACCCGGGAATTCCTATCGAAGCTATTGCATTGACTGCTACAACAGGACGTTTTGTTATAAGCGGGCCTATAACTCCTTGCGGTTCCTGCAGGCAAGTGATGGCCGAGTATGAAAATCTGCACGGGAGAAAGATTAAAATTATTATGTCAAGTGCTTCCGGAAAGGTAAGGATTGTGGAAGGAACTGAAAGCCTATTGCCATTCCTTTTTCACTCCAACGAATTAAAGAAATAAAGCATGAATAAGACGCTCAACAGCCTGCGGTTGCTTGTAATTCCTGGTGTAATCTTCATTCTGGTATCACTGAAGGCGGATAAACCTGCCTATAAGATTTTTACTTCAAAGGGCCATGAATCAAATTATGACGATTTGCTGCATGATGCTAAAAAAGCTGATATTGTCTTTTTCGGCGAACAACATAATGATCCTATTTGTCATTGGCTGGAATACGAACTTGCTTGTGATCTTTACCGGGAAACATGCAAAAACCTTATAATCGGGGCTGAGATGTTCGAAACCGACAATCAGCTATTGCTCGATGAATATCTCCGTGGAAATATTCAGGAAAAGAATTTTGAGGCTGAAGCAAAGTTATGGCCTAACTATAAAACCGATTACAAGCCCTTGCTCACGCTTGCACGCGATAGCGGAATTATATTTGTAGCTACCAATATACCACGTCGTTATGCTACACTTGTAAATAACAAAGGATTCGAAGGCCTGCAAAACCTGGATCCACAAGCCAAAGCACTTATTGCACCTCTTCCTGTAATTTATGATCCCGAATTACCTGGTTACAAGAAAATACTGGAAAGCATGGGTGATGACGCCAAGGAACATGCTTCGGACAATATACCCAAAGCACAGGCCATTAAAGATGCTACTATGGCCTGGAGCATTCTTAGCCATTATCAGAAAGGGAAGGTATTTCTGCACTTCAACGGTAGTTATCACTCCGATAATTACGAAGGTATTGTTTGGTATTTGAAACAAGCAAATCCGAATTTGAAAATAATGACCATCTCTTCTGAAGAACAGGCGGATTTAAGCAAATTGCCTGAGAAATCGGAAGGAATTGCTGATTATATCCTTGTTGTGCCCGAAAGCATGACAAAGACCAGATGATCAGGTGAATGTAAAAATCAGGCTAAAGATAAAATTCCAAATCGTAACCACGCCAATTGCGAATAACTTCGATACATAGAAGTTGCGTTTGAAGCGGCTTACAAGTGTCCAGATTACCATTGTATTTATCCCAAGCCCCAGCAAAGCAATGAACAGGAATTTTGAATATTCCACTGCCATATGCGGGTTGTGGCTATGAAATGTCCAGTAACGATTCAGAAAATAGTTGCTTGTGGCTGCAATAGTAAAGCCAATAGCATTAGCCACGTATTTTTGGATCTGTATTTTCTCCTTGCCAAGAAAAGTAAATCCGAAATCAACAAATACTCCCGAGAAACCGACAACGCCAAACTTTACAAACTTATCTATGAGTTCGCGGGTAAATAAATCTATCATGGGAAACTAAATTAATAGTCTGAATAAATTGTTCTTAAAGCTGCACCAGGATAATTACTTTACTTCCATTGCGCATTACTTCAACACTTGCAACCTGCCCTAATTTCAGTTTACCAAGGCGAGTCATATAATCGTAAATATTTGTCACCGTTTGGCCGTCAATTGCAATAATACGATCACCTTTTTTGATGCCAGCCAGTTCAGCCGGGCCACCTTTTCGAACGCCATCCACACCTAATCCATTATTTTCGGATGAGGCCATATCGGGAATAATTCCCAGAGTTACTTTAAAATTGCGGCTGTAACGGGCTTCGGTTTTAGCTCCGGCCTCCTTAAAAGTTAATTGCACCGGCATTTTGTCAATTGCCATTGTAAGGTCGTAAACAAAGTCGAGCACATCCTTTTCACCCTCATAATTAATCTTATCAGCAACATCCAAAGGTGTGTGATAGTCTTCGTGAACACCCGTAAAAAAGAAGAAGACAGGAATATTTTCAGAATAAAATGAAGCATGGTCCGATGGTCCATAACCTTCAGTTGAACGTTTTATATCGAATGCGCGGTTTGGAGTAAGTGCCGTAAGAAGAGAATCACTTTGTGAAGAAGTCCCTGTACCTCCAATCGTTACTGATTTTTCATCAGGATTCATCCTTCCTATCATATCCAGGTTAATCATAGCACTAACCTTCTTCATGTCGAACAAAGGTTCACGGATAAATTCCTTGGAACCCAGCAACCCCATTTCTTCTGCGGTAAATGCAACAAAGACAACATTACGCTTTAAATCAGCGCGGTGAGATGCAATTTTTTGGGCAAGCTCAATAACACCAGCAGTACCCGAAGCATTATCATCTGCTCCATGGTGAACGGCCACGGTATCAGGCATCCGGGAACCGGAACCCGGCCCGCCAAAACCCAGGTGGTCGTAATGCCCGCCAACTATAACGAATTCATTGTTAAGCCTGGCATCATTTCCCCGCAACAGACCAACAACATTTTGTGTAGTCACTTTTCGAAGAATTATATCGGCTCTGGCATCAATTATTGCTGATAAATCAAATGAAACCGGTTTTTTATCCTGTTTACATGCTTTTTCAATCTGATCTATAGTTTTTCCCGAGGAGGCAATAATTTTATCGGCCAGGGAACGCGTAATATGAAATACCGGCATACCGGCATCTCCGGCAGTTTTATCATACTGCAATGTCATTAATTTATCTTTAGCTTCCAATTCAGAAGGTGAAATAAAAATCACTCCGATAGCACCTTTATCTTTAGCACTTAACACTTTGCTGCGTTCCTGCTCAAAAGGAATAAAAGCACTGCCCGACTTTTCCATCTCAGGATCGCCACGGAGAATAAACACCCACTTCCCCTTTGCGTCAATTCCGGTATAATCATTCCATTTGAGTGAATCCTGGTCGATATCAAAACCATAACAGGCAAATACAGCATTGGCAGAAAGGCTTTTGCTGGCAGAGAATGACAAAGGCGTAAAGTCAGTATCAAAGACAGCTTTTGTGCCATTAAATATAAATGAATTCTGATCTCCGGCTTTTACATCAGCCACAAGCTGGAACTCCTGAAATCCCTGATTTCCCATTAACTCTAATCCTGCTGCGCGAAATTTATCGCGAATATATCTAGCGGCAACTTGTTCTTCGGGCATGCCAGGCTTCCGCCCTTTGAGCGAATCGGATGCCAGAAAATGAATTTCCTCACTAAGTTCCTTAGTTGTTATTTCCGCGTTGTTCTGAGCCCTGATACTACTGTATGCCAAAAGAAATAATAAGCTGAAAAAGACAGATATATTAATTTTCATTTTCTTTTAATTTTTAGTCGGCAAAGGTAATAATAATGCTCAATGTAACAGGGCTTTGCATTTTAAGATACATTATCACGAAAATTCAGAGTTCCTGATAATCAATAATCCTACTGTCGCGGAACTGCCTGCATTGGAAACCAGGTTTGCCAACGTCTGATTTCTCCGATAATGTTACCTTTGCAGAACAATAATCCTTTTGACACACATAGAACATATCTGCCTTCTATTCATCTTGTTCTCCTGATAATGCCAGGCAACTGACATTATACCATGAACCGGCAAATTATTTTCTACGGACAAATTCCTGATCATGAAACTATTTCATACAATTGGCGAGACTTCAGCTTTTATTGCTCATCTTAAAAAACAAGGAAAAAGTATAGGCTTTGTCCCAACAATGGGAGCTTTGCATCAGGGACATCTTTCACTGGCGAAAAAGGCAAGGGACGAAAATGACATTGTTGTATGCAGCATTTTTGTCAACCCCATTCAGTTTAGTAATCCTGATGACCTTGCTAAATATCCCCGTACACCCGAAGCTGACCTTTCATTATTGCAGGAAGCCGGATGCGATCTGGTTTTTACACCTTCCGAAAAGGAAATGTATCCCGAACCCGATACCACAATTTATGATTTCGGGGAACTCGACAAGGTGATGGAAGGCAGGTTCCGCCCGGGCCATTTTAATGGAGTGGCTGTAGTTGTCCGCCGCCTTTTGGAGATAACACTAGCTGATAATGCGTATTTCGGCGAGAAAGATTTTCAGCAAATGACCATTATCAAATCCCTGGTTAAAATGCTGGCTCTTCCAGTTAATATAGTTTCCTGCCCCATCGTCAGGGAAGCCGATGGTTTAGCCATGAGTTCACGCAACCAGCGCCTGCTGCCCGAAGAACGCTCCGCCGCCCCATTGATTTTTGCCTGCCTGCAGAAAGCAGTTGAAAGCTATTCATTCTTCACACCTGAAGGCCTGAAGCAAATGATATATGCTGACATTGAACAAAACCCGATTTTTAGGGTGGAATATGTCGAAATAGTTGATATGGATTCACTTATCCCAATTAATGATTGGAATGACAGCAAACATGTTATTGTTTGTGTTGCAGTTTTTCTTGGGCAGGTGAGGCTTATCGATAATATGGTTCTTTATCAGTAAGCATCCCCCGGTATTCTGGTTATTATTTTTATCCGCAGCTGCGCTTTCCAGCCGATTCTGATATTGATGTGGCAATTAATTTTTTTACGTAACTTCGCAGCTGTTTATTGATGTTCTAAAATCGATTAAACACTGAACGGCTATCAATCAAGCTAAAAGTTCATTATACCGGAATTATGAATCTTAATGAAGCCAGCACATTTCAACCTACCGTAATTTTTTTCAATAGTAATAACCAATTAAGATAATTTATTGAAAAACAAGGCTAAAACCATCGCCCGTTTTCTGATATTTTTGGGCATCGGCATATTTTTCATTTGGCTTTCAATGCGTGATTTGACGCATGCTCAGAAAAAGGACATTATTTCATCATTCCGGAATGCAAATTATGCATGGATTGTTTTGGCTATATTCCTGGGTGTTCTAAGTCATTACTTACGCTCTGTCCGCTGGAAAATGCTTATCGAACCTATGGGATACAAACCACGTACTTACAATGTATTTTTTGCAGTATTTATAGGTTATATAGCTAACCTTGCTTTGCCACGGTTAGGTGAGGTAAGCCGTTGCGGAATACTCACACGTTACGAGAAAATCCCTTTTAATAAATCCTTCGGAACTGTAATAGCTGAAAGGACAATTGATATGATTATTTTCCTGGTTCTCTTTTTTACCACACTCATTCTCCAGTCGAGCAGGCTTTACGCATATGTGCAAACATATATTTATGACCGGCTTGAAGCAAAGTTAAATTACTCCATTGACTTTACCGGCTATCTCACCTATGCAGTGTTATTACTTAGTTTTCTTTTTCTTTTAGTATTAATTTTAATGTGGAAGAGAATTAAAAGGTCAGCCCTGTTCCTGAAATTAAAAGACCTTATACTTGGTTTCCTCGAAGGTATTAAGTCGGTTTATAAAGTGCGCAATCCTTTCCTTTTCGGGTTCTATTCGATTGCTATTTGGTTTCTTTACCTGTTGATGGCTTACCTTGTATTTTTCAGTCTGCCCCTTACAAGTTCATTAGGTCTGGAGGCCGGACTGGGAGTCCTTATTTTTGGTTCAATAGGTATCATGCTTGTGCAAGGAGGTTTAGGCATCTATCCGGCCATCGTTGCCGAAACACTAGTACTATATTCTATTCCTCACACTACAGGTTTAGCGATGGGTTGGCTCATCTGGTCATCACAAACGATAACAATAATTGTATTGGGAACCCTTTCACTTATCCTGCTTCCGGTTTTCAACAAGAGCGCTGATGTCACAGATTGATATTATAAAAAACAAAATCCTTTCAGGCCTCGGTTTGAAGTTAAAACTGGCTATCTGGAGATTCCAGGAATGCAAAATAGTCTTTACTAACGGATGTTTTGATATCCTCCATCTTGGACATATCGACTACCTTTCCAAAGCTGCCGACCTTGGTAATATCCTGGTTATAGGGCTTAACACGGATTCATCTGTCAGCAGGATTAAAGGTCAGCATCGCCCGTTGCAGGATGAGGAATCGCGCGCAATGATACTCGCTTCACTCAGGTTTGTTGATGCTGTTGTACTTTTTAACGAGGATACACCTTACGAACTTATCCAACAGATACAACCGGATATATTGGTTAAAGGTGCAGATTACAAACCGGAAGACATCATTGGATACGATGTTGTTATGGCTAAAGGCGGAGAA
>Ga0268283_1001407_pt1 | contig 11887 bp, 8 predicted proteins | sample saktaG_13_FD_190140 | JGI IMG/M metagenome (GOLD analysis project Ga0268283, IMG submission 190140) | Saline water microbial communities from Sakinaw Lake, British Columbia, Canada - sak_2013_06_06_36m | ecosystem: Environmental > Aquatic > Non-marine Saline and Alkaline > Saline ... | reverse complement strand
AAACGAGAAATAACTAAAAAGATTAAATGAAATTTGCAAAATAAATTAAATGTTAATTGCTGATAACCCAAAATGTTTTGGTAACTAAAATGACATTGGTAATTTAGGTTATTGAAATAAGCTATTGTTTGAGCGTTATAAATTGCAGGTAACAAAAAACGTGAAAACTATTAAAATTTATTTTATGAGACATAAGAACTTCTTTACACTGCAAATACTATTTATCATATTGTTACCATCTACATTATTTACATATTGCAAACCAGATGAACCAATTCAACAAGTTAACAATTGGCAAACAATTTATCAAGACTCGACTGTTTGGATGTCGCACATTCGATTTTTAGATAAAAATACTGGATTTGTACTTGCTGGTAATACAAATGCCATAGATTCATTACGCGGAAGACAATTTATTTTTAAAACTACTGATGCCGGAAGAACCTGGGCCAAATATGCTAGTAAATACCCTACATATAATGATGTTGCACGAATTATAGTTCCTTTAAACGAGAATATCTTAATCGCTGGGTGCTATTCCCTATATAAATCAACAGATAATGGATTAAATTGGAATATATTAAATCCGAATTACAAAGGATTAAACATTTTTGATATTTATATGAAAGACAGTTTAAATTGGATACTTGCCGATGGTAATGATATAACATTTACAAACGATGGGGGTTTAACTTTTAAAAAGGTGCTTACAACAGATTTTAATGCACCTTTCAGTCACCTTTCATTTCCCACAAATATGGTTGGTTATGCTTGTGGTGGAGCCAATGATGATTATACTGCATTTGGTTTTATTGCTAAAACAATTGATGGAGGGCAAAGTTGGAATATTTTGAATCCTGAACCTTGGAACTCAAATAATAAAACTTTTCCCACTCCTAACGCAATACAATTCATAACAGAACAAATAGGTTTCATTTTTACTATAAATGGCGAAATTTATAAAACAATTGATGGAGGATGTTATTGGACAATAATTCCAAAAATAATAAGTACTTCGGGCTATTTTTTTTCTGAAGATAAAGGATATTCTACCAATACAAAAAATATTTATAAAACTAATGATGGCGGTAAGACTTGGGATATAGATTTTACTATTCCGTCAAATTCTAACAATTCTTACATTTTAGATATGTGTTTCTTGAAATCCGGTGAAGGCTTTGCTATTACCCCAGATAGTAAAATAATTAAAAAAAATTATTAACATTTTAATTACTAAACTTATGAAAAAAAAAATTTACAATTTTGTTATTGTCATGCTCAATGCTTGGATTTGCACAACAAACTGTGCTAAAAAGAGAGGTTGACAAACATGGCATTATCAACTTTATGGTTTTTGATAACAAAACGACTGCCATTCCGTTAGGGCAGTCAAAGATACTGCTACATGATTCATTAAAATTACGGGTAGAAGATGAACTAGTTTTGCAAAATGAAACGAAAGATGCATTGGGTTTTACCCGACAATTTTATGAACAGCATTATAAAGGCATCAAGGTTGATCATGGATTATATGGCGTCCATAGCCGTAATGGGAAAATTGAATATATAAGTGGCGAATATAAAAATGTGAAAATTGTAGATATCGTCCCTACCTTATCGGAAAACCAAGCTCTACATAAGGTATTAAATTACATTAATGCAGCAAAATACAAATGGGAAAATCCTTCTGAAGAAAAGTTTATAAAGACTTTTAAAAACGATTCTACTGCAACAAATTATCCGAAAGGAGATATACTAATATGTATTGATGCTTTAAAAACAGATAGTATTTATAGGTTGGCATATAGATTTGACATTTTTGCCGAAATCCCATTTTCCCATAAACTTTATTATATTGATGCCGCTACTGGTGAAATATTAAATTTTAGTGATTTAATATGCGATGCTAATATAACTGGTACCGCGGCAACACGTTACAGTGGAACGCAAACTATAACAACTGATTCATATCCCAGTGGTTTCAGGTTACGTGAAACAAGAAACGGCGTTAGGGTTGAAACATATAATCTGCAAAGGACAGCAATTTATGCAAATACTGATTTTCCAGATAATGACAATAATTGGACAGCAGCAGAATATAATAATACTAATTATGATAATGCTGCATTAGATGCACATTGGGGTTTGGAACGTGTTTATGAGTATTGGCATACAGTCATGCAAAGAAATAGTTTAAATAATGCAGTACCGCCTAATATTGGATTACCATTAATAAATTATGTTCATGCCAATTTAGTGGGTATGGGTTTCCAAAATAATGATAATGCTTTCTGGGATAATGGCCTTTTAGCTATGACGTATGGTGATGGTCAATATAGCATGAATCCGGTAGTTTCTTTAGATGTAATTGCTCATGAAACAGGTCATGGAATAATGCATTTTACAGATGCTTTTAGTTCTGGACAGGAAAATATGTCGCTTAATGAAGGTTTTAGCGATATTTGGGCTGCAGTAATTGAACATTGGGCAGCACCCAATGACCCAAATAAACAGACATGGTTAATCGGCGAACAAATTTTGAAAGATGGCACATATTTGCGTTCATTAAGTAACCCAAAGAGTAAAGGTCAACCAGATACTTATAACGGGACTTATTGGATCAATCCTTCAGGCTGTTCAATACCTTCTAACCAAAATGATAATTGCTATTCACATACAGATATGAGCATATTAAGCCATTGGTTTTATTTGCTTTCGCAAGGAGCGAGCGGTACAAACGATTTTAATCATACTTATACTGTTTTGGGTATAGGTATTGACAATGCTGCAAAAATTGTCTATCAGGCAGAAAACGTAAATTTAACAACTCACCAAACTGCAGATTACAATATGGTTATGACACAAACGATCCAGGCTGCTACTGATTTATATACTGCAAATTCATTGGAAGTAATGCAAGTAAAAAATGCCTGGTATGCTGTTGGATTAGGAACAAAACCTTCGCAAATCACAATTACAGGCCCTGCAACAGTATGTTCGACGGGTGCCACTTTTACACTTAACAGCGTTCCATCAAATTGTTCTATTAATTGGACATTTAGTTCAACTCTAATATACGTAAGTGGGCAGGGAACAAATCAATTAGTTGTTAAAGCCAGTGACGGCGGCGGTCCCTCACTACTGTCTCTTACAACAACCGAAAATTATGGTAGTTCCGGTTTGATTCGTGCTACTATAACAGATGCTTATGGTAATGTAATAATAGAGAAAACACCTTGGGTTGGGCTCCCCGACTATACTCCAATTGTTAACGGGAGTTCGACTATGTTTTGTTCGCAAAGTTTATATGTTGAAAAGTATAACAGAAATGCTACATGGTCGGCATATGGCCCGTTACAGGTAATTGGCGCGAATTATGGTTATAAATGCACGGTTAAAGGGACTGAAAGTGGTGTAGGTTGGGTTTATGCCACTAATTCAAATCTATGTGGTTCATTTCGTGGGGAATTATTAGTCCAAGTGACTTGTAGCTCCTATTCGGTTTTCCCCAACCCTACAAACTCGGAAGTAACAATTTCATTACTTCCGGATAATAGTATTGACAAGAGCTTTCAAAAAGAAAAATCAATAAAATCTATCCGAGTAGTTGATAAGTCAGGCATTACACTTTCTACTCAAAAATATGGAAGCGAAACAATTGAAACGAAAATAGATTTATCGAAATTTACTATGGGGGTATATATTATAAAGATTAATGAAGGCCCAGACGAAGAAAGCTACACCATTGTTAAACAATAATTATTAATTTAGCATTAGCAAATATTTATTATAGTTACATGCATCCTTTTCCTTTACAAAAGTCCCTTTACTATTATCTTACAATTAAAAAGTTAAGATAAGTAAAACCTAAAAAGGATGTCCACGCATTATGTTACATATTGATTTATAACAAAAAGAATGAAAACAACTTTCTTGATATTTTGTGCATTTATCTTGCTGATAACCATACCTATGAATGGTTATCCTCAAACTCATAAAGATAGCTTAAAAGCTATTGGAATTTCAATTCCAATTATTTGGAACAATTCAGAAACTCCCCAATCTTCTTCAGGAAATAACAATTACAAAAGCGGTGATGCTATTAGTTATGGCATTAACATTAATCATACAAGAACAATTTATAAAGATTTGTTCATGATAGTTGGCATAGGCTATTTCAAACAGGTATTTGGCATACACAGACCATTTAAATTTGATGACCCAACTAAATTGTCTTTTTATACAAAGTCATATGAATATGATAATATACAGTTTTTAGCTGGTTTGGGATACTCAAAACACTTAAAAAACAATTATTCAATTAATTGTTCACTTACCTATAATCATTTCATTTCTTTTAAACAAAAGTATACTCCAGAATATCTTTCAAATTCTTCTTTCCAGAATAGCCAGATCAACCATAAAACTATATCAATAGGAAGAATCATTAATGTGAACTTAGGTTTAGAAAAAGCCCTTACTAAGAGATTTTCTGTTGAACTTGATGCAACTTTACCTTTATTAACGCATTGGGGAATTGATGAGATGTTTTTAAAAAATTATTACTATGACAATTCACAGCAGATAGGACGAAATATATTTTCTATTGGAACGATCATTTCGTGCAATTATAATTTTTAACACCAAACCAAATTATGATGAGAAATATATTTTTAATGATCCTTCTCTCCAGTCTTTACCTTTCCTCTTTCGGTCAAAAGATGCATGGCGTAATTGAACTAAATCCATATATTAGGTATGATACCTATCCCGAATTTTCAGACACGGGAAATCCACTTAGTGGCAATTATACTAATTTAAAGGGAGTTAGCTATGGAATAAATGTAAATTACAAAAGGGCAATAAAAAATGAATATAAACTATTGATTGGATTGGGTTATTACAAGCAAATATTTAATAAAATAGAGAGAAGAAATACAAGAAGGTCTGACGAAGTGAATGTAAGGGTAATCGGTTATCCAAGTCCTCTTTATATGCTATTTTATACTGACAAATACTGGTATAATTGCATTGCAAATAATATAGGCATTGAGAAAGACATTAACTTAAAAAATGACTTACTCATAAGCATTGTGGCAAGCGCAAATAATTATTTCACATACTCACAATATTATCATCTTATAAATAATCCCGAAGGCAGTCTTGATTACAAAAAAAAGGAATTTAAATATTTGGGATTATCTGTAACTTCACAGATTAGTATACAAAAAAGAATAAACAGTATTTCTATTGGCCCTAACCTCATTTTACCTTTATTTGATATCTGGCGTACTGATGATACCTTTCCATACGAGGCAAGTTCAGGCTCTCGGAGCAAATGGCTAAGAGGAATAGGTTTTGGTATTTCAATTAATTATTCGTTATCTCAAAAAAACAAATTATGAGAAAGATTTTATTTAATAGTATTATCATTACAGCTTGCAGTATCATGCTTATTGTGAATGTGAATGCTCAAGTAAGAACAAAAATATATTTTGATAAATTTTCAAATACAAAAATCAGCGATTTGATTCAAAAGGGCAGAGAAATAAAAATTCCTGCACCTCCAACATTTGAAAAGCTCCTGCAAAATGAAATTACAGAAGATGTTAATTTAAGGGAGTACAAAAATCGTTTTGCTTTGCCAGTAAATGTAAATATTGATTTCTTTAAGACTGCAAACAGATGGGAAGAAAATGGGCTTATTAAGTATTCGCTATCACTAAATGCAGAAGATGCATTAAACATATCAATTCAATTCAATGAGTTTTTATTATCTAAAAATTCGATATTGAGTATTTTTAATTCAAATGAATTTACTGATAGCATAACCTATAAGGAAAATAACATTAACAATGTTTGGGCAACAAGAATTTATCAAGGTAACTCTTTATACCTAACTTTTCAAGTCCCTGAAAATGAGGAAGGAGTAGCAAGTCTTAAAATTAGTCAAGTTGGTTTTGGATATAAAAAAATAGGAGGAGAATTTTTCGGTGTTTCTGGAGCATCTGCATCTTGTAATATCAATGTTACATGCCCGGAAGGCATTGGATGGGAAAATGAAAGAAATTCGGTTGCGTTGATAGTTTCAAATTCAATAGAACTTTGTACTGGAACTTTAGTTATGAATACGTGTGGAAATAATAGACCGTACTTATTAACTGCCAACCATTGCCTCAACTCTAATGTTCAAAATTGGGTGTTTCAGTTCCAAACATGGAGTAATACCTGCTCCCCAAATGGTACATTTAGAGAAGATTTGCAGTTTAATGGATGTCAACTACGGGCAAACAATGCAGCCTCGGACTTTGCACTTGTTGAGCTAAATCAAATACCGTCTGTTAACTCAGGTATAACATATGCTGGTTGGACAAGAGACCCTAACCCTGCTCTCAGGACTACAGCAATTCATCATCCAATGGGTGACCTAATGAAAATAAGTCATGATTTTCAATCACCAATTTCTGTTTCCTATCAAGGCGGGGCCAATAATCATTGGCGAGCAATTTTTGACCAGGGAATTGTCCAGCATGGCTCTTCTGGCTCTGCATTGTTTGACCAGAATCATAGAATAATTGGGCAATTACATGGGAATCAAAATAATATTTGCCCTTCGGGGAATAATTATAGTTGTTGGTGTGTCACCCAAATACCATCTATTGGCGAATATGGAAGGTTCGATGTCTCATGGACAGGCAATGGAACTGATGCAACAAGATTAAGCAACTGGCTTGATCCAAATAACTCAAATGCACTTACAACTAATACCACTAATATATCATATTTAACACGAAACATTACTGGCCCATCTACTGTTTGCTCTTCAAATGCTATTTATGCGGTGACTAACTTGCCATCAGGTCTAGTAGTTAATTGGACTTTTAGTCCCAATTTAATATATGTAAGCGGACAAGGCACAAACCAATTAGTAGTCAAAAGTTCGGATGGCGATCCATTACCACTTGTTTCCCTGTCGTACGATAATTATGGTAGTTCCGGCTGGGTACGTGCCGGTACGTGCAATAATGTGGTACTAGAAAAAACTATATGGGTAGGGTTACCCGCCTATACCCCAATTGTCACCGGAAGTTCAACTATGTTTTGTTCACAAAGTTTATATGTTGAAAAATATAACAGAAATGCAACATGGTCGGTTTACGGACCTTTACAGGTAATTGGCGTGAATTATGGTTATAAATGCACGGTTAAAGGCACAGAAAGTGGTGTAGGTTGGGTTTATGCCACTAATTCAAATCTATGTGGTTCATTTCGTGGGGAAAAATTAGTCCAGGTGACTTGTAGCTCCTATTCGGTTTTCCCCAACCCAACAAATTCAGAAGTAACGATTTCACTGCTTGCAGATAATAGTATTGACGGAAGCTTTCAAAAAAATAAATCAATAAAATCTATCCGGGTAGTAGATAAATCGGGCATTACACTTTCTGTTCAAAAATATGGAAGCGAAACATTTGAAACGAAAATAGATTTATCGAAATTTACTTCGGGGTTATATATTATAAAGATTAATGAAGGGATTGACGAAGAAAGCTACACCATTGTTAAACAATAATTGTTAATATATCACTAACAAAAATTTATTTTATCTAACCTGAATTATTCATGAAAAGCGTCAAATTGAAATTAACTTATTGAAAGTTAGCGTTTTAGTTCCTTCGTGAAGATTTTTTTCATACCACGAAGACTCTAAGGCTCAAAGGAATCACTAAGTTTATGAATAATTCAAGCTAGATACAACCTTTTAAGTTTTAAATGACACTCTATTATCATCTATTTATTAAAATTTAGTCTTTTGGGCAATAATAAATAATTTTTAAATTAAAAGCATGAAAAATCAATCAATCATCCTGTTTCTTAGTGGAATAATCATCTTTTTAGTTTTCAGCTGTGAGAAAGAAAAAAGTATATGTGGTTGCGGGAAAGAGAATCCTGCAAAAAACATTAAATGGCTTGATTCAGTAATTAATTATTATGAAAATGATACTAGTAAAAATTGGGATGAAGTAAATCTTTATATGTATGATTATAAAAGCTCTAATGCTTTTGTTTTCGAAACTAATAAAACTAGAGTTTATGATGTTCCTATAACAATCTTTGATTGTGCAGGTAAAGTAATATTTATCTGTGGTGGTTTACAGCCTCCAAATATTGATAGTTGCAATATTTTTTCACAAACGGCCTCGAACAAAAAATTATTATGGAGTATTAAATATAAATAAGGAAAAAATGAAATTAGTAATAAGAACAATAAGCTTTGTAGCAGCACTTCTATTAGGGAATCCAATATTCTCGCAGACAGCGAATTATTGCCCTGCGAATCCACATTCTTTCATTATTAGACAACCTGATAATAGTACTTTAGAAGTGCGTAACATTGGAGATGAGAAATACTCTTCAATGGTAACTGTCGATGGGTATAGGATAATAAAGAATGAAAAGGGAATATATGAATATGCAATATTATCAAATGATAAACGATTAATTTGCTCAGGTGTTAAAGCTAAATCCACGTTAGAAAGAACATCTGAGGAAAATATTTTATTAAAAATAATTAATACAAACATTCATGAATACTCACAGCTTTCGGCTCTTTCTGATAATTTTGTAGCTTCAGTGCAACAAACTTATTCTATAGCTCAATCATTTCCTAAAACTGGTACAAGAAGATTACTGGTTATCCTTATTGATTTTAATAATTTGCCTTTTACTATTAATAATCAAATATTTGATAATTTAATGAATCAACAAAATTATAACCAAACCGGTAGTTTCAGGGACTATTGGATAAATAATTCATTTAATTCGCTAACTATTAATTCAACAGTGGTTGGTTGGTATCATGCATCTGGAAATGCGGCGAATTATGGTGCTCCAACAATTGTAAATGGAATAGAAACAAACCACGATAATAATCCAAAGTTGTTGGTACAGCAAGCTATTGATGCAGCTGAAAGTGCTGGAATTAATTTTTCACAATTCGATAATGACGGTGACCACAAAGTAGACGGGGTTGTAATAATCCATTCAGGTCAAGGTCAAGAAGACTTTGGTAGTTTCCCAAATGCAACATTGGAACAAGCTAACACGATATGGTCACATCGTGGGACATTAGGAACTCTCGCAAGAAATTATGATGGTGTAACTATCGATGATTATGATATTGTACCAGAACTTGATTTTTTTATGAATGTAACAACAATAGGAGTCATTTGTCATGAATTTGGTCATATTTTGGGCCTTCCAGACCTTTACGATACAAAGGCTATTCCAACTTCTGAAGGTATTGGTAATTGGGATCTGATGGCAAGTGGAAGTTGGAATAATTGGGGTGCAACTCCATCAAATTTGAGTGCATGGTGTAAGTCATTCCTAGGTTGGCAAACACCAACTATTATTCAATCAGTTGGAGGATATAGTATTTTAAACGCTTCACAAAATAATGTTTCCTATAGGATCAACACACCTCATTCAAACGAATATTTCTTAATTGAAAATCGACAACCAATTGGTTTTGATGCTGCTTTACCTGGTACTGGTTTAGCTATTTGGCATATAAATACAGATAAAACATCTACATCTCATATTTCAGCAAATGACGTAAATAATATAGTTGACCTTAAAGGAGTTGACCTAGAAGAAGCAGATGGATTAAATCAATTAGATGCTCAAATAAACCGTGGTAATATGGGGGATTTATATCCAGGCTTATCTTGTAATCATACATTTAATGAAAATTCAACTCCCAATTCCAGTACTTATTCACCTGTAGTTAATACAAATAAACCAATAACTAATATTATTGAATCTAATAACAGAGCATATTTTAATTTTATTGGCTATAATTCGATTTCTGGCCCAAGTGTTGTTTGTTCATCTGATGCAACTTTTACTTTTAACAACATGCCTTCGGGTTGTTCTATTAATTGGACATTTAGTTCAAATCTAATTTACGTAAGTGGTCAGGGAACAAACCAATTAATAGTTAAAGCGGGTGGTGGTGGCGGTCCCTCACTTCTGTCTCTTACAACAAACGATAATTATGGTAGTTCCGGCTTAATTCGTGCTACTATTACAGGTTCTTGTGATGATGTAATAATAGAGAAAACACCATGGGTAGGGTTACCTGCCTATACCCCAATTGTTACAGGAAGTTCCACTGTGTTCTGTTCGCAAAGTTTATATGTTGAAAAGTATAACAGAAATGCTACATGGTCGGTTTATGGCCCTTTACAGGTAATTGGCGCGAATTATGGCTATAAAGGCACGGTTAAAGGGACTGAAAGTGGTGTAGGTTGGGTTTATGCTACTAATTCAAATGTATGTGGTTCATTTCGAGGGGAATTATTAGTACAGGTAACTTGTAGCTCTTATTCGGTTTTCCCCAACCCAACAAATTCAGAAGTAACGATTTCACTGCTTGCAGATAATAGTATTGACGGAAGCTTTCAAAAAAATAAATCAATAAAATCTATCCGGGTAGTTGATAAGTCGGGTATTACTCTTTCGACTCAAAAATATGGAAGCGAAACATTTGAAACAAAAATAGATTTATCGAAATTTACTACAGGGGTATATATTATAAAGATTAATGAAGGTCCAGACGAAGAAAGCTACACCATTGTTAAACAATAGTTGTTATTAATAATAGTCGGCACTGCCTGCTATTTCAACAATTATCTTATTGCACACCATTCGATTTTTTTAACAAATTTAAAAAACTCCAGGCAAGCCTAATGAAATATTGAAAATGGCGAATTGAATATTGAAAACGGCGAATTGAATATTGAAAACGGCAAATTGAATATTGAAAACAGCAAATTGAATATTGGAAATGGCAATTTGAATATTGAAAACGGTAAATTGAATACTATATGGGGCACATAAAAAATTGGATTTAAGAAGTCTGTTATCAATTTTTTTTCAAATAAACCTTGCATTAGATGTATATAAATCATATATTTACATGCTTTAAGTATAATAATCCAGCTATTCACTAAATTCACAAAAATGGCAAACACAAAAGGTAGAATTGCAATTTCGACCAACACAGTTGAAATGCTTGATCAGGCAACTAAAGTGTACACTAAACATGTTGCCGATGGCGTGGCGTCGCCGCTTAACACACTAACTGATTACGACTGGGCAAAAACAGGGCCTACCATCGCCATAGCCTTGGCAAAACACAAAGAAGCGGAAGAATTAAAGGGGAAAATGGAAGCAGCATACCGCGAGCGTGATTTATTGGTCCCTGCTATTGAAGAGATTCTGAAAAGCAGCCGCAACCTGCTGAAAGCCCTTAACTCCAAAAACCCAAAACGAATTACCGAGTGGGGTTTCAATGTTGATGATACTACAAAAGCGCCAAAAACAACTAAGCCTTAAACGATTGCAGGTAAAGATGAGCACTTAAGCCAGGCAGACTGCTTTTTGGGATGCCTGGCTTTTTAGTGGAAACTTGAAGTTCAAAATAAACCGATGTAATTTCGTAACTACTAAACAAGCTAAAACAAAGACAAATGAAAAAAACAAAACATCTGAAATTATTCAATAGGCGGAAAAAGCTATTTCTCTTTTTGATTCTTATGCCCTTCCTTGCCTTTGGACAGGCAAATAAATTTACATGGGATTATCCAATTAAACCTGGCACAGATGCATGGGCATCATTGAGTTCAAGTCAGGAGATGATTAATGTATGTCAAATCCCTTACGATACCCTTTCTAATTTACCAACTGCAAGATTAGCTGAATTATGTGTGAACTACCCATTACTTGGTGATATATTATTAGCAAATAATTACCAGGAAGGATTTGATAAAATAGTTAATATTTTTAATGGATTTCAGGAATTATTTCACAACTATCCGAAAGT
>Ga0268283_1001406_pt1 | contig 11890 bp, 15 predicted proteins | sample saktaG_13_FD_190140 | JGI IMG/M metagenome (GOLD analysis project Ga0268283, IMG submission 190140) | Saline water microbial communities from Sakinaw Lake, British Columbia, Canada - sak_2013_06_06_36m | ecosystem: Environmental > Aquatic > Non-marine Saline and Alkaline > Saline ... | reverse complement strand
CGTAAACTAAGTTCTTCTGTGCTAAATGGTTTTGTGATATAATCGTCGCAACCTAGTTGAAAACCTTTAATCCGATCTTCTTTTAATGATTTTGCAGTGAGAAAAATGATCGGAATTACCTGATTGGTGGCACGGATATCTTCGGCCAAACTAAACCCATCTTTTTTTGGCATCATTACATCAAATACACACAAATCAAAACGGTGACGTTTAAATGCTTTCAGCCCTTCCTCGCCATCTCTACAAAGTTTTATCTCGTACCCAAGCATTTCTAAATAATCGAGGAGAACCAGACTCAAATTTGGATCATCCTCCACCAGCAATATTTTAATTCTTTCACTCATAAGATTCCTCCTTAGCAATTGGAATAAAAGGTAAGTAAAGTTCAAATTTACTTCCCTTACCCAATTCTGAATTAATTTTAATATAGCCGCCATGAGCCTCAATCATGGTCTTCACGTAGTACAGCCCAATTCCAAAGCCCTTCACATTATGAATGTTTCCGGTAGGAACTCTATAGAGTTTTTTAAAGATCTGTTTTTGATTTTCGCTACTGATGCCAATGCCATTATCCTGAATATAAATCAGTATTCCATCTTTAGTATTTTTCGTAGATATCACTATTTCCGGATTGCGATCTGTGTATTTTTTAGCATTATCTAGCAAATTGGAAATCACATTTACGATGTGCACACGATCGGCCAAAATAATTGAATTTTTAGCATTTAAATCAATCTTGATTTTCCCATTCCTCTTTTTTAATCCTAATTTGAAATGATCCACCACCTGATTAATAATATTGTGGATGTCAATTTCTTTGGGCCTGATTTTCATATCGCCTTTATCCAGAATGGAGATTTGCAAAACCCTTTCCACTTGATTTTCTAAACGGGTATTTTCATCAAAAATAATATTGGCATATTTCTGCGTTTTCTCAGCCGATTCATAAACATTAGGTCTTCGCAACATTTCACTTGCCAGCGAAATCGTAGAAATAGGTGTTTTAAATTCATGGGTCATATTATTAACAAAATCCGATTTCATTTCTGAAAGCCTCTTTTGCCTGTACATGCTTATAACTGTGTACCAAAAACTGATAATTACAATAATGATAAAGAAAGCAGAAAGCAGAAGCCATCCAATCATATTCAGCAGTATTTGGCTAGTTTGGTGCGGAAAATAGATCCCGAGAAAATATTGATCCGAATCGCACAGGCAACTTAATGATACATTATGTTGTGAGCTCATGATCTCCTTTTCGTGATTCAAATAAGAGCCCATCAAAAAAATTCCGGTCTTACTATCGTAAACCCCATACTCATAATTGTTTTTAATCTGCATACAATCAAACTCTGTTGCAATCAGTTTAAAAAGTGTATTCTCATCTATTATTTCCGTCAATTTAGTTTTCAATACCATGCAATTAGGGTTGGTTTGCATCATAACTAAAGTCGAATCGGTATGGTCATTTAAGATTTGATTAACAACTGTTTTCATCGCAATGAGTACCCCATTATTAAATTGCTCTTCCTTAAAATCAACTGCTTTTTTCACCCAATATAATTGAGTGATCATAATACCAACCATTGAAATTGAAGCAATGACAACAATGAACCTGAAAAATTCTTTCTTCAATCGTTCACTAATTTTTGTCATGGTTCTTGAAATTATTTAAATATTCAGGGAATCTTAAGCCTGTCATTTAGTAGGCGTTAAATATAAATTTAAGTACAAATATACAACGATCAAATCATCCTCAATTTTTAATTAACAATTCATTAACAGTTTTTAACAGCCAATTAACAAAATTGGATTATATAAAACCTAAATTTGTGTAAAGAAATAATTAATACTCTAAAAAAAACTATATGAAAAAAATAATTTTAAGCATAGCAGTTGTTGCTCTCATTGCCATAGGAACTATATCTGTTAACGCACAAGACCCACAGAAGGTAGAAGTTAAAAAAGCTACTACAGAAGTTGCCACAAAAACAGTTGAAACAAAAGCATGTGATGCTGCAGCAACTAAAACATGTGATACAACAAAAAAAGCATGTTGCGAAACTGCAAAAGCTTGTGATACTAAAGCTCCAAAAACAACTAAAGCTGCAAAAAAAGAAAAAAAATAAATTTTTTTTGAAAAATAATTCGAGCCTCAATTTATTGAGGCTTTTTTTTTCTGTTTTTCCATTACAAAAATTCTTAATGATTACCTTTGAAATAAAAACTTGAATTATGATAACTACAAAGACAACATACATTGGAGGATTAAGGACTGAAGCACAGCATTTACGATCCGGAATCAAAATTATTACGGATGCCCCCATCGATAATCAGGGAAAAGGGGAAGCTTTTTCACCAACTGATTTAGTAGCTACTGCACTGGGAAGTTGTATGATAACTATTGTTGGAATTGCTGCCAACAACCATCATTTTAATATTGATGGCACTCAAATAGAAATCACCAAAGTGATGGCTTCTGATCCCAGAAGAATTTCGGAAGTAATCGTTGATTTTACTTTTCCACCAAATAACTATACTGAAAAACAGAAAAAAATTATTGAAGCATCTGCTTTGACTTGCCCTGTTGCCATGAGTTTACATCCCGATTTAAAACAAAATGTAAATTTTAAATATACCTAGTATGTTTGCTGAAATAAAAGTTGGATTATCCTTCGAAACAGAAAAAATAGTGGGACAACAAGATTCCGCTACGCGTTATGGTTCAGGGATGGTTGAAGTTTTTGCCACACCTGCCATGATTGCTTTAATGGAAAAGACAGCACTCGAATGTGTAAAACATCTTCTTCCGGAAGGATTAACAACAGTTGGTACGGAACTTCATATTCAGCATGTAAAAGCCACCCCTATTGGGAAAAAGGTAACCTGCAAGGCAATAGTGATTGAGTTTGACCGTAAAAAGATTATTTTTGAGGTTATTGCTTACGATGAAAATAGTAAAATTGGATTTGGAACCCATACCCGATTTATTATCAATCAGGCTGAATTTATGGTGAAATTAAATTAGGTTTTGTTTGCGAAATACTAACTACTGTCTACTGTATTCTTAATTCTAACTCATTTAGCTTCCAATCATTTTAAACGACTTATTATCAATAGCTCTTTGGGTAGCCAAAATTCCATCAAGGTGATCATATTCATGTTGTATCAATTCCGAAAAATCATCTTCAAGCTGCCATGTATGTTCCTCCCAATTCATATCACGAAAAGTTAACTTCACCCTTTTGGCTCTTTCAACTTTTACAAATAGATTTGGGAAAGAGAAACAGTCATCCCAAAGAATTATCTTTTCTTCACTAAAATCGGATAAAGCAGGATTAATTAATATGATTGGCTTATCGATATTTACATAAATAAATCGTTTCAGCATGCCAATCTGTGGAGCTGCGATCGCCCTACCGGACTTGTATTTTTCCTTAAACTCCATTAAGGTCTGATGCAGGATTTCGATGGATGGTTTGATCTCATCCAATTCTTCTCTTTTTACAGCTACTGATAGCTCATACAATCTGGGGTCACCCAAAAGTAGAATGTTTTTTAAACTCATTATTCTCTGTTTTTTGAATCTATGATAATAGTAACAGGACCATCGTTGATCAAAGCAACTTTCATTTCAGCCCCAAACTCACCGGTTTGAACTTTTTTACCAATTTCTTTTCCCAATTGAGTTACAAACTGCTTGTAAAGTGGGATGGCAATATCCGGCTTAGCTGCATAAATATAAGATGGCCGATTGCCTTTTTTGGTACTTGCATGCAAAGTAAATTGACTCACAATAATTACCTCTCCCCTTATTTCTTTTACATCCAGATTCATTACCCCATTTGTATCATCAAAAATGCGCAATTGCGATATTTTACGACAAAGCCATTCGACGTCTTCCAAAGTATCCGCATTTTCAATACCCAACAAAATTAATAAGCCTTGCCTGATTTCGGCTTTTATCATCTTTTCAATACTTACAGATGCCTTTGAGACTCTTTGAATTACAACCCTCATGCTACTAAAATTAAAACTCTAAATTACAACAATTCACCAAAAGTATAACAATAGAACAATGAAGCAATAAGTACCAAGATAGAAGACGAGAATTATTACTAATTTTGTGTAAATACCAGAAAACATGACTAAACTAAGCGTAAACATAAATAAAATAGCCACCATCCGAAATGCCCGTGGAGGTAATTATCCCAATGTTTTAAAAGCGGCAATCAATTGCGAAAGATTCGGTGCTCAAGGAATCACCGTTCATCCTCGCCCCGACGAAAGACATATTCGCTATCAGGATGCGCGAAATATTAAGCCTAAAATTGGGGTTGAATTTAACATTGAGGGAAATCCTATCCAAAAATTTATTGACCTTGTGCTTGAAGTTAAACCACATCAAGTCACCCTTGTACCCGATTCTCCGGATGCAATCACTTCTAATGCAGGTTGGGATACAATTAAAAATGAATCCTACCTGAAAGAAGTGATTACTGAGTTTAAAAGAAATGGAATCCGAACTTCCATTTTTATTGAAACAGATGAAAAAATGATCCGGAATGCTTTGAAAACAGGTGCTGACAGAATAGAATTATATACTGAAAGTTATGCCGATAATTTTCATAAAAATAAAGCATCAGCTATTGCCCCATTTATAGCAGCAGCAAAAGTTGCCAACGAAATTGGCTTAGGAATTAATGCGGGTCACGATTTAGATTTGCACAATTTACGGTATTTTGCAGCAAATATTCCGGGTTTATTGGAAGTTTCAATCGGACATGCTTTGATTAGCGATGCTTTATATCTGGGTCTTGAAAACACCATTCAATTATATTTGAGGGAATTAAAATCTTGAGTCTGATCAAAAAAAATTTAGCAGGTTTATTTAAAAATTAAGATCATCGAATGAAATTATTTTATCGAACATTTGGCGAAGGCCCCACAGTGATAATACTTCATGGTTTATTTGGCATTTCTGACAATTGGGTAACCTTTGGAAAAAACCTCGCTGAACAAGGTTACAAAGTTTACATTCCGGATCAACGAAATCACGGTCAATCACCTCACAGTTCTGTTTTTAATTATCTGGCTATGACAGATGATTTATCTGAATTTATTGAAGATCATGAAATAGAAAATCCGGTGATCATCGGTCATTCGATGGGTGGTAAAGTTACTGCTCGTTTTGCTTTGGAGAATCCAGAATTACTTAAAAAAGTGATTATTGTAGATATCAGCCTTAGAGCTTATCCAAGCCGAAATTCCCATGCTAAAATTATTGATGGGATGCGCCGTATTAATTTTGACATGGCAAAGTCGCGTAAAGAAGTTGACATGTTGCTAACAGAACGCATTCCAGATTTTCGAATCCGTCAATTTATTCTGAAAAATTTATACTGGAAAGAAAAAAACAAACTCGCATGGCGAATTAATTTTGAGGCTATCTGTAAAAATTTAAATGAGCTTTTTGATGGAATTGATACCATCGACCGTTTTAATAAACCTGCCTTATTTATCAAAGGTGGATTATCGGATTATATACTTCCCGACGATTATCCGACAATTAAATATAATTTCCCAAATGCTGAAATTGTAATTATTAAAAATACATCGCATTGGTTACATGCTGAAGCACCCGAAAAATTTGCTGAACTGGTGTTTGATTTTTTAAAGAAAAGCTAATTCATAGAGCAGAGAACTAATCTTCCATTTCCATCACCCGCCTTTTATAAACCCTTTTTGAAAGGCTGATACTTAATTCATAGAGCCCATATAAAGGAATAACAACAAGGATTTGGCTAAACACATCGGGTGGAGTTATTATCGCCGCAATAATTAACAGGATTACCAACATGTACTTCCTGTTTTTTTTCATAAAGGATGGAGTAATGATCCCAATCTTTGTCAGGAAATACACAAAAATAGGCAACTCAAATACAAGACCTACCGCAAAAGTAACCGAAACCACAGTACTGATATACGAATCTAAAGAAATACTATTTTCAACTGCATCACTTACCTGATAGGTGCCAAAAAAGTTAACCGTTAATGGGACGATTATGAAATAGCTGAACAATACTCCAAGGATAAAAAGCAAAGAACTCGCAATTACTGCACCTCCTGAATATTTTTTTTCCTTCATGTGCAATGCAGGATTTATAAAGCTCCAAATTTGATAGATGACATAAGGGAATGCAGCAACCAAACCAACGATCATCGAAATATACATATGGGTCATAAACTGCCCCGACATGCTGATGTTAATTATTTTTAAGGACATATTTCCAATACAAAGTCCGGAGATTGATAAATAATCAGCAATTTGACAGAGAATACGATTGGTAATAAAATTTGAATCCTTAGGAGCCAGAATGACTACATCAAATATAATTTTTCGGTTTAAAAATGCAATAATGGCAAAAATAACAATAGCAATAACTGACTTGACTATGTGCCAGCGAAGCTCTTCAAGGTGTTCCCAGAAACTCATTTCTTTCTCCGGGCTTTTTTTCTTTTTCTTATTCGAATTAACTTCAGTCATCAGCTTTTTACGATTTTTAAAATGCTAATACAAAGATGGTAAAAATATTGGGATTTCAAACCTTAAGCCTGTTGCTTTAATTCTAAATGATAATGTCATTCCGAGACTACGCCCGGAATGACAGAAATAATTTAGGATGGCTTCCTGATAGGAAGCTATCACAAATTATTTTCTTATCCGTTTCACAGAGCATTTCGATACATTATGCCGAAGGCATGACAATCAATGCCCCCTGCACCTTGAGTATTCCATTAAGCGGAATTTATCAAAGGGTGCTATCATCAACAAAAAACGGCTGTCTAAACAATCAGACAGCCGCTACATTTAATTAATTATTAATTTAATTTGATTACACCTCTAGGTAAAAATTATCTGTGTATTTTCACCACCGCACATTCCGTAGAAATCACCAATGGTGATGATATCTTTCACGTTTTCGTTAAAATCTTCTTTTTTAAGCTTGAACATTTCAACCGCTAATTTACAAGCAAAAATTTCGCCGCCACCTGCGGTAATCATATCTAAAAATTCATCAACCGGAGGCATATCCAAAGCTTCCATTTGCCTTTTCATCATTGCAGATACACCGGCTTCTACTCCAGGTAACATTCCAAGAATGCTTGGGAAAGGAAGTCCGCCAGGCATTCGCATTGCAGGATTTCCAACAGTTGCAGTATGCAGTTTTTTCATTTGCTTTTTGGTAATGGCATCAAGGCCAAAGAAAGTAAAGAAAATTTTGGTTTCAATTCCTTCCATTACGGCTCCGTTGCCCATCACTAGGGTTGCGTAAACATCTTCAATACTTCCTTTAGCGCAAATTAAACAGACTTTTTTTAATGGCGTTTCATTTTTGTTTTCCATGATTTTAGTGCTTTAGTTTTTATGCTTAGATACAACTAGCTGGTTTAGGTACGCCTGAAATTTTGGTTGCTTTTTTCAGTGGTGCGCCCGGAAATAATTGGTAAAATTCTTTGATATCCACGATGCCTGATTTTCCAATTCCCCGGATTGTCAGTGATTCACCACTCATTACTTTGGTTCTGATCCAATTGATCAGTTCAAAATGTTTGTCAGTTAAATCAATCCCTTCTTCTTTTGCAATTTCTGTAGCTATTTCTTTAGTCCATTGGGTTGGATCATTCATATAACCTTCACCTGATACATCTACAGATACTCCTGCTATTGTTTTTGTTGCCATAATTGTATGTTTTTAAAATGTTATTTATTTTCTTTTGCTATATTTTTTAAGAATGTAATCATGAAACCCATTCCTTTTTTCATCTCCGGTGTATTTATTTCTCTCATTATTTTCCAGAGTGAATATTCTGGAATATTTTCGGTATTTAAATTTTTATATACGTTCACGCCATTTGTAAATGCCTGTAGCATTTCGGGCTGAGTAAGACTCTTTATGAGCTCTAACATTGGAACAATATTATCTGAAAGCTTTTTAACATCATCGGCACCAAAATGAGTAACCACATTATCGATCATTCTTCCGAGTTCTGCAATAAATTCAAAATATCCTTTTTTCTCAAGCTCGTTCATTTTATTAATACTATCCAGGCCAACCTGATGGAAAATTGGTGTTACATCCTTGATCAAATCATTGGCACTTTCAAGCATTCCAAAGAGTTCGTTAATGGTATCTATATTCCTGATAAATTTAAATACCAGCTTTTTTAACGCTTCCCCGTCAACATCGATTCCTGCGTTATCAAGCTCAACAACGGTGGCTTTAAACATATCCGAACCAATAAGTGAAACATCCGTCACCAGGTCTTCGACCGTTTGGCGTGATTGCTTTTGAGCAAGTACCTCCTCCAAAACAATGTCAAGCTTCCTGTTTATATCATCGAATTTCGATTGAATTTCCATGTCTGTCATTTTCTTTATTTTTTATATAGTCGGTAAAAATGACTTGATTTATAATTTTTTTCCTGCCATCTGCATCTCCGAATCGATCGGCATTTCTTTACCTTTTAATAGGATGTGCCAATAAATCCATCGGAAAATTAATTTACCGTAATGATTCATACGAGAAACTTTTAACAACCCAAATGGACCAATTCCAGGGAAAGGAAATGATCCGGCCAGAGGCTCGGTATCATAATTAAAATCAATTAACGTTCCTTTTCCATAACCGGTTTCGATATAACAATTTGCATGCCCGTCAAATTTTGCTGTAAAAGGCCGGCCTTCAATTGCACACAATAAATTTTCCTGAAGGATATCAGCTTCAAAGTGTACTACCGATCCTGCTTTCGAAGTTGGAACATTTGCGGCATCACCGATCACAAATATGTTTTCGGCTTTTTGCGATTGCAAGGTATATTTATCGGTAGGAACAAAATTAAGTTCGTCACCCATCCCACTTCTTTCAATCATCGGGTCACCCATATTTGTTGGCACCGAAACTAAACAATCAAAAGATACTTCAAGTCCTGCATAATCAATAATTTTTTTATTCACATTATCAACCTCAGAAATGTTAAAATCGGGAATGATATTTATATTCTTGTCCTTTAACAATTCACCTAACATTTTAGTAGCTCTTGGCTTTGTAAATGCGCCAGGAAGTGGAGTTACATAAGTAATTTCAACTTTATCTCGTATTCCTCTTTCGGTAAAAAATGCATCTGCAAAGAATACAAATTCGAGTGGTGCTACAGGACATTTATAAGGAAGTTCGGCGATATTTACAACCAATTTGCCCCCTTTCCATGTTTTAAAATAATCGGCCAGAGCCAAAGCACCTTCAATGGTATAAAAGTCAAATATATCTTTGTACCACAATTCACCTTTCAAACCCGGAGTTTCTTCGGGAGCAGTTCTTGTACCAGTTGCAATAATTAAATAATCGTAATTTAACACCACACCTTCATCAAGTAAAACCCTGTTATTTTCGGGTTCAATTTTATCAATCTTGCTATAAATTACATTTAATCCAACCGGGAAAAAGTCACTTTTAGGCTTAATTACATCGTTTTTTTTGTACATCCCAAAAGGAATAAACAAAAATCCTGGCTGGTAATAATGTGTCTTAAACTGGTCGACAATGGTTATATCCCACTCATCTCTTTCAAGAACTTTTCGCATTTTATTTGCCATGATAGTTCCACCTGTACCTGCTCCTAAGATTAATAATTTCTTCATCTGATGTTATATTTTATAATATTTGTATGTTTGTATGTAAGTATTTATCTAGATTCAATATTTAACTGTTACAAAATTAACAATGGTCCAGAACCTATGCAAGTTTCTAGATATGATATATATCATAGTATTTAATTTTATAGATGTGTTTGACAAAAAGACGAATATATGCCTGAGATAATCAATTCTAATCACTGTAAAACTTGTATTTACAAAGGCCTATTATTCGGAGGCCTCAGTGATGAAGAACTGAATTTGCTTAATAGAAATAAAAAGGAAATGGTATTCAAAAAAGGAGAAATCATCACAACTGAAGGTCAGGATATCGCCTCTTTCCTATATTTAAAGCAAGGTTTGGTAAAACTTTATAAACGATCTCCCTATAATAGAGATCAAATCATCAGCATCGCGAAACCTCGTGATTTTATATCGCTATTAAGTATGTTTTCTCTTTCTACTTACAAATATTCAATTTCCGCGCTTGAAGATTCAGTTGTTTGCTCGGTTGAGATGGATGCTTTAAAAGAGGTTGTCAAAAATAATGGAACTTTTGCGATTGACATTATGAAAAAGATGAGCAAGATGTATGATGATATTATTGAGAATAGATTTGAAATTAACAAAAAGCATTTAAGAGGACGAATCGCTTACATCCTAATACTTTTCTCAACTCATATTTACCAGCGTGACGAATTTGAACTTCCGATTTCCCGACGTGAAATTGCAGAATTAATTGAAATGACGACAGAAAATGTAATCCGAATTTTATCAGAGTTCCGGAAAGACAAGATTATTCAAATTGATGGAAAAAGGATTAAATTGCTTAATCCCGAACGACTAGAAAGCGTATGCAAACTTGGATAAACCCGGTTAACAATTCCTAGCATCCGCCCTCAACTTTACTCTTCTTCTTTTTGCGTTCAGGAATGACAACTTCGGTGTTATTGTTTTCGGATTTAATAGCAGAACTTCCATCCGACAATTTATCCATTAAGGCGGCAAAATCATATTTAGGTTCTTCCACGAGGTATTGCGGAATTTCTGATTCACTAAACATATCGTAGGTTTCACCAGAATAATAGCCAAATCCTCCAAGAAGTATTTTCACATTTTGATAACCCAATTGTTTAAGCATCATCCACGATCCATTGGCTTCACTCTGGTCATATCCATATAAAATCACGGTTACAGAATCCTTACTCATTTGATCAAAAAACGCAACATTTTTAGAAGCTAAAAGATCTTTACGTGAAATATTGATGGCAGTTTCAATATGCCCTTTTGCAAATTCATAAGGATTTCGTATATCTACAAATTGATATCCACCTACATTATTCGTGACAATTTCTGTAGCTGCTTCCTGAGTCATTTCATCTTCAAAAGAAAGAACTTGCTCTAATGCCTGATTGATTGGTACCTTAAATTCAAAAGTTGGTTTACGCAACGTTAAAAAACCCAGGATTATGACAACCACAAAAAATAAAGCGGCAATGGATAATCTGTTCGTTCGTTGATTTGTATCTTTCATGTCTAATCGAATTTATCTTATTCTCTCGTCAATTATTACTTGATTATTAGCAACCACCTTCTACTTTTGATTTTTTCTTCTTGCGTGTTATCACAATTGCATCTTGTGGATTAGCTTCTGAAACTACAGCTTGTCCACCACAAAAATAAATACTTGCTGCCTTTCTAAAACGATAGGCCTCGATATCTTTTGCAGACGAAGTCTCTGTAGGTTCTATCGGTTTAATAATGGTTCCGAACCAATTATTTAACCCTCCTTGCATAACAAATAATTTCTTGTAACCTTTTCTTCTGGCAAACATCCATGCTTGTTCAGCATAAACATCGGCATTTGAATAAAAAACAATGTCTCTATCTATTTGACCAAGTAAATCTGCCCAATCAGGATTCAGAATGTCTTCAAGTGGAATATTTTCGGCTCCCGGTAATGAATATTTTAAATAATCATCAGCCATACGAACATCGATTAATAAAAGTGTGGGGTCTTGATTTATGATCCGCTCTGCAACTTTATCTACACTTATAAAATGTGTTACTTCGCCTAATTCGTATTGTAAAACTTCAGGATTAGTTTCTGATAATTGTTCCTTAGCAGGAAGAATCAATAAGACAAATCCTAAGAGAACTAATATTGCCGCTAATAAACTATATTTTAAATTC
>Ga0268283_1001405_pt1 | contig 11893 bp, 11 predicted proteins | sample saktaG_13_FD_190140 | JGI IMG/M metagenome (GOLD analysis project Ga0268283, IMG submission 190140) | Saline water microbial communities from Sakinaw Lake, British Columbia, Canada - sak_2013_06_06_36m | ecosystem: Environmental > Aquatic > Non-marine Saline and Alkaline > Saline ... | reverse complement strand
TTTCGAAAGACTTCCCGAATGCCTTTCTCGCTTTCTCCAATCCATTTTGAAAGAAGCTCCGGCCCTTTGACCGAAATAAAATTGACGCCGGATTCCGTGGCGACCGCTTTGGCCAGAAGTGTTTTTCCCACGCCCGGAGGGCCATACAGCAGGATGCCCTTTGATGGCGTGGTATTCATGTGTTCAAACAGTCCGGCGTATTTCAGGGGCCATTCAATCGTTTCCTTAAGAACCTGTTTCACCTCATCCAACCCGCCCACATCCTCCCATTTCACATCGGGGATCTCGGTGAAAACCTCCCGAATGGCCGATGGTTCGATTTCCCGGAAGGCCTCCAGAAAATTATCCATGGAAACCTGAAGGGTCATCAATGTATCGTAGGGGATTTCAACCATCTGAAAATCGATTGTGGGGAATATTTTTCGTAACGTGGCCATGGCCGCTTCCCGGCAAAGCGCCTCGATATCCGCGCCGATATAGCCATGCGTCATTTCAGACAATCGAACCAGGTCCACGTCTTCGGCCAGGGGCATGCCCCGTGTATGAATGGTTAAAATCTCCAGCCGCCCGTGTTTGTCGGGAATGGCGATTTCAATTTCACGGTCGAACCGGCCCGGTCGTCTCAGGGCGGGATCGATGACATTGGGAATATTGGTGGCGCCGATGACAATGACCTGTCCCCGGGACGACAGGCCATCCATCAGCGCCAGAAGCTGGGCCACAACCCGTTTTTCCACCTGTTTTTCGCCGCCCATTTCTTCCCGTTTGGGCGCAATGGAATCGATTTCATCCAGAAAAATGATGCTGGGGGCCTTGCTGGACGCCTCGTCAAAAATTCGGCGAAGGTTGGCTTCGCTTTCACCGTAAAACTTGTTCATGATCTCCGGGCCGCTCAGTTGCGCCATGAAGACATCCGTTTCATTGGCCACAGCCCGTGCGATCAGGGTTTTCCCGCATCCGGGCGGCCCATGCAGCAGGACGCCTTTGGGAGGATCGATCCCCAGCCGTTCAAAAACTTCCGGGTATTTAAGCGGCAGTTCGATCATCTCCCGGATGCGCCGGATCTGATGCCCCAATCCGCCGATATCTTCGTATGAAACCCTGGAGCGGCCTTCTCCCGGCTCTTTTTTCTCCTGGATATGGATGGTGGTCTGGGAATGAATCATGACCACCCCGGAAGGCTGGGTTGAAACCACATGAAAATCCCGGGTCTTGGATCCGAAAAGCTTGGCGCGAATGGTGTCTCCCTCGATCAGGGCGATCCCTTCCAGAAGACTGCCGATATAGCGGGCATCGACAGAGCGCATCGGTGTAAGCGATGAAACAACGATCTTATGGGCCGGCTGAAAATCGGTCTTCACGATGCTGACTTTTTCATCGATGCCGACCCGCGCATTTTCGCGGGTAATGCCATCCAGCCGAATGATTCCCTTTCCCCGATCCTCTATATAGGCAGGTAACACCTTGACGGCGGTATTGCGTTTTCCGGTAATCCGAATCACGTCACCCACCTGAACACCAAGGGTTTTGAAATCAGCCGGATCGAAACGGGCGATGCCCCGGCCGACATCGCGGGGTCCGGCTTCCGCAACTTTGAGGGTGATGTCTGAAACAGCCATTTTCAATCTCCTGGGGGACAAGGTTTCATTTATTTTCGGCAGTGGTTTTGATAACGATCTCCAGAATGCCGTTCTGATAGGTCCAGGTCATGTCCTGCGGCTGCACGGCACGGGAGAGAAGAAGCTCCTTCTGGTATTTTCGCGCGCCGGATATGGCTGTAATGCCGACGATATCGCCTCTGACATCCACTTCGATGTCGCTTTGAGAAACACCCGGCATTTCCGCCACGATTTGAATACTGTCCGCATCATCAAAAACATCCACGAGCGGTTCACGCGCTTCCTCCACCACGGGCCCCTCCGGAGATTTTTTAATGTTTCCAAAGGGCCGGACCGATGCGCTGCCGTCCGACATGGTCCTGATCCGGACCCCATAAACCCCTTTCAGGTCTTTTAAACCCTTCAGTTTGTCCAGTCCGCTGAAATGAATCTCCCCGGATTTGGACAGGGATTCCCCTTTTTCAGACAGTTGCACGGCCGCATCCATCAGATTGCTCAAGCCTTTGAATAACCCGCCCAGACCAAAATCGAATCCAACGTCTTCCTTTTTATCAGATGGCATCCTATCCTCCTATCCTTCTCGTCACATTTTCATGACCAGGTTGACAAAATGAAACAGCGGCGCCGGCCCCACATATTTGAACAACACGCGATCGTCCAATTTTTTCTGCAGATCGTCTATCACCAAATCAAAAGATTTTTCGCGGGAGCGGTCGATCAGAAATGCGGCATTCAATACCATACTGTCTCCGATCAACCTGTTTGGTTTGATATCCAGAATGATTTTTTTAAACGATGTAATCATTTGAGCGCTTTCTCTTTCTTTTTTGTGATCGAGCGCTGCCTTCACCGCCCTGCCCAGTTCAAGCCGCATTGAATTTTCCGGTGCTTCAGGAGATGCATCAACCTTCTGTTTGAGCGCTCTGATGGCAGGACTGTCATCCACAATTTCCTGATAGATCTGATGCATGTTTTTCCACACGGCCTTAAGTCCCATTTCAAACTTGTTGTCCATGTCTTTCAATAGGCCTTTAAGCTCTGAATGCCGTTGTCTTAGCATGGTGCGCAGTTCTTCCGCGCTGGACGCAATGGTGCAGAATCGAACGGGCAGAACCGTAAAATCTTTCATGACGGTTTCGATAACCTTTTCATGGGACATCATATTCTCTTGATCGATCACATATTGGTTCATGGGCGTGCTGCTGATCACAGCGCTGATATCCTGATACCCGATGGTGGACACCACGTCGCCGCGGCCGCCGATGCCGATGGGGCCGAAACTGCGGCACTCATTCCCAGCAATGATGCAATACAGGTATTTACCTTCCCGGTTCATAGCGCCCTTTCGGTATCAATTTAACCTTTTTACAAGTGCATCAATATCCCATTGTCATTGTTTTCATCGCGGTTACGGCCGGCGGCGGCTGTTCTCCGTGTAAAACAACCTTGCGGTGCTGTTGTTCCAGATCGATGGTTCTTTTCAGCCGCGCGATCGTTCCTTCAATGGTCGTCATTTCTTCATCGATCTGTTGAACGCGGCGGTTTAAATTGGATTTCTCCTGATTCAACCGCCACAGATGTTTCTCGATAACGAATAATTCCAGATAGTCTGACCGTTTTTGCTGATGTTTGTTCGTCAAACAGTTTTTCAGAGCGGTTTTTAAAGACGAAGGCCCCCGCCTGACCATATCATTTCCGGCTGGTTTGCTATCCATTGATCCTCTCCTTATACTGATCAGCAATACTGATCGATGAGGCCCGCAATCACCTCTTTGATGCGTTCCTGATTTGACCGGTTGCCGATGCGGCTGGTTTCGGATGATAAGATATCAAAGCAGATCTGCCGAAACACCGTATCGTCCTTACGGATTGGCGCTTTTCGAACCACGGCTGATTTTGCAATCATGTTGCAGCCCCGGATCGTCGGCGCAAACTCATACACATCGGACTCCCGGAGTCCCCGGACAATGTCGACGATCCTTGCGGCGTCTTCTACGGGCAAACCGGATTTTGCCGCTGTAATCCGGATTTCGGTTTCGCGGTCAAAATTATCCAGATCGATGGTCACCATGCGATCCCGAAGCGCATCCTGGCTGCGATACACACCGGCATACTCTTCCGGATTGCTGGTAAATATGGCTCTGAAATTGGGATCGACTTTCAGATAATTCCCATCACCATTCCGGCTGACCGGCAGATCCAGCATTTTTTCCTGAAGAACCGACAGCAGGGCATTGTTGGCCTCAGGCCTGGATCTTGTAAATTCGTCGTAGATCAGGGTGAGGCCATGCTTGCAGGCAACCGTCAGACGGTTATCCACCCATTGCTTGCGCATATTCTCTTCGGTTTTCAGAACCGTGTGAATAAAATTATCCCTTACCCGGCGAATGCTGTACCCCTGTTCGCTTCCCACCAGATCCGATGTCGAAAATTCTTCGTCCCCATGAATCAGGATGACCGGCCGGCCGATTTTGCTGGCCACATGCATGGCGATCGTTGTTTTTCCGGTTCCGGAAATACCGCGAAAATGAAGGGGAAAGCCGGCTTCCAGGTATCCCACGGCCCGGACCGTCACATCGCTGATATAGGGTGTTTCAACAAAATCCGACATGGATATGGGTTCCAGAATGGTCGTTGTTTCAGACATGACAATCTCCTTTTAACCCGATTACAGCCGTGGATACCTGCCCTTTTCCCCTGCATGTCCGGCAGGGAAGGTATTCGCCTGCAGTCATGCCTTTTGAATGACATTTCGGACAGGGTCCGGTTGGTTCATGAATGCCGACAAAACCGGTTCCGCCGCATACGGGGCAGGCAAGCCTTCGTTGCGGTTGAACACCCGAGCCCTGGCAATATGCGCAGGAAACCGCATGTTCCGGAATACGTTTCTTCCCGCGTCCGCCACACACCGGACATATTGAATCATCGTAATACATCTGAAAAGGATCGATGCCTTTTCCTTTGCAAAATGCGCAGACATGCCATTTCATATCCATTTCCCTTCCGTTGGTAAAAGACACGACGGGCTCTTATGACGGGCTGATAAAATACACGGAACCGTCTTTATCCAGAATCCGTTCATCCAGCAGTTCTCGCATGACGGGGATCAGGGACCGCCAGTTTTCAATATCCAGCAATTCAGCCAACTGAATCATTTTCATGCCGTCTGCATGCTCTTTAAGAACCGTAACGATTCTTTCGCGAAGATTTTCCCGATTCAAACCGGCATCTTCATCCAGGGCATGAGCTTGAACCTCATCCGTTGTATCTGTAGGGGCTATTGTTTCTTCATCAATAGTGGTTTTTTTTTCATTTCGCGGAAATGAAGGCGTTGTTTCTGCTGCTTCGGCAACAACGGACGGTGATGCAGCTCTGGAGGCTTGAATGCGTTGAATTAACTCTTTCCAGGCCGCCGCCGTTTCCCGGATATCCGCCTGAACTTCAGACAGATACGCCTGTGTGGCGGTTTTTCGATCGGATTCGGCTCCTGACAGACCGGACATGAACTGATCGAGATCGGTCCGTAACTGCTTGCCCATTTCCTGGTGCACCTCAGCCATTTCCCGCAGTTTATCAACGAGGTCTTTTCTTAAATCATCAACCACCACAATTCTCTGGGTGATCTCATCTTGTCGCTGACTGCCATCTTCCCGGGCGGCAGACAGACGGCTGGACTCGGCGGCATTAAGATCCGACATAAACTGTTCCAGTTCAGCCCGTAACTGCTTGCCCATTTCCTGGTGCGCCTCGGACATTTCCCGCAGTTTATCAATGAGGTCTTTTCTTAAATCATCAACCACAGCGATTCTCCGGGTGGTCTCATCTTGTCGCTGGCCGGCATCTTCCCGGGAGGTTGTCAGACGGCCGGCCTCGGCGGTATTCAGATCCGACATAAACCGTCTCAGTTCAGCCCGTAACTGCTTGCCCATTTCCTGGTGCGCCTCGGACATTTCCCGCAGTTTATCAACGAGGTTTTTTCTTAAATCATCAACCACCGCGATTCTCAGGGTGATCTCATCCTGTCGCTGGCCGGCATCTTCCCGGGCGGTTGACAGACGGCCGGCCTCGGCGGCGTTCAGACCCGTCATAAACTGTCTCAGCCCGGACCTGAGCTGTTTTCCCATCTCCTGATGCTGACTGGAAAACGTTCTGAGTAAATTCACCGCCTCTTTTCGACAGTCTCTGGTTTCCGATCTGATCTGGTTAATATCATTTAGATTCGAGGCTCTTAGAAACACTCTGTCCTCATGAGCACCGATCACCTCTTGGGCCAATCGCCTTAAAGCTTCTGCATTCGACATGGGGCATCTCCTTATTTTTTCGATAGACATCCGGGTTAAAATCTTCAGACATGCTTCAGAAGGCATTATGCCGGTAGAGGGGAGAACCAATTCGCCTCTTTTTCTGTAAAGGATGCCATTGCAGGTGGTTGTGGCGAATCCTGGCGAACCATCCAGGATTGGCATAAACAGGGTTTTTCTTACCGGCTGCAGGCCAAAACATCCCGCCACTGGTTTTGAACCCGGTCCCGAACCGCGTCAAAATTGTCCAGAAATGTAATGATTTCCGGCTCACAGAAACACTGATGCACCTGAATGGTCTTCAGCATCTGTTTCAGGTCCTTGATGCGAACACCGTGGCCTTTCAGCAGCAAGGTCCTTAAACCGGAGCGAAGCTCTTCCTGGGCAATCTGAAACTGTTTCAGGCCGTTTACGATGCGTCTTTCGCGTTCTTTCTGGCGGGTAAGGACATCTTCCCGAAGGGTTTCCATATCCTCGGTGACAGCGGGGCTTTCGCCGGATACCAGTCGACGAAATCGGCCGATCATGTCTGATTCTTCCTGCTGAAACTGATTGAACCGGTCTTCTGCTTCCTGTTCAATTTCCCGCATGCGATCGACCAGCGCCCGAATCATGATATCAAAGTCCTTTTTTCGAAGGCTTTCCGATTTCGCCAGATTATCCCGCAGCTGGGTAATCATTTCTTTCATCTCTATCTGAAAGCTTTTCAACAGATTATTGGCCTGAGTCATCAGCATGGTTACGGTTGATACCCGTATTTCATAGGAATCGATAATGCTGACTGCCAATCCTTTCATGTCAGATTGAGCGCTCATAAATAGACCTCTTGACCGTTCAGAAAAAAACCGCAAACATATCGGGCAGTACAAAACTTACCGTTTCATAAGGGAGCATTGCCAGATGTGTTTACGGTCTTTTGGCGATCACTGCTTGGAGATTCCAGATATGCTTAAGCTCACTCGGCAGATAAGGGGGTGGTTACACGCCGTTATCCTCTATAAGGATATCTGTCAATCTCCCTTAGATGGGATTAATCGTTATGCTGCGGCTGTGGCGGTAAGGCCCACAGCTTCGGCGTACTTCAGATAGGTTTCGACACCTGCCAGGACCACCCTGGCCTCAATAGCCAGAAGCTCGATGCCTACCAGAGAGACTCTGGCCCAGGCGTCAACCACGATGCCTTTGTCAAGAATCCGGTCGATTACCTCTACCAAACTCGATGATGCATTCGTTTTTTCCACTGCCATGATATGTTTCTCCTTTTTTTACTGTTTGATTGATAGGCCATGACTGCTCATAACCTCAAAAAATACCTGCAAATCTTCCCCTGGGATTGATTGTTATGCTGCGGCTGTGGCGGTAAGGCCCACAGCTTCGGCATACTTCAGATAGGTTTCAACACCGGCCAGGACCACTCTGGCTTCAATAGCCAGAAGCTCGATACCTACCAGAGAAACTCTTGCCCAAGCGTCAACCACAATGCCTTTGTCAAGAATCCGGTCGATTACCTCTACCAAACTCGATGATGCATTCGTTTTTTCTACTGCCATGATAATTTCACCTCCCTTCTATGTTCCATCGTTACACTTCGACCGGTCATCACCTGAATTTCCGGCGCCCGCTGAAGCCTCCATCGCCGGGGACTGAAGGCAGGGGTGCAAGTTGAAAAGTTCAGATTATGACCATTTTGCGGGTCATATTTCGGGTGATCAAAAGTGAGACCCTGATCCGCCAGGCAGCCGACAAGACAAAAAAACAAAAATGGGATGGATTTTATGGACACGTCGCCATGCTGTCTGTCATCGCCTGTTTGCATACGGTTATCAACTTATTGATATCAAATGGCTTATCCAGAAATGCCCACGCTCCCCCTTTAAAAAACTTGTTGCGAATTTCATCTGTTCCATACGCCGTGACAACAACGACTTTGGGATAGGCTCCATTCTGTTTGATATGATCAAGAACCGATAACCCGCTCATATCCGGAAGCAGATAATTTAAAATAACCACCTGGGTTTGCGGATAACACCGCATGAATTCCATGGCATCTTTTCCGTTTGTAACCGCATCCACGGACAAACCGGCCTTTTCCAGCACATTGGCCATGGTCCAGAGCATTTCCTCGGAATCATCAACAATCAATATTTCAGTTGATTTTTTCGGCATATACCCTGTTCACCCGGAACAATGTTTCTTGCCGCAGCAGGCGGAAAATGTGACACGGCGCATTCATTTGCGTTAAATCATCAGAACGTATGGAGCAAATCAATCAGCAGAAGTTGAGATGAGATGAAATCTGGAAATGCTGCCTGGTAAGAATTCAGAAAAGGGCTGCTGATTTTACTGAAGTAATAAGCATATTGCATGCCAACACCTCAAATAAAACGCAACAATTGAATATAATGATTGAATTTTAGATTACACGTGTTATTGGATTTACCAATATTTCGGGATTGGGTATGGCACGGGTGCCCCAACTGGGGCATCCATGCCATAATTAAAAAAGCGGGCGTTGCTCATTGTTCCGAGCACATCATGTTTCCCCCCTTGGGTGCTACTCTAATTCCCCCCTTTGAGGAGGATTGGGGGGCTCATCAAATCCGGCTGGTTTTCATTTTTCTTAATAGTGTCTTGTAGTCAATTCCCAGCTCTCGGGCTGCCTCGCTTTTATTTCCGGCGCATCGTTCAATTTCTTCTGTAATCAATCGTTTCTCGATCGACTCGGTGTATTTACAGATAATTTCCTTAAGGGGTCTTTTGTTTGGGTTTATGCGACTGGTCATTTCTGCTGGATCCGGATCAGAAGTCGAGTCGCCGGTCAGGATCAGATGTTCCGGACAGATCGGCTCGTGGGCATCGCAGAGCAGCACGGCCTGCCGGATCACATTCCGCAGTTCCCGCACATTGCCGGGCCATGAACAGGATATCAGCATATTCAGCGCCTCACGGGAAAATCCCGTGCATACTTTATCAAGCTCAATCTGAGCCTCATCCATGAAACGTTTGGCCAGATACGGAATGTCTTCTTTCCGGTTGCGAAGCGCAGGCAGATCAATGACAAATTCTTTCAACCGGTAAAACAGATCGGATCGAAAACGACCGGCGCCCACATCCGCTTCCAGCGGCTGATTGGTCGCGGCAATGATACGAACATGAACCGGTGCCGCTTTTTTTGCACCCAGTCGCAGAATCTGGCGTTCCTGCATGGCGCGAAGAATCTTCTGTTGGGATGGATACGGCAGATTTCCCACTTCATCCAGAAACAGAGTTCCGCCGCTGGCCAGCTCAAAATAGCCGGGTTTGTCGGCATGGGCGCCGGTAAACGCACCTTTCTGAAAACCGAACAGCTCGCTTTCAATCAGCGTTTCCGGGATTGCACCACAATCCACCGCAACAAAAGGCCCGTCTTTTTCATGACCCATATCGTGAATCGCCCGTGCGACCAGTTCCTTCCCAGTTCCGCTTTCGCCTTGAATCAATACGGTGAAAGGAGTTGGCGCCACTTTTTCAACAAGTTGGACCATTTTTTTTATGGCATCACCAGAACCCATCCGTTCATACAATGTCGTCCGCTCGCCAAGCGTTTTTCTGAGCCGGGTGACCTCCTGCATTAGATCCTGAGTTTTAAGTGCCCGTTGAATGGTAAACAGAAGATCGTTGTTGTCGATGGGTTTGCAGACATAGTCATAGACGCCGATTTTTATTGCTTCGACAGCATTTTTGATATTGACGTGAGCGGTAATCATGATAATGGGAACAGCCTGCATTTTATTTTTGATTTGTTCTGCGACGCAAAGTCCATCCTTGTCCGGCATTCGAAAATCAAGAAGGATTATATCCGGAATATTTTTTTCCAGAAATTCCATGCACTCGTTCCCATCTTTGACCTGATGGACGCAATATCCCGCGGCGGACAGGACATTGGACACGGCCCATCGAAAATCACTGTCATCGTCCACCATCAGGATGTTCCTGGGCATCGGCTGTCTCTGATCAATCCGCATGATTTGTTTCCTTTCCGTTGGCGGGCTGAAATTTTGCCGGCAGCATCACCGATATTCTGGTTCCTCCACCGGTATTGGGTTCAGCGACAATGGTTCCGTTATGCAACTGGACAATCGAAAAACTGATACTCAATCCCAGCCCTGTACCCCCGTCCTTGGTCGTAAAAAACGGGTCGAAAATCCGTTTTCGGTATTCTTCGGGGATACCCGGGCCATTATCGATGACAGCGGCTTCCACCAGGCGCCGGTTCGGATGAAAAGCTGTTTTTATAATGATTTTTCCTTTCCCACCGACTGCCTGAATCGCATTGAGCATAATATTCAGAAAGACCTGTCCCAGTTTTTCCTCATCGCCGAACACCAGCGGTAAATCCGGCGCCAGTTCATTTTCAAAAACGATGCGGGAAGCGGTCATTTCAAGTTTGGCCATATCCATCATTTTCAGAAATATATCATTTAGATTCAGTATCTTCTGTATCAGGTCCGATGGCCGGGAAAAGGCCAGCAGATCATTGATCAAATTACTGGCCTTCTGGCTGTTTCGATAAATTACTTGAAAATTCTCCGTTACCAGGCGGTCTTTGCTCAGGTTTTCAAGGCTGAACTGTGCGCAGGAACTGATAACCGCCAGCGGATTTCTGAGCTCATGGGCAAGGCCTGCGGAAAGCAGCCCCAATGAAGACAGTTTTTCTTGCCGAATCATGATGTCTTCCATTTCCTTACGAACGGAAATGTCCACAACGGATACATTGATACATAGCGGATTCCCGGTGTTATTCCGGATCAGACCGGCGGCAACCTGAGCTGCAAACAAGGAACGATCATTTCGAACAGCCGTCATCTCCACGCCATCGGCCGATTTTTTCAGCAGATAGTCAGCGATGTCGATAACCGGCGAATCTGTTATAAAAAAATCATTGAGTGTTCTGTCAATCACGTCTTTTTCCGTGACGTATCCCCACATGTCAATAAATGATGGATTGGCATAGGCAATTGCCCCGTCTAAATTGACGAATGCGATACCGTAAATGGATGTTCTAATCGCGGAATCCTTGATCTGGAGTTCCATTTCTTTTTGTTTTCGACCTGTCACATCCCTTATGGATCCGACGGTTCCGGAAGGCGTGCCGTCAGATCGATAAATCAAAGATGAGGAAATCGAAACATTGCGATGGGTACCGCCCTTGAAAATTAATTCCGTTTCAAAATTTGTGACCTTTCCATTTTTCAGAAGCATCTCCAGATACAGAGACCTGTCAGCAGAATTGACATAAAAGACCGTGACCGATTTTCCAATCAACTCTTCACGGGAAAATCCGGATATATCCAGGACAGACGGGCTGATTTCCAGAATGACACCTTCCAGAGTTGTCTCAAAATAAATATCCTGAATATTTTCAAAGAGTCTTCGGTATTTCATTTCCTGCTCACGCAGCAAATCTTCTTCCTGCTTACGGTCAGTGATATCGCTCATCACGATGCGGCACTCGAGAGCACCGTTGGCCTCCTGCGCGGCGGTCGCCGCCAGATGCGTCCAGAACGCAGTCCCATCCATTTTCAGCATCCGCAGTTCGCAATTCTGCGGCTCACCCGTATCAAAGAGCTGTTTGCGGTGCAGATAGTAGATGTCCTGATCTTCTTTATGGATGAACCGGGTGATCGGCTGATTGATCAGCGCGCCCCGCGTCATGTCCAGAAGGGTGGCGATGGTGAGGTTGGCCGCCAGGATCAGCCCATGCACGTTGATGGTGCAATAACCCACGGGCGCCAGGTCGTAGAAGTCGAAATGGTGAGCGTGCGCGGCGTCCAGTTCTGCCTGCTTTGAACGCAGCTCCTCGTTCTTCATCTCCAACTCGATCTGATGCACGCGCAAATCGCAAAGCACCCGCCGGATTTCTTCGGCCGACAGCGCCTCGATGTTTTCAGTTGACAGAGGTGCCATTTTCCGGGAAACCTGTCTGTCTGTCTG
>Ga0268283_1001404_pt1 | contig 11899 bp, 13 predicted proteins | sample saktaG_13_FD_190140 | JGI IMG/M metagenome (GOLD analysis project Ga0268283, IMG submission 190140) | Saline water microbial communities from Sakinaw Lake, British Columbia, Canada - sak_2013_06_06_36m | ecosystem: Environmental > Aquatic > Non-marine Saline and Alkaline > Saline ... | reverse complement strand
TAAACTTTTACACTTTGGACACTTCTTGCTGCTTTTTTAAAACTCATTTTAGATGATCCTTTACAAACCACCATGGTAGCGAGGTTTTCTAAGGGTTTCAGCCTCTATTTTTTTTCATTACGCCGAATTAAACGATAATTTTTAGGATAGAGGCACTCGGAGGAGAAACCCGAGGCGCTTTGAACTTAAGGAGTATCGAAAGAATGAAAACTCCCCTTTGGCTGCTGCGACCAATTGGGATGTCAGTATTATGAAATATATTAGCAAACAAACAGTAATAAAGATATAATTCCTCCATGCGTCCTAAAACTCTTAAAAAAAACAGTAAAATAACCTCTCCCTTAAAGCCTATTGTCCATTATGCCTCTTTTTGGTCTCGAGCACTCGGATTTATAACCGATATTTTTATGATAGGTTTGCCCATTGCCCTTTTGATGATGATTCTTTTTGGCTACGATCAAATGCATACGGCGGGTGGGATGGATGTCATTGTTCATAATGAAAAAGCCCTTGCGCACCCTCCCAATCCTCTTGTATCTCTTACGCAACTGGGCTTGTTTATGATTGTTACGGTTATGTTCTGGCATAAAGGGGGTCAAACTCCTGGGAAAAAACTTGCCCGCATTCGTGTGGTCGATGCACGAACACTTGGCAATGCCCCATATTGGAAGCTGATACTGCGTTTTATCGGGTACTTTATCTCTCTTATTACATTGATTGGTTTTTTTATCGGATTGCTGCGCCGTGATAAGCGCTCCCTCCACGACCTTCTCAGCGGTACTGCCGTCATTCGAGCGTAAGAGCGTGGCTGTTCTCGTCGCACTGTTTTATTTTTTCTATTTTGCCCTTATCGGGGTACATATCATTTTTGTCCCTAAAATTCTCTCTATGAGCGGGATGAGTGCGATGGAGATAGGAATTATCTTCGCGAGCGCTCCATTGGTACGTTTTGCCGTCCCATTTATGTTTTTGAGGGGATTTTCACTTGATGGGCGTACTTTTTACCTCTCGCTTGCTCTGATGGCACTGGGTGCGGTCGGATTTTATCCTTCATTAGCGCACTTTTGGGCGCTGTTAGCCATGAATATTCTTTTTGGGATTGGGATTGCTTTGATTCTCCCTTATGTCGAAGTGATTGCCCTCGAACATATCGGGCGAGAAAAATATGGAAAGATTCGGCTGTTTGGCTCTATCGGATTTATTGCGGTGGCACTGGTGTTGGTTCGTTGGCTGAGTTCCCCTCAAATCGGTATTAGTTTTTTGATTGCCATGGCATTGGGGACATTGCTTTTTGGTGCCGTTATCGGTTCAAAACATAAAAACAGCAATGTCTCTGAATGCGATGAAGAAGAGTGTGTATTTAATCCATTCTCCCATATCTATTTATGGGTCGGTTTTTTCTTGATGCAGGTGAGTTTCGGACCTTTTTATAACTTTTTCACCATCTACATCACCGATCACGGACTCTCTCTGGATGTCACCGTATGGCTTTGGAGTTTTGGGGTTGTTGCGGAGATTTTGATGTTTTATTTTCAAGGCTCTCTTCTGCGTCGCAATCTGTATGTTATTCTTTGGATTACTGCATTTATCACCGCACTTCGGTGGCTTATGGTTGCATCCTTCCCAAGCTCGCTGCCGCTGTTGGCACTCTCTCAGAGTTTGCACGCCTTTAGTTTTGCGCTGTTTCATACGGCAGCCATTAGCGTTTTGTTTTCCCTCTACAGTGCGCGTCGTCTTTCACAACAGTTCTTCTTTGGTATCTCGTATGGTCTAGGCGGATTTGTGGGGGCGTTGGGGGCGGGAATATTGTATCAGTATATCCCGACAACTCTTTTTATCGGGGGTGCAGTTGCAGCGCTGGGTGCGGCAGGAGCATTTTATTTCCATGCGCATAGGGTTAATAATCAATAAATCACAATGTGTCTGATTTAAATAATTTCCCCTTTTCGTACATGCAAATCCATTTGGGGAAAGGGGACGGTAATACCGTGTTCATCAAATTTGAGTTTTATGGCTTCAAGGAGTTCAAACCGAATATCCCAATACTCTTCACTCAAACCCCATGGACGTGCATAGAGCTGAACAGAATTGGCTGCAAGAGCTCCTACTGCAACAACAAAAGCAGGCTCTTTAAGTACCTTTGGATGTTCACTCAATACATTTGAAATAACCTCTTTGGCAATCTTGAGATCATTTTGATAGTCGATGTCGAATATTAGATCAATCCGACGATGCATATTGCTGGTATTATTGATAATATTTCCGGCAACGAGCGTCCCATTGGGGATGATGATGGAGCGATTATCAGGCGTGGTAAGGGTTGTAGAAAAAAGATTGATGGTTTTGACGGTTCCTACCACCCCTGAAACTTCGATAGAATCATTGACCTTAAAAGGGCGGAAAAAGATAATCAGTACCGCAGCCCCGACATTGGCGAGGGTGTCTTTAAGTGCTAGTCCAATAGCCAAACCTGCTGCTCCGAAGATAGCGATAAACGATGAGGTGTTAATCCCAAGATTGCTTGCCGCTGCGACAATAATCGCAATAATAAGTGCAACATAAACTACATTATTGGAAAATGAAATCAGCGTTGCATCGACCTGCGCCCGCTCCATCCCTGAACGCATGAGTTTTAGAAACTGTTTGGCAATCCACTTTCCGATGAAAAAGATAGCAAGTGCACCTAAAAGTTTTAGCCCGTATTCGGTTGCGAAACTGAGTACCAAATCGCTATAGTGTTCGGCTCTCGTAGTAAGATGTTCTACTTTTTGTTCCACTTTTTGCAGCATCTATTTGTACTCCACGATTGTTTTGATGGGGAGTCTCATTTGAGCACTTTGTGGGTTGATACGATACCCAAACGCACAAATGACCGCAACACTGTGACCGTACTCTAAATCGAGGATGGCTTCAATCTCCTCTTTATCAAATCCCTCTATCGGGCAGCTGTCGATTTCAAGTGTAGCGGCATATGTCATCGCATTTGCCATCGCAATATAACATTGTTTTGCTGTCCAGTTTTCCAACAGAACCTCATCTTCTTCCAACGGCTTTATGAAAGCACCATACACTTCGAGATATTTTTCCACCATCTCAGAGGGCATCTCTCGGCGTTCAAACATTTTACGCACGTAGGGTGAATCACTACGAACGATGTCATTGTCCGTCGTAAAAATCACCAGTTCACTCGCCTCGGTGATTTGGTTTTGGTTCCAGCAGGAGGATTTCAGCGCTTTACGGAGTTTCTCATTGCGCACCACGATCAGTCTCCAAGGTTCCATCCCAAATGAGGAGGGCGAGGTTCGGCATACCTCTAAAATGGCGTCAAATTGCTCAGTTGGTATTGTTTTTGTGGTATCAAAACGTTTGCACGCGTGACGAAATGCCATCGCTTCTAAGAATTGGGACATTGTAAGCTCCTTATGTCTTCTATTAAGTGCACTATTCTAACATACGTTGAACAATGTTCCCCCTTGAGGGCTTCTAAGAGGGGGCGATATTTAAGATACGTTTTCCACGCTGTTTCAGATGCTTTGGGGCGACCTTTACGAATCAGCTCAAAACACACTGCCGCATTGATAAACCCCTTCCAAAGTTTTACCTCATCGTCATCTTCAAATCGGTGAGGAAACCAGATAGCCTCCAAATCCTCATGCGCATCGTAATAACGCTCTTCTTTTATCGAGAGGAGAAACGCTTCACATGCTGACGTTATACGCTCATATTCCGTCTCCAATACCCTCGCCCCCCTCGCAAACTGATACAAACATGGTTTGGAAACTTAGAGCGAAACTCCTTTAGCCGTGAATGGGTTCCCTTCCCGCTGTCACAGTAAAAGACAAACACGCTTCCACTGGGCAGTTCACGTAATAACGGTGGGTTATAGGTGATGGCTTCAACACCCTCAATCGGGTTTAAAATCGTATCAACCAACACGACCCTCACCCCTTGAGCTTCTAACGTACGTTTGTTAGTGAGATAGTCGCTTTGTGTCCATTCATCGACACTTAAATCAATCATATTGTTTTCCGTACTTATTATTTGTCAAAAGTGTATCAAAACTACAAAAGGATACCCCTTAGAATTTTTAGCTACACTTACACTATGGCTAAGAAAAAGAAAAAAATGATAAAACTCAACCAATCTATTCGCCATTTTTTCGGCGATGAGGGATTTGATGAGGGGATTGAGCGCGTACCGACGGAGACGCTGATTGCGTTGGCGCATACGTTGGGAATATTTGACGGAACAACCAGTAAAGAGGTTCTGATAAAATCGTTTCGACGGATATGGTCCGAGGGGGAAACGGACAATCGTGCGATGATTGTTGATTTTTTCACTCAAAACGGCAAAGTCTACCCCAACCCAAAACCGCGCGAAAAACCGCATGAGCGTGAAGAAAAAATTGATGAGCTACTTGAAGCATTTCCGATGAGCCGTGATGAGCGAGTTGCGTTGCATGTCGCCTTTGGTGATGTCCGTACCCGCAAAATTACCCCTGAAAAGATTGCTTCCAAGCTCGAACATATCCGTTATGTCCATAAGCGTGAAATTCTCGAAAAGGCGCTGGAAGGGAAGTTTGACTACGACGATCGACTGGAATTTTATGCCTCCGTTTCGTATGATGTAGGCGAAGAGCGTTTTACGAAAATTCATGTGCTTAAAACCTCCCCGTTAAATTCTAAGCGCTTGCATGAAGAGAGTTTTGAGGTATTGGTTCCTGAAATTAATGCTCTCAAAGAAGAATTTGTCATCCAAAAACAAGCTCAAATCACCTCTTTTCTCTCAACATTAAAACTTAACAATCATCGTTACCTCACACACGATGAGATACTTTCTGCGCTCAAAGGGGCTCCTCCGTCCAATACCAATACCTTTTATCCTCTCACTATGGAGACACTCAAGCGGGTGTTGCCCTCACACGCCATAGGCATCGAGTTTGTCGGCGAAGAGTTGCTTATCGAGTATCCCCAAGCGATAATCCTCCCTTATCGTGATGAGCCTTTGATTCATACCACTCATGTGCAGGTGAGCCATCCAGAGATAACCCGTTTGATATGGAACGAAGAGGATTTGGTGTTTGATGCGCAGTTTGAGAAGCAAGGCGGTGAATTGCGTGCAGCTTTCTTGAGCGAACTCAAATTGTTAATAAGAGAGTGCCAAGAGCATGCGAAACTTTTAAATTTGGATGAGCCTACACTGTACGCGATGGTGTATGAGATTTTATTGCCTCATTTGAGTGATACCCTTCATATTAACGCCAAAGTGGTGCGTCGCGTTCTTTTCGCTTTTGATCGCCGTATTGCCAGTGAACTTGTCAAAAAACAGCGTCAAGAGTTGTTGGCACGAACGGTTCGTGATTTTAAAAACCTCTTTCCCCTCGCACGTTCACTGCGCCGTAAGCTTGTCTTACATATTGGTCCTACTAACAGCGGTAAAACGTATACGGCGATGGAGCAATTACGCCGTGGGGGGACGGGATACTATCTTGCACCCTTGCGTTTGTTAGCGTTAGAGGGGTATGAAGATTTACGCGAGCACGGGGTTAATGCTTCTCTTATTACCGGAGAAGAGCAGATTGTCGATGAGGATGCGACCCATATCAGCTCCACCATCGAGATGCTCAGTTTTGAGTCTGAAGTCGATACGTGCGTGATTGATGAGGTACAGATGATCGGTGATCGTGACCGTGGGTGGGCGTGGGCAAATGCCATTATCGGAGCCCCTGCCAAAGTAGTCATTATGACCGGCTCTCCCAATTCGCGTGAGGCGATTGTAGCATTGGCACAGTATCTGGGAGAACCGTTGGAAATTATTGAATTTGAGCGTAAAAATCCCCTAGAACTCCTCTCAAATGTTACCCCAATTGATGCCATAGAGCCACAAACAGCGGTTATTGCTTTTACCCGTTCTAACGCGCTTCGTCTCAAACAACAGCTTTCGCAGATGTATAAAACCAGTGTTATTTATGGGAATCTTGGACCTGAAGTACGCCGTGAAGAGGCGCGCCGTTTTCGTGAGGGGGAGACCGAAATCCTCGTCGCGACCGATGCGATTGCGATGGGGCTGAATTTGCCCATTAAAACGTTACTGTTCTCCAAAGCCGATAAATTCGACGGTCAAAACCAACGGGATTTGAGTGTGAGTGAAATTCAGCAGATAGCGGGGCGTGCAGGGCGATATGGAATGAGTGAAAAAGGATTTGTGGGAGCCCTGAGTGCCGATGTTCTGAGAAAAATTACCCCCCTGTTTGGTCGTGAAGCGGAAGCGATTAAAATCCCTTTTAATGTCATGGCAAATTTTGATCACATACAGCTCGTTTCCACGATTTTAGAAGAGAAATCTCTTGCCGCTATCATCGAATTTTTTGTAGAAAATATGAAGTTTGAAGGACCGTTCCGGGCGATAAATCTCGAATCAATGGCAGAGGCTTCGGTGATTGTGGATCGGTATGATTTGGATATGCGTACCAAATATATTCTTTCCACTGCCCCATTGTCTACGAAATCGCCTATCGTGATGGGGGCGTATGAGCGATACGTTAGGGCATTGGCTCAGGCAAAACCCATCGCGTACATTCCTCCACGGCATGTGGGGTCACACGCGCAAACGACCGAAGAGCTTCAAGAAGCGGAAGATCAGATCAAAGAGATCAGTTTGTATTTGTGGCTGTCGTATCGTTTGGGTGAGTTTTTTGTGGACAGCGAAAAAGCACGCTCTTATCGGGGAGAGCTGAACCGTTTTATTGAAAACTCACTTAAACAAAGCCATTTTGTTCCACGGTGTAAAACGTGTGGGAAACCGCTTGCAGTAGGAAGTGAATTTAGTATTTGTCAAAGTTGTTTTAACAACCTGAACCGTGCAAAATCGCGTGTTTCTACTTCCCCGTCAAGAGGTCAGAGTACTCGTACGCAGAAGGGTTCAAATAAATCTTCTCATTACTCTCGATAAAGCGTTCATCGCCCTCTAGGGCAGCGGCTTTAAATCGTCGTTTGATATTTTTTTTAAGGCTGTCGGGGTACTGTTTGAGTTTTAAAAATGCTTTGAGTGTTATCCAGTCATCGCCGATTTCAATATCAGGGACAATATCTGCGTTGATGGCGTCTATGGGCTGAGTTTCTTCTTTTAGGGCTTCTTGCATCACCAGCTCTTCATTCGCGTGTGAAAGAAATTTGGTTGCAACGACATTTAAAATATTACGAAGCTGTGCATCACGCTCTTTGTAGATTTGTTCTACGTTGATTCGTTCGTTGATGAGCATGAGCTCACGTTGATCACGTAAACGTGTAGTCTCTTTTTCAAGAACATCCACTTTTTCACGCAGCCGTTCATTTTCTGATTCGATGTAGAGGGTATAACGGTTATCGCTCACGTTGTTTGTTGAAGCGTTATTATTTTTTGCCGATTCGATGGCAACGTATTTCACCCCATTTTCAACGATACAGTTCAAACTTCCACGGCGGATACGGTTATGAATCGCCTCTTTAGAGACTCCAAAATGTTCTGCCGCATCCCCAATCGTCATTTTTTTCATTTTTTACTCTCCTGCTTTTGTAACATTTTAATAAACGCATCCACCATGCTCATATCCAAATGCCCTTGCATCTCCTGTTTCATAAGGCGCAGTGATTCAAAAGAGGTCATAGGATCTTTATAAGAGCGTTTGGTCGAGAGGGCATCAAATACATCACATACCCCGATTATTCTGGCAAACTGACTAATTTTATCCTCTTTAATTTTATCGGGATACCCTCCGCCATCCATTTTTTCATGATGATAACGAATCCCACTGAGTACCCGCTCATCGTTAATACCAAGCTTTAAGGCTATAGTATGACCTTCTGAGGGATGGGTTTTCATCTCATTGAACTCTACTTCGGTAAGTTTGCCATTTTTGTTGATAATATTGTAATCCACTTTGCTTTTTCCGATGTCATGAAGCACCGCTGCCATCCCAAGTGCTTTAAGATCTTCACCCTCAATTCCCAAAAATGAGCCCAAGCTCAGGGTGTAGATACTTACATTGATAGAATGGGTGTGGGTGTAATAATCGTGAGCCGTAATTTTTAAAAGCGATTCAACCGCTTTCGTATCATGCAAAATAATATTGACAAAACTGTCCACAACTGGCTTAATATTTTTGGCCATTTCAAGTGATTCGGGATTCCGAAACATCTCATCAATAACCAAGCTAGCCTTCTCATAAACAATTATGGCTTTATCATCCAGCGGTATATCTTCTGAGAGAGCAATGGTTTGGATGTGCTTCTGGACGTAGGCTTCGTAGTGAAGAGCATCTTTTTCATTAATGTAAAGCTTCTCTATTTCACGTAAACGTACTTTGCTATTACCGTCGATAACCGTATCACTTTGGAGAAATAGTCCCATAATACTTTTATTTTCATTGGGAATATAGAGCTGAAAATTAAGTTGCTCACCCTCTGTGAGAACCCGTTTGTCAATCGACTTATAGCGTGTTGTTTTACGATTCATGAGAGTTATTCCTTTATCGGAAGTTTTCAAATACCAAGGGGGCTTCCCACTCCATAGATTTAATGTGTGCCATGATTTTTTGAAGCTCATCAATCTGTTTAGATTTTACGCGGATGTATTCCCCTTCGATGATGGCAGAAGCTTTAGTTTTAAGTGTTTTTATTTCAGCGATGATTTTTTTTGCTTCTTTTGAGTCAATTGTATCAACGATTTTGTAGGTTGCTTTACGGCTTCCTCCGCTTGCATCTTCGGTTTTGAGCTCTTCAAGTGCCTTAGAAGAGAGTCCGCGTTTGATGAGCTTACCGATAACAATGTCTTTAAGGGCGTCGAGTTTATTGTCACTGGAAGCAAGGAGAATGAGCTGTTTTTCTTTTTCGCGGTAGTTGATTTCGTAGGCAACCCCTTTGAAATCGTAACGACCGATAACCTCTTTTTCCGATTGGGCGATAGCGTCTTTAAACGCTTGGAGGTCGATTTTTGCGGAGATGTCGAGAGAGTGTTCTGATGCCATAGTGTATTCCTAACATTTTAATAACATTAGTATAACACAAAATAATTCGTTCGTCATTCCCGCGTAGGCGGGAATCCAGCTTTTAGCTGTTTTATTTAGCTAGATTTACCCGCATGGGGCACAATGCCCGCCTACGCGGGAATGACGGGGGGTTAAAATATCGGACTTCCAAAATCCAAACCACCACTAAACATCGATGCCATATTAGGGTCTTGGTAGCCCATCATCCCACTTTTAGAGCGTAGCATTCGTATGTCTTGCGTGGGAGCAATGTTTTGAGGACAAACGCTCACACACTCACCGCAAAGGGTACAATCCCAGATTCCATTGGTTTGAACCGCTGCAATCTTCACATCGCTGGAGATTTCACGCACATCATTCACGTATCGCCAAACACGTGTAAGGGCAAATGGACCAATAAAATTGGGATTTACGGCATAGACAGGGCAAGCACTGTAACAAGATGCACACAAAATACAATCGCTTTGTGTTTGAATACTGCTCATCTCTTCTTCGCTTACATTACCCTCTCGTGCTTCTTCACTCCATGCGCGAGCTACGGTATTAAAACGCTCAAGTTGAGAGCTGTCAACGACTAAATCGCGTATAACACGTGCATTTCGTATCGGCTTAATGCTATCACCATTTTGAGGTTTATATTCACACATGAGTTGCTCACGACCATTGACTCGAACGGCACAGCTTCCACACACACCGCTTCGACATCCATGGGAATAGGTGAGTGTTGGGTCAATCTTTGTTTTGATGTGATTGAGAACGGTGAGTAACGTCACGCCCTCTAACTCTACGTTATAGCTTTGAAATTCTTCGTTAAAACTTCGTTTGATTTTTATTTCCATTAGTCGCACCACTCTTTCTCGTCTTCTTCATCGTCGTCATAAAAATCTTCATTATCTTCATTTTCTTTTCCTGTCATTCCCAACTTGATTGGGAATCCAGTATTTTCAAACTCAGAAGATGGATCCCCGATCAAGTCGGGGATGACGGAACCGTTTTTATTACTCATTCCATAAAATCCGCGCATAACACTCCCCCTTCTCTCCATGTAATCGTATGAGCTCCAAACATAACATCGTTTCGTGCAGGAATATCACCTCGATAATGTGCCCCTCGGCTCTCATTGCGACTGATAGAACACACGACGATAATCTCTGCTAATTCCACTTTATTTCCAAACTCGATAAATTCTACTAAATTTGTATTGCAAATCTTAGACTTATCCTTCGGGCCCATAAACGGCAACTCTTTTTGCATTTGACGAATCGCCCCAAGTACCGCTTTTAGTCCCATGTCTTCACGCACTAACCCAACGTTGTTATAAAAGATATTGGCTAACATCTCCTGTTTTTGGTAGAAATCGATTTGGTTGGTAAAATACATTACGCCACGGACAAAATTGGTATCTTTGGTTAATTGCTGATTTTCAAGCACAGGAACGGGACTTTTTGCCCCAAACTCCGCCGCATTTTTTCCGCAATGACGACCAAACACGACGAGTTCTAACAGCGAGTTACCTCCCAAACGGTTTGCCCCGTGTGTTTTATGATTGGCACATTCTCCCACGGCAAACAAACCGCTAACACTACTCATACATTGTGCATCGACTTCGATTCCCCCCATGCTGTAGTGGGCGGCAGGTTTGATGGGGATGAGTTCATGAACGGGGTCAATCCCCTCATAAATCTGAGCCAGTTTCCGTTCTTGGGGGAGTTCATGATTGATAAACTCTTCTCCCAAATGGCGAATATCGAGATACACTGCCCCGCTTTTGGTTATCTCATCATGGATAGCGCGAGCAACGACATCACGAGGAGCAAGTTCATCGGTAAATCGTTCATGCTTACCGTTTAACAGATGTCCGCCGGCTCCGCGTGCGCTTTCTGAAATTAGAATAGAAGAGTTTTTTAACGCCGTTGGATGAAATTGGATAAACTCCAAATCCGCGAGTTTCGCCCCTGCTCGTATTGCAGCGGCTAGTCCATCTCCTGTTGCTTGAACGGAGTTTGTCGAATGTTTGCCATAAATCGCACCATAGCCACCTGTTGCCAGTATCACTGCATCGGCACGAATCTCTTCCACCTCTCCGCTTGCAATGTCTAAAAACGTTGCCCCTAACACGCGGTTAGTATTTTCATCGACAATGAGGTTGAGTAAAAATCGCTCGTTTACAAACGTTATCCCTGCTTTAAGACACTGATCGTAGAGCGTGTGTAAGAGTTTGAGCCCCGTATAGTCTTGGGCATAACATGCACGAGGAGCACTTGCCCCGCCCAAACGTCTGCGCGCAATCTCCCCCGATTCATCACGGCTAAACGGTAATCCCATTGCATTGCACCAACGTACCGCATCGGGAGCATTTTCACACATAAAAGAAATTTGTTTTTCATCCCCCAATCCTGCACTGGAACGAAGCGTGTCGTCGATATGATGCGCAATCGTATCATTGCCGCCTAAAACCGCATTTATACCACCCTGCGCCATCGAGGTTTGGGATCGCGTAGGCAACGTTTTAGAGACGACGATTACTTCTGCACCCGCTTCATGCGCCGATAGGGCGCTCACCAAACCTGCGCCGCCACCACCGATAATTAACACTTTAGCCATACTTACACCTTTTTGATCGCTATGTTTATGTAGATGCAATCTCTATTCGTTAGGGATTGTAGCGAAACGGGTTTTAGGAGTTGCTCAAAAAAAGAAAGGGCAGGGAAAATTTAAGGAGATAAAATTCTTTATTGTATGGTAAAATATGGTAATTTAACTAAAAGGTTTTTCATGACCAAAAAAATGACCATTACTCTCGATGAAAGTTTTATTGACGAACTTTCCCAAGTAGCGCATGATATGGGAAAAAAGAAAACACAAGTGATACGT
>Ga0268283_1001403_pt1 | contig 11903 bp, 12 predicted proteins | sample saktaG_13_FD_190140 | JGI IMG/M metagenome (GOLD analysis project Ga0268283, IMG submission 190140) | Saline water microbial communities from Sakinaw Lake, British Columbia, Canada - sak_2013_06_06_36m | ecosystem: Environmental > Aquatic > Non-marine Saline and Alkaline > Saline ... | reverse complement strand
CATTGGGTTTGGGGTGGCGGCTGGTTGGCAGAACTGGGAGCACTTGATTTTGCAGGCGGTATCGTTGTGCACATCACTGCTGGGGTCGCTGCTCTCGTTTGCGCGAAGGTCATTGGAGCTCGTAAAGGATTTCCTACGACTGCCATGGCACCACATAATCTGACGATGACCGTTGCCGGTGCAGGTATGTTATGGGTGGGCTGGTTTGGTTTTAACGCGGGAAGTGCCTTAACTGCTGATGCCGATGCGGGCATGGCTATGCTCATCACTCATTTATCGGCAGCCACGGGTGCACTTACTTGGATGACCATGGAATGGCTCAAATTTGGGAAACCTTCCGTCCTTGGCATCGTGACTGGCATGGTAGCTGGACTTGGCACGATTACTCCTGCCTCGGGTTTCGTTGGGCCTGCCGGAGCCCTTGCTATTGGATTATTTGCTGGTTATGTGTGCTTCAACGCGACGCAATACCTCAAGAAAACCTTGAAAATTGATGATTCCTTGGACGTGTTTCCAGTGCATGGCGTTGGCGGTATTTTGGGGACTTTTTCTACTGGTATCTTTGTTTCATCAGATCTTGGTCTCTTCAGTGGCAACGGTTACAAAGCAGGAATGACCATGCCCATCCAGGTTGGCACGCAGCTCGCAGGAATAGGTGCAACAATAATCTACACAGCGATCGCAACATTCTTGATTTTACGTGTGATTGATGTACTTATTGGTTTGCGTGTGACTTCGGATGAAGAAATCGAGGGGCTGGACGTAGTCTTACACGATGAGACTGGCTATAGTATGTGATTCTTTAGAATCCGATCCGGGTATCCACTCGGGTCGGGCATAAACTTAACGAGGGGTCAATTTATGTTTTTATCTCTGCTACCACCGCAATATCAGTGGTATATCAAACAAACCATTTTTCTAATCATGGTTGGTGGTGCTGTTGCCCTGTGGGAGTACCAACCCAAGGTCTTGATCGGTATCATGGCCACGGCCGTAGCCTTGTTTGTCTTTAAAAAACGGTGGGAAGCTCTGATATTTTTAGGAGGAATCGGAGCTGTGGTAGGACTTTTTATGATCAAACCGATCTTTGGTTTGATCGGTGCTTTTGCCTTTGTAGTAATTCACTACGCCCTGAATTGAAGACTTATATTTCGCTAGGAAATTTTTAAAAGTTTCCAAATATCATCTACTCGTTTCTTGACCTCCGCGCTCATTTGAATGGGGTGTCCCCATGCGCGAGAGGTCTCCCCCTTCCATTTGTTGGTAGCATCAAACCCAATTTTGGAACCAAGGCCAGAAACTGGAGAAGCAAAGTCTAAGTAATCGATGGGCGTATTTTCTAGGATGGTCGTATCTCTGGCAGGATCCATTCGAGTGGTCATAGCCCAGATGACGTCCTGCCAATTTCGCACGTTGATGTCCTCATCGGTCACCACAACGAATTTGGTGTACATAAATTGGCGTAAAAACGACCACACTCCGAGCATCACGCGCTTGGCATGGCCGGGGTATTGTTTCCGAATAGAAACACAAGCCCACCGGTAAGAACAACCTTCTGGTGGAAGATAAAAGTCTACGATCTCAGGGAACTGTTTTTGAAGTAAGGGAACAAAAACTTCGTTGAGGGCGACTCCGAGAATAGCAGGTTCATCTGGAGGTCTCCCGGTGTAAGTGCTGTGGTAAATCGGCTGGTCACGGTGGGTAATGCAGTCGATTGTAAACACTGGAAAGGTATCCACTTCGTTATAATAACCAGTGTGATCGCCAAAAGGTCCCTCTAGCGCAGTATCTTCCGGTGCAATGTGGCCTTCTAACACGAATTCAGCCATGGCAGGTACTTGCAAATCTGAGGTTTTGCAAGTCACTAATTCCGTCTTGGTACCCCGAAGCAAACCGGCAAAAGCATATTCTGAGAGTGTGTCTGGAATGGGAGTCACTGCAGCTAGAAGTGTTGCAGGATCAGCCCCTAACACCACGGCAACTGGAAAAGGTTTCCCAGGATATGCCTGGTTCCACTCTTGAAAATCTAAAGCACCCCCACGGTGTGACAACCAACGCAAAATAACTTTGTTTTTCCCGATTACCTGCTGGCGATAAATGCCAAGATTTTGGCGAAGTTTATGAGGCCCGCGGGTTACCACCAGTCCCCAAGTGATTAGAGGCCCTACATCCCCTGGCCAACAGGTTTGAATTGGAAGACGAGAAAGATCTACTTCGTTGCCACGCCACACGTTTTCCTGACAAGGTCCTTGCTTGAGGACTTGCGGATTCATGTGCAGGACTTGCTTAAAAAGTGGGAGCTTATCGAGTGCGTCCCGAAAACCCTTTGGGGGTTCTGGTTCTTTCAGGAAGGCAAGTAGCTTGCCTACCTCGCGAAGAGACTCTACGGAGTCCTGACCCATGCCGAGAGCCACCCGGCGCGTGGTGCCAAAGAGGTTTCCTAGTACCGGAATTTTATGCCCAATAGGATTTTCGAAAAGTAAAGCAGGCCCACCAACCCGTAGAGTTCGGTCGCAAATCTCGGTCATTTCTAGGTTCGGGTCTACTGCCATTCGAACCCGTTGCAACTCTCCCAAGGATTCTAGTTTTGTAATGAAATCCCGTAGATCACGAAATTGGATCACAGTCGCCCATCCACTTGATCTGCTGGTAGGACATATTTCACGTCGAAACAAACAGCACCAGGCTTGCCAAAAGCACGAATACCACTAGCACCGAGTACACGAAATTGTTCATGTGCAACGGCGATCAAAATAGCATCATACTTTCCTACTTCAGGAGTTTCGATTAGAGATAATCCATATTCATGTCGCGCCTCTTCAGGATCTACCCAAGGATCATAGACATCTACGCAGGCGTGGTATTCACGAAGGTCACGAATGATATCTACCACTCGGGTGTTTCTCAAATCAGGGCAATTTTCTTTGAAAGCAAGACCTAGTACTAAGATCCGAGAGTCCACTACTTGAATGCGTCGTTGTGTCATGAGCTTGATCAGTCGCTCAGAAACGTAGCTTCCCATGCTGTCGTTAATTCTTCGGCCTGCGAGAATCATTTCTGGGTGGTATCCAATTTCCTGAGCCTTATGGGTCAGATAATAGGGATCCACACCAATGCAGTGACCTCCAACCAACCCAGGGCGGAAAGGCAAAAAATTCCACTTGGTACCTGCAGCCTTTAGCACTTCTTCGGTATCAATTCCGAGGCGATGAAAAATCAGTGCCAATTCATTGATCAGAGCAATGTTGACATCTCGTTGAGTGTTTTCGATAACTTTGGCAGCTTCAGCTACTCGAATGCTACTGGCTAAGTAAGTACCTGCTCGAATGACACGACGATAAACAGCGTCCACATAGGCTGCGCAAGTCGGTGTTGATCCTGAAGTAACTTTCAAGATCGTAGTGACTCGATGTTCCTTATCTCCTGGGTTAACACGTTCCGGACTGTACCCAGCGAAGAAATCAACATTAAAACAGAGGCCAGATAGACGTTCTAGAATGGGTACGCAGATTTCTTCAGTAGCACCCGGATAAACCGTAGATTCATACACTACGACGTCTCCTTTTTTGAGCAAAGATCCTAAGGTGGTGCTTGCCTTTTCCAACGGAGTAAGGTCGGGGCGTTTGTACTGGTCAATCGGTGTGGGTACGGCTACTATAAAAAAGTTGCAGGATGTAAGGTCTGCAGCACGATCTGTGTAGGTCAGTTTAATTGCTTGACTTAACTCTTCAGGTGATACCTCCATGGTATGGTCCTGACGAGAACGCAACTCTGCTACACGAACAGAGTGAATATCAAACCCAGTAGTTTCAAAAATTTTGCCAAATTCCACTGCTAACGGTAAACCTACATACCCGAGGCCGATCACACCAATACGAGTTTGCTCCACGTTGAACATTAGTTCCTCCAACAAAAACTATCGAACCAGACGACCGATGGCGTAATACGTAAAACCTTCTTGTGCAAGTTTATTGGGATCGTAGAGGTTACGGCCATCAAAAATGACTGGTGCTGAAAGAAGTAAGCGAATGCGTCCAAAGTCTGGACTTCGAAAAACGTTCCATTCGGTCACTACTGCCAAGGCATCTGCTCCTTTTAAAACCTCATAAGGTGTCTTGCAGACTACAAAATCAGAACGTTCCCCATACACTCGCAGTGCCTCTGCAGAAGCTTCTGGGTCATAAGCTTGTACTTGCACACCATTGGCCAAAAGATCTTCTATGAGAGCGCGGCTTGGTGCTTCCCGCATATCATCCGTTCCTGGTTTGAAAGCTAAGCCCCACAAAGCAATGACTAAACCTTCTAAATGTCCTTTAAAATGTTTTTGGATTTTTTGGAATAAAACCTTTTTTTGTCGTGCATTGACAGACTCCACAGCGCGCAATAATTCAGCGGTGTAGCCCGATTTTTGTGCGGTGCGCTCTAATGCCTGGACATCTTTTGGAAAACAAGAACCACCGTAGCCACATCCGGGATAGATGAAGTGATAGCCAATCCTAGGATCGGAACCAATGCCTACACGTACTTTTTCGATGTCAGCACCAAGCCGTTCTGCAAGGTTGGCTAGTTCGTTCATAAAACTGATTTTTGTAGCCAATAATGCGTTAGCTGCGTACTTGGTTAGTTCCGCAGAGCGCACATCCATGGCGATCAATCGATCGTGGTTCCGATTAAAAGGAGCATACAATGCACGTAATAATTCAATCGTTCTAGGGTTATCAGCACCTATCACGATTCGATCTGGTTTCATAAAATCGTCGATCGCAGCACCTTCTTTGAGGAATTCTGGATTAGAAACCACATCAAATTCTAGGTTTGTTTTTCTTTCAGAGAGTGTTTCTAACAACACTGCTCGTACTTGATCGGCTGTGCCTACTGGAACTGTGGATTTATCGACGATGACTCGGTATTCTTGCATGTGTGTCGCGATGCTTTTGGCCACCGCAAGAACATATTGCAGATCTGCGGAGCCATCCTCATCGGGAGGAGTACCCACTGCGATAAACTGAAAAAGCCCGTGGGAAACCCCCGCTGCAGCATCGGTAGTAAAAGAGAGACGACCGGAGGCAAGGTTCTTTTTCAGAAGTGCATCTAGTCCTGGTTCGTAAATAGGCGATTCGCCACGTTGTAGCCTAGCAACTTTGCCTTCATCTACATCTACACCGAGCACCTCATTGCCTACTTCTGCTAAGCACGCCGCGGTGACGAGGCCTACGTATCCTACGCCAAAGATGGTGACTTTCACTTTTTCTCCACCCTATTTAATCGAAAGAGATTTTAGCATGAGTAAACGACTTCTCCAGTCCACTTTTACCGTTGGGGGCATGACCCTAATCTCTCGGATTTTAGGATTCCTCCGGGACATGGTGGTTGCGCGCTACTTCGGTGCAGGCAACGGTGCAGACGCCTTCTTCGTTGCCTTTCGGATTCCAAATTTTCTACGTCGCATGTTCGCAGAGGGTTCTTTTTCTCAAGCATTTGTACCGGTCTTATCGGAATATAAAACTCAACGAGGCCATCAAGAGGTGCGGCAATTAGTGGCCAACACTTCCGGAGCTCTAGGCGTTGTCGTCCTCGCAGTCACCATTTTTGGGGTATTGGCTGCTTCGCTTTTGGTGTGGGTATTTGCGCCAGGGTTTACCAGAGAACCCGCCAGATATACACTAACTGTGGAAATGTTGCGTATTACATTTCCCTATTTATTTTTTATCTCTCTAGCAGCTCTAGCAGGAGGAGTACTCAACACTTACGAACGGTTTGGAGTGCCGGCGTTTACCCCTGTCTTCCTCAATATAGCCATGATTGCTGGCGCACTTTGGCTCGCACCTCATATGGAACATCCTGTCGTCGGGTTGGCCTGGGGGGTCACGTTGGGAGGTGCGCTTCAACTGCTAGTGCAGCTACCTTCTATATTTCGATTAGGCCTATTGACTTTACCTCGTCCTAATTTTCGAGATTCTGGGGTACGTCGAATCCTAAAATTGATGGGCCCCACTTTGTTTGGTTCTTCCGTAGCCCAAGTTAATCTGCTTTTTGATACTTTAATTGCTTCCTTTTTAGCAGCTGGTAGTGTTTCTTGGCTTTATTATTCCGATCGGTTGCTTGAGTTTCCACTAGGAGTCTTCGGCATCGCCATTGCAACGGTGATTTTACCTAAACTCTCCGAGGACAACGCTGCTCAGGACGTAGAAGGATTTAGCAAGACCTTAGATTGGGCATTGCGATTGGTCATGCTGATTGGAATACCTGCGGGGTTAGGACTCGGGCTGTTGGCAGGACCACTTTTGGCCACTTTGTTTCAATATGGTGAATTTGGAGCAGAAGACACCCGAATGGCTGCTCGAAGCCTCATGGCTTTCTCGTTTGGTTTACCTGCTTTTATTTTGATTAAGGTCTTAGTACCTGGTTTTTACGCCCGTCAAGATACCAAAACACCGGTTCGAATTGGGATCGCTTCCATGTTGGCCAACATGGTCTTAAATGTCTTATTGATGACACCACTAGCTCATGCTGGATTGGCCACAGCTACCACTCTCTCGGCTTACCTAAACGCGGGTCTCCTCTATCGAACACTGCGTCGTTTGGATGTGTATCGTCCTTTGCCTGGGTGGAAGGCTTTTTGCGTTCGTCTGATATTGGCCAACCTAGCATTGGGAATTGTTTTGTGGTTTGGCGTGGGCAATTTAGAATCTTGGATCTCGTGGCAAGTTGGGACTCGAGTTTGGCACTTGCTCGTTTGGGTCACAGCAGGTATTGGTACTTACTTTTTGTTGCTCGCTATCCTCAAAATCAACGTGCGCGCAGTGTTGGTGGGTAGAACTTAGGAAGCTTCTGTGGAAATTATTCGTGGGTTATGTAATCTCCATCTTAGCCACCATGGATGTGTTGCTACCATTGGTAATTTCGATGGCGTGCATCTTGGACACCAACAGGTACTTCGGCATTTGGCAGAACAAGCTAGGATCCAACAGGTACCCATGTTAGTCATTACATTTGAGCCACACCCTCAGGAATATTTTTTTGAGGATCGTGCTTTACCACGTCTCACACGCTTTCGCGAAAAAATCGAGGCGTTGCGCCAGCACTCCGTGGACCGTGTTTTGTGTCTGAGATTCGACGCTAAGATGGCCAACATGTCCGCAGAGGACTTTGTTTCAAAAATCTTAGTGCAGGGCATCGGTGTGCGTTACTTAGTAGTAGGGGATGATTTCCGATTCGGTTTTCAACGTCATGGAAATTTTTCCATGCTTCAAGAGGCCGGAAAGAAACATGATTTCCCTGTAATCAACCTAAGTACCTTTTTTGTAGATCAGGAAAGGGTGAGCAGTACCCGTATTCGAAATGCACTTTTTTATGGTGACCTAAAGGGTGCTAAAGCATTGTTGGGTAGACCTTATCGAATGGCAGGGCGAGTGGCGCATGGAGACAAGCGCGGAAGAGGTATTGGATTTCCCACAGCTAACTTATTTTTACACCGTCGATCCACTCCGTTGACTGGAGTCTACGCAGTAGAGATGTTCGGTTTTACTGGCGAACCTTGGCCAGGAGTTGCTAATCTTGGATTTCGACCTACTGTAGGCGGAGGCCAGGCCTTGCTTGAAGTACATCTTCTCCGTTTTTCAGGCAATCTCTATGGGCAACACGTGGAAGTAGATTTCCTTAGAAAAATACGAGAAGAAAAACGTTTTTCCTCTTTTGAAGAGTTACGTCTTCAAATATTGCGAGACGTTTTGGAGGCTGATCCAACACGCGCCATCTGAACCGCACCCACTATGCCTACCTTTGGATTCAGGACAACCTGCACGGGAATATCAATCATCAACCGAGACATTCGGCCCTTGGCACAAAAGGCTTCAAGAAAATTGTTTTCTTGGAGGAATGGCAAAATACGTGGAGCGATTCCACCTGCTAAGTAAACGCCACCACGTGCTAAAGACGTGAGTGCCAGATTGCCAGCTTGTTGACCGTAGATTTTGGCGAAAAGTCTAAGAGTATGAACTGCACATGAATTTTCACCAGAGAGCGCACCTGCAGAAATATTTGCAGCGGAAAGAACCGTGCCACAAAAGCACTGATAGATCTTTTCTAATCCAGATCCAGAGAGGATACGTTCAACACTAATTCGGTCATGTTGTTTTTTCAAAAAACGAAACAGTTGGATCTGTTCTTCATCAACAGGGGCAAAGTCTACGTGTCCACCTTCTGTTTCTAACGGCCGATAAGTACCCCCTTCCCAAATGAGGATCCCTTGACCAAGGCCAGTACCCGCACCTAACACTACTTGAGGTGCGCGTGGTTTTCTGCGGCCGACCTGCAGGCAAGCAAAATCTTCTTGTGGGAGCACTGAAATGCCAATACCCACGGCATGAAAATCATTGATGAGAGAAACCTTGGGAATGCCGAAGTGTTTAGAAATTTCTTCGGCGTTCAAATCCTTCCAAGGTAGATTGGTTAAAACTGACCTTCCATCTTTAACAGGTCCGGCAACAGCAAAACAAGCACTCTCAGGAGCTGGGCCCGTGGGGGCTACACGGAAGAATTCTTTTAGGAGGGGTTGAAATCCAAGCCACTTAGCACTTTCAAACCTAGCCTCGTAGAGATCTTGTTCGTCCTCTACGAGACGCAATAAGGTTTTGGTTCCACCGATGTCCCCACCGAGGATCCGCACACCTCACCTCTAGGGCTTTTCAGCTTTTTCTGCGGTAGGAGCCACTTCCACTTTGGCTTCAGTAGGAGCAACTTTGACTTCAACAGAAGCTGCTTCTACCTTTACCTCTTTAGCTTCGGTTGCTTTAGTTCCCTCTGGATCGACGGGAGCAGCAGCGGATGGCTCTTGAACTTCTGGCTTAATCTCTACTTTGGCCGTAGCGCGTAAAGATTGTACGTATTCCTGAAGTTTTGCGCGTTGCAAGAGGTTTTTGATCTTTGGTTTCATGCTCTCAAAAGTGGGAGCTGGTGTCTCACGAGTATCTTCGAGCAAAATGACGTGCCAACCGAACTCAGTCTGCACTGGTTTGGCTACAAGCTTGCCTTTTTCCAAAGAAGTAATGGCATCGGCAAATGGTTTTACCATTTGTTTGACATTGAACCAACCGAGATCTCCACCCTCTGCAGCATTGTCTTTGGACTTTTCTTTGGCTAGGGCCGCGAAATCGGCACCCTTGTTCAGTTCTTCGAGGATGGCTTTGGCTTCTTCTTCAGTGGGAACGAGGATATGCCGAGCCTTGTATTCCTTAACGGCCATTTCGGAAACTCGTTCGCTATAGAATTTGTGTTGCTCCTCTTCACTCACAGGCATGGTTTCAGCAACTGCCTTTAGCCCAGCGGCAACCAACACATTCTCACGCAATGTATTGATTTGACCAATAATTTCAGGTGACTTATCCACTCCGCGTTTCAGTGCATCCTCGAGGACTAGTGCACGATTTGCCATTTCCTCCAAAACTACTCGACGTTCTCGAGTAGCAGCACTTGGACGAGTGGCAATGTACCGGTCGTAAGCGGACTTCGTGATATTTGAGCCATTGACAGTGGCAAGAATCGGATCCTTTGCAAGGGAAGAAGGTTCTTCAGCAAAACTTGGTACTGAAAACACCAAGGCAAAAGCCGTAGCTCCGATGATGCCAAAAATTTTTGATTGCATGTTCCTAAATTCTTATGGAAAAACTTTACGAAATGGTTTGACAGTGGCCTGAAGGCAAACACCTGATTCTTTGTATGGATCCGTATCAGCCCAAATTTGAGCTTCTTCTAAGGAAGAGAAGGAGGCTATCACAAGACTGCCTGAAAAACCAGCAGGACCAGGGTCTTCTGCGTCAATAGCTGGATGTGGCCCAGCTAAAACTAACCTCCCTTGGTCGAGTAAGACCTGAAGTCTGGCTAGGTGCGCGGGTCGCGTAGCACGCCTTGCCTCTAGGGTATTCGGAACATCTTCAGTGAGGATGGCATATAACATTCAGGCATGCTCCCAAAATAAGAAAAACAGAACCTACACTTTTTTGTTCAACTTCTGCATATTTGATCTAAATAATTGATATCACATTTTTAGGCTATTAGGATACCGAAAAAACAGTTTGCAATGAGTTTTTTCGGATCGCTCTGCAATGAAGAAAATTTGACAATATTTTTGGAGTCGTACACAATGGACTATCTCCAAGAAGCGGGAGTAGCTCAGTTGGTAGAGCACAACCTTGCCAAGGTTGGGGTCGCGAGTTCGAGTCTCGTCTCCCGCTCCACATTTTTTCGGTTTTCCCCCTTACGTGGCTGGGTGGTAGAGTGGTTATTATAGCGGTCTGCAAAACCGTCCACGTCGGTTCGATTCCGGCCCCAGCCTCCAGTTTTTCTCTCCGGCCTCGGGAACGTCAACGCCCCGGTAGCTCAGTTGGATAGAGCATCCCCCTCCTAAGGGGAAGGTTAGCCGTTCAAATCGGCTTCGGGGCATTTCACTTGGGCAACAAACTCTTTGCAGTTCAGAGCTTGACTAGAATCCAAGATCCGATAGGAGAGAGTCTACGTCATCCTGATTTTGGACTGTTTCGCCTTGTGGAGAAGCACCAGGAATGTAAGGTCCTTCACCAGCGCGCATTGACTCTTCCGATTCTCCTGGAGCGTACACTGGGATCGTAGGTATTACTTCGCGAATCCGACGCCCAGACCCTTGCACCAAATGCACTAGGTGTTCTTCCATTTCGTTGACTAATCGGATCACTCTTTGGAGAATCTGTCCAGTGATGTCTTGATAATCTTGAGCCATAAGTACTTCTGAGAGATTTTCTCGGAGCTGCTCGCTGTCTTCCGCGCTTTGCTCTAAAAAAGAATCCAATTCACGACTTAAACTACGAAAATCTGCCGCACTCAATGCACGGTTCGTAAAACGTAGCCATTGCTCCCGCAAAACCCTTGATTGGGAAATGATCTTCTCACAGAGAGGAATGCTGCTCTCTACGGCAGTCAGTGTCCGATTAGCTGCCTGCTCCGTCATTACGATGACATAATTCAGACGTTGCTTGGCATCCGGGATATTCTCCCGTGCAAGATGGGTAATTCTCGAATCTAAGCGAAAGTCGTTGAGTGCTTCATGAAATTCTCGGGTCAGTTTCCCGAGTTCTTGAAATAACATGTGTTCTCTAGTGCGAGATAACTCATCTAGCAAACGATGCACTTCATTGTCATCCCCCTGTTGAATATGCTCAGCAAGACTTTGTGCCTGCTCGATCCACTGGTCACGCTCAGGACTTTCCATAAGAGAAATGGTCATGAAAAATCCTTATTTGGCCGTACCGTGGATACGCTCAAAAATTTTGTCAAGTTTTTCTTTCAAGGTACCTGCATTGAAAGGCTTGACAATGTAACCGTTGACTCCCGCCTGTGCGGCCATGATGATCTGTTCACGCTTCGATTCCGCGGTAACCATCAATACTGGCAATTTGGCCAACTTCGGCGTAGCGCGTACTGTTTTGAGCAAATCAATACCAGGCATTCCTGGCATGTTCCAATCAGTAATTAGGAAATCAAAATTTCCAGTTTGAAGCAATGGCAACGCGCTGTTGCCATCGTCTGCTTCCGTAATGTTGTGATATCCCAAATCTCGCAATAGATTTTTGATAATACGCCGCATCGTGGCAAAGTCATCCACGACAAGGATTTTCATATTCTTGTCCAAACGTATACCCCTCTGGATAACGGGTCGATTTCGGCAGACTGGAAAACCCGAAAAGCATACTATAGCCGTCTAGTTGCCATGTGTCCAATGGTGAAGGCGTGCGCGCAAACGAAGCATGGCTTGACTATGGATTTGGCTAACTCTGGATTCAGAGACTCCAAAAATTGCTCCAATCTCTCGCAAGTTGAGCTCTTCATCATAGTAGAGTGAGACTATTAGACGCTCTTTTTCGGGTAAGTGG
>Ga0268283_1001401_pt1 | contig 11918 bp, 9 predicted proteins | sample saktaG_13_FD_190140 | JGI IMG/M metagenome (GOLD analysis project Ga0268283, IMG submission 190140) | Saline water microbial communities from Sakinaw Lake, British Columbia, Canada - sak_2013_06_06_36m | ecosystem: Environmental > Aquatic > Non-marine Saline and Alkaline > Saline ... | reverse complement strand
GCTCACATGAAAACCCTCATTAACCACGTCAAAAAAGAGCGCGGTGCGGACAATGTATTGCTTCTGGATTCAGGAGATACATGGCAGGGGACCGGCGTTGCACTAAAAACTAAAGGTGAAGCGATCGTCCAAGCACAAAACTATTTGGGTGTAGACGTTATGGTCGGTCACTGGGAGTTTACCTATGGTAAAAAACGGGTCAAAGAGCTGATCGAAATGCTAAAAGGGAAATTTATTTCTCAAAATATTGTCGGAGATGATTCATTTGCCGATGATTTTGAAGAGTTGATTTTTGAACCGTATACGATTATGGAACGTGGCGGTGCGAAGATCGGGATTATCGGTCAATCGTTCCCATTTACTTCTACCGCAAATCCAAAAGAGTTTACCCAAGGGTGGAGTTTCGGATTGCGTCTTGATACGTTGCAAAAGTATGTGGATAAATTGCGTAAAGAAGAAAAAGTCGATTGTGTGGTTCTTTTATCGCACGATGGTTTCAGCGTTGACCAAGAAGTTGCACGTCAAGTCAAGGGGATCGATTTCATCCTTAGCGGTCACACACATGATCCATCACCGCAACCGACGGTCATCAACGGTACGGTCATCATTATCGCAGGAAGCCATGGCAAATATGTCGGACGCTTAGATATTGATATCAAAAACCATAAAGTAAAAGGATACGAGTACAAACTCATCCCAGTAGCTGCCAATCTCATCCCTGCTGATCCAGAAGGGGTTGAACTTGTCAATTCTCTTTATGCTCCGCATGAAAAAGAGTTTAGTGAAGTACTGGGTGTGACAAAAAACATCTTGTACAAACGTGACACTTTCCATTCGCCGTTCGATGAGTTGATCAATGACTCGATTATGGATGCGATGGGTTCGGATATTTCGTTTACTCCGGGATACCGTTGGGGTACGACGGTTCTTGGCGGAGAAGCCATCACCATGGATGATGTCTATGGTATGACGGCGATTACCTATCCAAATGTTTATACGTTCGAAATGGGTGGATTGCAGATACGAAATGTTCTTGAAGACATTGCTGACAATGTCTTCAATGCAAATCCTCTCTACCAGCAAGGTGGCGACATGAGCCGTCTTGGCGGTGTGACGTATGATATTAAGATCGGTGCTCCAAGCGGGAAACGTATCACGAATATCATGGTAAAAGGGAAACCATTGGATGACCGTAAGGTCTATAAAGTGTCATCATGGGGCGGAAACTTGCAAAATGCAGGAACCAACCTAAATGATCAATTGACTCGACCGGTTTATGATATCGCTGCCAACTACATACGTCGACAAAAAAATGTGGACATTAGCGGTAACAGTAATGTGAACATTTTGGATTACGATTGTGGCTGCCCTCGTAAGGGCTCAAAAAGCTGCTAAAACAGTTTTTAATTTATCTTAAGGAGTTAGAATGAAATTAGTAAATCTTAGTATCGCAGCAGCAGCTGCATGTTTGTTCGCAACATCAGCGCATGCGCTTAAAACGGAAGACCGTAATATCAAAGGGAATTATCAAGTCGAGTACATTAAGGCACCGGGTGATGTAAATTCATTTGCTGAAATGTTTACTCAAGGTGACGTATACGGACGCCTTCGTTCGAATGCTTTTTTGTGGGATTGGGATAACTCAAATAGTGCTGTTCAAGATAATGACATGTGGGGCTTGGGCGGTAGTTTGGTGGCAAAAACTGGTTTTTATCATGGTTTTGGTGCAACGGTTGGTTTTTATGGAACAACAAACGTTCGTAATGATAATACGCTTACGGGTAGCACAACTAACTTCGGTAAAGCCGGTAAAGACACGTATCACACACGAGCCGATGGCAGTGAAGGTGGTATAGGTGTTTTTGCAGAAGCGTATGGCGAATATAAAAATGGTAAAACGGATGTAAAAGTAGGTCGTCAAATGATCGACAGTATCATGTTAGCATCCAATGATACGAAAATGGTTCCCAATACTTTTGAAGCAGCAGTGATCGAAAACAAAGACATTAAAGACACATCATTACGTGCTGGATATATTATGTCTCAAAAATTGCGTGATCATCAAACATTCCATAGTGTAATTGCTTATGAAAAATACAATGAAAATGATGATTCAGGAGTACATAAAGGATTGACTGTTGCAAAAATTAATATAGCTAAAGAAGACGTTAATCCTGAAATGCTATTACTAACCGCTACTAATAAATCAATTCCAAATCTTAAACTTGATGCTGAATATATCGGGTTAGATGGTTTTTTCAATACTGTTATTGCCGAAGCTAATTATCAAATCAAACTCAATGACGCATGGACATTAACACCAGGTATTCGGTATCTTCGTCAAATGGATGATGGGGCCGGAAAAATCGGTGGAGCAGCATTAGCTGGTACAGTAACTGCAGCGAATGCTGCTTCAAAAGGATATACAGCTGGTGACAATGTAGACGGAAGTATCATAATGGCTCGCTTGGTAGCAGCAAGTGGTCCGTTGGAGCTTTCAGCAGGATACTCTAAAATTTCTGATGATGCAGATATCATTGCACCATGGCGTGGATTCCCGACGGGTGGATATACTCGTTCGATGGCACAAGTTGATTGGATTGCCAATACTAAAAACTGGGCAGTAAAAGCAGTGTATGATTTTGGTAAAGCAGGTCTAGTCCCTGGATTACTAGTAGCAGCAGATTACGAAAATATGAACTTTGATGATGCAAAAGCAGCTACAACTGGATTTACGGATCGTACTATTTTCCATGTTGATGCATGGCAAACGTTTAAATCACTTCCGAATACAGAGTTTAAATTACGTTTTGCAACGATTAATGCCGATCCAGCAATAGGTACAACTGTAGATTATAATTCCTACAACGAATACCGTTTTGAAATCAACTACCTCTTCTAAAGGATAAGACATGCGTTGGATGTTGCCATTACTGTTCTCTGTCACGATGTTGAGTGCGTACGATTTCGCACTCACACCCAAGCGCGTCACTCCTGAGGTGACTTGCTTTTTCGGTGAACCAGAAGTGATGAATACGACGAACAACGGCAACATGGTCAACACGTGTTATATCGATACAAAAAAGAGCTATGTCGTTATCGACAGCGGTTCTTCGTACGCGTATGCCCACTCGGCATATCAGGCGATGCAAAAAATAAAAGCTTTACCCGTAGAGCTTGTTATAAACACTCATGTCCATGATGATCATTGGCTGGGTAACGGCTTTTTCGCTCAAATGGGAGTTAAGGTTTTGGGTTCGGATGATTTTATTCATAATGCCAGCATTGATTCTCCTTCCCGAATCCAAACCCATATCTCTCCAGAAGCGTATGCCATGACGGTTCCGACTCGTCCTACTGAAATGATAAACTCTGATAAGACTCTGAAAATCGGTGATCAAGAACTGCAGCTTCATATCATGAAGAAAAAAGCTCACAGCGATAAAGACATGGTCGTTTTTCTACCCAAATCCAAAACTCTTTTTGCAGGGGATTTAGTTTTTAATGATCGTATTCCTTCTCTTGCAGGAGGGGATATTAACGGATGGATTGATGCACTTGATGAGCTGAAAAAATTGAAACCAACGACGATTATCGGCGGGCATGGATTCCGTACCGATAAAAAAGCAGCAGAGATGACCTATAATTACCTCACAGATATGCGCTCACAAGTTCGTGCAGCGATTGTTGCAGGGATCAGTATCGATGACACGGTTGCAAAAGTGACAATGCCAAAATATGAATCCTATCGTATGTACAAAACTTTGCATCGAGGCAATGTTGAGGCATCCTATCGTATGTTGGAGTGGGAATGATAAAAAAACTTTTTATGGCAGCCTTGTTTTGCCTTGCTGTTCACGCTGAAACGCAGTTTGCCCAACCCATACCCTCGATCGACAATCCGCGTCAGGTCGTTTTTTGTATCACGGAGGGAGATAATGAATCGATTAATCACGTTCTCAGTTCTGCAAACAATGTCCTCAAATTTTATGGTCCTGAAAAGGTGGAAATCGAAATCGTCGCTTACTATCATGGAATACGAGCTTTGTTAAAAAGTGAAAAAGAGATTGCAGTACGGGTAAACGCATTGATGCAGTACGATGTAAAATTTGTCGCATGTGGTAATACCATGGAGACAAAAAAGATTAAACCCTCACAGCTCATCGAGGGAAGTGAAATCGTGACTGCAGGGATCGTGGAGATGTTAGAGCGTGTCAAATCCGGCTGGATTTACATAAAACCATAAAAAAAAGGAGTTAAGATGAAAAAAATAGTGTTCTTCGTATGGATGATGTTAGGAATGGTCACATTGCACGCAGCAGGTGATTTACACATGTTCAGTGTTCCCAATGCGGATGGCAAAGTCAATGCAACGATGATCGAAAAAGCGCTCGAAGCGAATGGATTTTACATCTCTGCAAATTCTGAGATGAACGGTCCGTTTATGAAGCAATTTGAGCAAAGTGATTTTACGGCGTTTAATTTACTGACGGTATTTCATACTAAACACGCGGCATCATTGGTCAAATCTCATCCGGATGCTGGAATATTTGTCCCGATGGGGGTAGGTATCTATCAGCGCAAAGGTGAAAATGAGATTCATGTATCTGTCTTGACTTCAAAAGCGCAGGAAAAGATTGCAGGGTTTAAAGCAGCTGAATTTGCATTGATTGAAAAAGAGGTATTAGCGACATTCAAAAAAGCACTTCCTAATGCAAAGCACACGTTTAGTGAAACATCTCTTCCAAAAGAGGGAGTATTACTGACTAAATTTGTCCGTTCATCTGGGAGCGAAAGCTGGAAAAAAGATAAAGAAGATGTTGAAATGATCATTGAAGACGGGCTGAAACCTGCGGGATTTGTTATGTCAAACTTTACCGATTATCAGTTTATGCTGAGTGATAAGGGACAAGTGAGCCCTTTTGATTTTTACGATACGTATTCGATTTGTAAATTGAAAGTGATTTATACCGTTGCTAAAATGCGTCCGGAAGCCGCAGCTTTTGCCCCTTGTACCCTTATGGTATACAAGAAAAAAGGTGCTAATGAAATCGTTATGGGATTCCCGGGAGTCTATAACTGGATGAGCAGTGCAAAAGTGAGTGACCCTGAAGGCAAGCAGGTATTGCTTCAAGCGCAAAAAGACTTCGAAGAAGTGTTAAAAGCAGCAACAGAGTAATTAGGTATAATCGCGAATATTTTTTGCGAAGAGGATTCCATTGCAAGCGCTTATCGATTCTGCTCATCACATCGTCCTCGTAGCCCATGAGTATCCCGATGCAGATTCGTTGGGGAGCGCGTGTGCGTTTTACTCCTATCTTTTACGATCCAAGACAAAAGTGACCCTTTTTTGTGTCACCCCCTTATTGGATCAAAATCTCTCTTTTCTTCCCTGGTTTGACGAAGTAACCGATAAATTTCCCTCTAATGCGGATTTGGTCATTAGTTTTGATTGCGGTACGTATGGCAGGCTTGGTATTAAGTATGAAGGTGCGTTGATAAATTTTGATCACCATATTAGCAATGAATACTATGGAACCCATAATTGCATTGATACTCAAGCATTGAGTACGACACAAGTACTTTATGAATGGTTCGTTACCAAGACAATCAAAATCAATGGTAAAATGGCAAATGCGCTTTATGCAGGGTTGCTTGACGATACCCACTGTTTTAGTGATTCAAGCTGTACCAATGCAGTATTTGAGATGGCACATGCGCTAATACAAGCGGGTGCTAATCATACTTTGTGTGTGGATGCGTTGTTTCACAGTCACTCTTTGGCCTCCTTTAGACTAAAAGGGGAGATGTTAAAACGGATGAAAATACTTCACGATGGTCGCGTGGCGTTGTTTGAAGTGGATCAAGCGCTTTTTGCCAGCTCAGGTGCTTTTTTACGTGATTGCAAAGCCGTTGTGGATGAAGCATTGAGCCTTAAAACGGTTCAAATCGCACTTTTAGTCGTAGAACTAAAGCGTGGTGGCGTTAAGGTCTCCTTGCGCAGTGATGGAGCTATTAATGCTGCCCAACTGTTACACTGTTATGGCGGAGGCGGACATAAAATCCGCGCAGGCGCTCGAATAGTCGATATGAAACAAGATGAAATAATAAATGAAATTATGGTAAAAATTACGGAGGTATTGGTGTGAGAAGACGAGGAAATGGTTCAGGGGTAGTAGGATTGATTTTGGGTGCGGCAGCGATTGGTGCTGTTGGCTTTATGGCATTTTCGCCACTTTTTGAGCGTGAAGACCCAAAATTGACTCTCAGCCATGACAGCTATTGGAATTTTCAAGACCCTATCAAAGTCGATGTTGAAGATATTAGCGGTTTGAAATCTTTTATGGCTACTATCGTTGGTGATCACGATGAGTGGGTGGTTGTCGATGAGGCAACTCCTTCTAAAGAGACCAAGAGAAGTTTTCAAGTCCTTCCACCTAAGGGTAAACGTAACGCTGAATCACAAAGTGTTGTGTTGAAAATCGAAGCAACCGATAATAGTCTTTGGGGATTGTTTATGGGTAATACCATCAAAAAAGAGGTCACGTTGGTCATCGATCAGCGTCGTCCGGTTCTCTCCGTCATCGCAAGTTCGTATAAAATTCAAAAAGGCGGTTCCGCCATCGTGGTTTTTAAAGCGGAAGATGCACATATGGAAAGTTTGAAGATTGAAACAACGGTAGGTAAAACATTTATCGCTCAGCCTTTTTATAAAAAAGGGTATTATGCATCCTTGCTTGCGTGGCCGGTTCAAAGTGAGAGCTTTAGTGCAACGGTCGTTGCTCGTGATAAGGCAGGAAATGAGACGCGAGGAAGTGTCCCTTTACGACTTAAAGATCATGTATATAAGGTTTCGAATATTGAGCTTAGTGATGCATTTTTGGATGGTAAAATAGCTGAACTGGCGAGCGTGTATGAGCAAACAGTAGGGGTCAATGACCGACTGGAACAGTTTCGTATTATCAATGAAAAAGTCCGTGCCGATAATGAAAAAATTATTCATACTATTACCTCAAAAGTTTCCAATGGTATGGTGAATGATTTTAAACCTGTCCCTTTTTATCCACTGGTAAATGGTCAAAAAGTAGCCGATTTCGGAGATCACCGTATTTACAGTTACAAAGGTCAAAAAGATATTTCGAATGCGTATCACATGGGATTGGATTTGGCAAGTATCCATATGGGAGCTATTACGAGTTCTAACGGTGGGAAGGTTGTTTTTTCTCAACCTAACGGGATTTATGGAAATCTTCCCATTATCGACCATGGATTTGGTCTTTACACGTTGTATGGACACTGTTCTGAAGTCCATGTTCACGAAAATGACAGTGTTGCTATGGCGCAAGAGATTGCTAAAACGGGTATGAGCGGTTATGCGATGGGAGATCATCTCCATTTTGGTATCTTGGTTCAGGGGATCGAAGTGCGTCCGGAAGAGTGGATGGACAGCAAATGGATTGCAGATAATATCAGCAGCGTGATTGATACTGCAAAAATGTTTATCGATCAGCAGTAAAAACCGTTATAATGAGAAATAATTCTCTAGCATGAGGAAGCAGTAGTATGAAACGACAAACAACAATCGGTAAAAAAGTTGAGCTGGTAGGAATCGGATTGCACAAAGGTGTTCCGGTTCACTTGCGTCTTGAGCCGATGGAGAGCAACAGTGGAATTGTTTTTTTTAGAAGCGATGCCGGTGTCTCAATTCCGTTGACACCTGAGAGTGTCGTGGATACCAAGATGGCAACCGTCATTGGTAAAGATGGAGTGACCATTTCCACGATTGAGCACATGCTTTCTGCAATCTACGCGTATGGGATTGATAATCTTCGTGTTATTGTCGATGCGGATGAGGTTCCTGTCATGGATGGTTCTTCGATGAGTTTTTGCATGCTTTTGGATGAAGCAGGTATTGTTGAGCTTGATGAACCCAAAAAAATCATGCGCATTAAAAAAGAGGTTGAAGTGCGAGAGGGGGATAAGTATGTCAAGCTTTCTCCTTCGAATGATCTAAGTTACGACTTTACGATTAAATTTTCTCACCCTGTGATTGATAAACAAACGTATGTTCTAAAATTTACCAAAGAAAATTACAAAAAAGAGATAGCCAGAGCCCGTACTTTTGGCTTTGTGCATGAAGTACAGTATTTGCGCTCAAAAGGGCTTGCTTTGGGTGGCAGTTTAGAAAATGCCGTAGTTTTGGACGATAAAAAAGTTCTTAATCCTGAAGGACTACGGTTTACCGATGAGTTCGTCCGTCATAAAATCCTTGATGCTATCGGGGATATGTCATTAATCGGGATGAATTTTATCGGCAACTATGAAGCATTCGCAGGAAGTCATGACCTTAATCATAAGCTGACAATGGAACTGTTAAAAGATCCAGCAAATTATGAGATCGTTGAACTGGTTACCGCAGAGTCAAAAGAGTTGGCAAAAGCGTATGCATGATGCGGTTGTTATCGCACTGGGGAGTCCTGTTTTAGTCGGTGTTTATGATGAGTCGGGAAAATTAGTCGAAGCCATTAAAAGTGACAAAGTAGGTTCAGATGCGTTGAGTGAAATTTTTGATGATTTATTGAGCCGTTATTCGTTTCGTCATTTAATGTATGCGAATGGTCCGGGAAGTTTTATGGGGATAAAAGTGACCTATCTTTTTTTAAAAACACTCAGTATCGTTAAAAAAATTCCGCTCTTGGCAATAGATGGGTTCTTTTTCAATGAAAATCACCCCATCAAAGCAGTAGGAAAGCTCTATTTCGTTAAAAATAGTACTACGATTTCGACGACGGCATTGGAACAGCCAGTTTTGAAAGGCTTTAATCTTCCAAACGTCATAAATGTTGAAAATTTTAAGACCGATAACGCCCCCTATTATGGAATCGATGCGGTCGGATAAGGAACAAGAGTGTTTGTAAGCGTACCAGCAACCAGTGCCAATTTAGGACCTGGTTTTGACTCATTAGGATTAGCCGTTGATTTACGTAACCGTGTTGAGCTTGTCCCTTCACGATTTTTTACCGTTTCGATCAAAGGAGAGGGGGAAAATAATCCCCGTCTCAAAGGGAACAATCTGTTTGTGAGTATTTTTAACGAGCATTATCGCCGTTTGACTCAGAAGCGTCAAAATTTTAAATTTACATTTTACAACCAAATACCGATGTCACGCGGACTTGGGAGCTCTTCAGCCGTTATTGTCAGCGCGATTAGTTGTGCGCATGAAGCAGCAGGGGTAAAAGTCTCTAAGCGCCGTATCCTCAACTATGCCTTGGTGTATGAAGCTCATCCTGATAACATCACTCCTGCGGTAATGGGAGGATTTAATTCGGCGATGGTTGAGAAGCAAAAAGTATTTTCACAACAAAAACACATGCCGGATTACCTCAAAGCAGTTGTGGTTATCCCCAACAAACCCATCTCTACGGCAAAATCACGAACAACTCTTCCACGCTCGTACAGCAAAGAAAATGCGGTATTTAACCTCTCGCATACGGCAGTTACGGTTGGGGCATTTTATAATGAAGACTGGGAGATGTTGCGTCTTTCTACGCAAGACCGCTTCCATCAGAGATTACGGATGAAAATGTTACCTGAACTGTTTGATGTACAACGAATCGCCTATGAAAATGGGGCTCTTATGAGTACTCTCTCGGGTAGTGGTTCAACTTTTTTTAATATGGTGTATGACCAAGATGCCGCATCAATGGCGGACAAATTTATCAATGCGTTTCCGGATTTTGAAGTAAAGATTTTAAACTTTGATAATGACGGTCTTGTAGTTGAGCGATAAGTAAAGAAAGATTTAGATATAATGGCGCAAAATAGTAGTCATCCCGTACGCATGTGTATTGTTTGTCGTGAGCGTACCGAGCAATCGGCGTTAATACGGCTTCAATGCCGTGAAGGCAACTTAGAATCGTACGTCGGGATGGGGCGAAGTTTTTATTTGTGTTTTACGTGCACAGATCATAAAAAAACTTCGGGGCAACTCGCCCGCCACTGCAAGAGCAACACCCCAGTACAGCTCATGAATCGTTTAAAGGAGATCGTCGTTAATGATGGATAAAGTAAGAGTTCATGAAATAGCCAAGGAACTTGGAATCAATTCTAAAGAGGTAGTGGACAAAGCAACCATTATGGGATTGAATGTAAAAACTGCTTCAAGTACAGTATCGATGGAAGAAGCTGAAAAAATTATGAATTACATCATGAGTGGTGCGGCGCATGAAACGAGTGCTCCAAAAGTCTCAACTCAGGAATCACCTGTTGAGACAGCTGCTGCAGTTGTTGCCATTGCTGATAGTGTTGTACTGGAAGTATCAATTGTGACTCAATCGGTTCCTGTTGAAGTGCAAACTCCAGAGATTGCGGTAGAGATAGAAGTTCCAAAACGTTCAGGGTTGAAAATCGTCAAAAAAGCACGACCTGTAGAGGTTGTTGCTGCTCCTGTGCGTTATGAGAATGTAAATGTTTCTCAATATGGCAAAGTAAGTGCGGAAGTTCAGCGTGAATTGGAAGCCAAAAAAGCCAAAAAACTTCATGCTAGCGGTCCAACGCAAAGAAAAGAACAAGGTACTCGCCTTGATATTTTTGATGGTGGAATGTCTGATATTTCTATGGATTACGAAGATGAGCAAGTTGTACTTCTTGACTTCAGTGACCTTAATGCGACTATGCCGCCTGAAGAAGTGCAAAAGCCAAAAGTTGCAAAGCCTCTTGGTCGTAACAGCGGTAAAAAACAAGGGGCAAACCGTGGTAAATCACGTCAAGTTTCTCGTGAATCCCGCAAAAAATACAGCAAAGATGCTAAAGAAGATGAAGTAATCACTCACGTTGAAATTGCCGAAGATGTTCGTGTCTATGAGTTTGCTGAAAAAGTGGGACAAACTATCTCTACGGTTATCAAGGTTCTTTTTGATCTTGGAATGATGGTAACTAAGAATGACTTCCTTGGTAAAGATGAAATTGAAATCCTTGCAAATGAATTTGGCGTTGAAGTAACGACGATTGACCCTAAAGATGCATTTAGTCTTGAAGCTGCTTATGATGAAGAGCATGAAAACAGTGAAGGTACGTGTGAGCGTCCTCCAGTTATTACCATTATGGGACACGTTGATCATGGTAAAACATCTCTTTTGGATGCGATTCGCCATGCTAAAGTAGCAAGCGGTGAAGCAGGGGGAATTACTCAGCATATCGGTGCCTACTCTGTAGAGCAAAAAGGGAAGCTAATTACTTTCTTGGACACTCCGGGACACGAAGCATTTAGTGCAATGCGTTCACGTGGTGCACAGCTTACGGATATTATTGTTATCGTAGTTGCAGCGGATGATGGTGTTAAGCCACAAACCCGCGAATCCGTTCAACATGCTAAAGATGCAAAAGTCCCTGTGATTGTTGCAGTCAATAAAATGGACAAACCAGGAGCAAATCCAGATATGGTTAAAGCTCAAATGGCAGAGCTTGGTCTCAATCCTGTAGAATGGGGCGGAGACGTCGAATTTGTTGGCGTATCCGCCAAAGCTATGACCGGTATTGATGAGCTTTTGGAAGCGATTTTGGTACAAGCTGAGGTGTTAGAGCTTACTGCGGATCCTGATGTTATGGCAAAAGCGGTTGTTGTAGAGAGTACGCTTGAAAAAGGACGTGGACCGGTAGCTACGGTTATTGTACAAAACGGTACTCTTCGCATTGGTGATAATATCGTGTGTGGCGGTGCACATGGACGTGTTCGAGCACTCATTAACGATCGTAAAGCACAGCTTAAGGAAATCGGACCAAGTCAAACAGCAGTGGTTGTCGGACTTAGTGATGTTCCGCCATCGGGTGAAGTGATGATGGTTATGGAAAGTGATAAAGAAGCACGTGAAGTGGCACAAAAACGTGCTGAATACGATCGCCATCGTGAACTTTCATTG
>Ga0268283_1001400_pt1 | contig 11920 bp, 14 predicted proteins | sample saktaG_13_FD_190140 | JGI IMG/M metagenome (GOLD analysis project Ga0268283, IMG submission 190140) | Saline water microbial communities from Sakinaw Lake, British Columbia, Canada - sak_2013_06_06_36m | ecosystem: Environmental > Aquatic > Non-marine Saline and Alkaline > Saline ... | reverse complement strand
ATAAATTGAAAATTATTACACTCATCAGGAAACCTATAAAAGTGTCATGTTCTCTTTGTGATTCAAGAACTTAATATTATCTTTCAATATTATTAAGCGTTACAAAGAAAAGATGTAAAATTTCTATTCTTTATTTACTTGATCGTTTTCACTAATAAATTCAAATAATATATGAATAAACAAAGTACCCTTTTTTTAAAAGAGCAGCCAACATTAACGGATTTCCAAGAATATGTGCAACAACTGGAAGTAGAACGTGGGTTTATCGATCAAAATGTAATTCAAAAGTGTCTCATGCTTGGGGAGGAAGTTGGTGAACTTTTTAAAGCCATTCGAAAGAAAGAAAAAATTAAAATTGATTATAATTCTAAATTTAGTTCTATCGACGAAGAATTGGCTGATATAATCATATATGTTTGTGCAATTGCAAATAGGTTTGACATTGATTTAGAAAAAGCTTTTCGCGATAAAGAGGAATACAACAAAAAGAGAGTATGGAAGAATAGCGAAGAAATCTAAATTTTAATCTTTTCAAATTGACAATCAACAATCGGCAATTAAAAATCGAAGATTATTTCACTAATCCGGAAAATCCCATAAAAGCCATAGCTAAAATACCTGCTGTTACCAAGGCAATTGGAACGCCTTTCATTCCTGCAGGAACTTTCATCAACACTAAATGTTCGCGGATACCGGCAAAAATGATCATCGCTAATGAAAAACCAAGTGCATTTGCAATGGCAAAAACAACGCCCGGCAGCAATGCAAAATCTTTTGCAACGGTTTGTATGGCAATACCTAAAACTGCACAATTTGTTGTAATAAGAGGCAAATAAATACCAAGGGCCTGATACAATGGAGGACTGACTTTTTTCAAAATAAGTTCAACCATTTGCACTAAGGCTGCAATTACAAGGATAAAGAAAATAGTTTGTAAAAAGGTGATCCTAAATGGTACCAGAATATAATTTTGAATGAGCCAAGTCACCATGGTGGCAATCGTCATTACAAACAACACGGCTGCACCCATTCCAATAGATGTAGAAACCTTGCCCGAAACACCTAAAAACGGGCAAATGCCCAGAAACTGGCTTAGTACAATATTACTTACGAATATGGCACTTATTAATATGAGTATATATTCCATAACGAATAGATTAAGCTGTTTTTCTTAATTTATTAATAAGGGCTATCAGATAACCCAAAACGATAAATGCACCAGGTGCCAGAACAAAGATTAAGATGCCATCTCCTTGAATAAATTTCATTCCGAAAAAAGAACCGTTTCCAAGAAACTCGCGAACCGTTCCCAGTATGGTCAATGCCAATGCGAATCCAAGACCCATTCCAAGCCCATCGAGTGCTGAGGAAAAAGCGGAATTTTTTGATGCAAATCCTTCGGCACGACCAAGAACTATGCAGTTGACAACTATCAGAGGGATGAACAATCCCAGCGAATCGAATAATGCAGGAACAAAAGCTTGCATGCTCAGCTCCACAATGGTAACAAATGCTGCAATGATTACAACAAAAGCAGGAATCCGAACCTTGTCAGGAATTTGGTTTTTAACCAATGATACGACCACATTCGAACCAACCAAAACGAAGGTGGTTGCCAATCCCATTCCCAAACCATTCGCCGCTGAAGAAGTAACCCCTAATGTAGGGCACATCCCCAAAAGCAAAACAAATACAGGATTTTCTTTAAGAAGCCCTTTTGTTAAATTAGCTACCTGATTCATTATTTCGATCCTCCATCTTTAAGATAAGTACTATGAGCCTTTTGAAGTGCATCGCAATATGCCCGTGAACTAATGGTTGCAGCAGTGATGGCATCAACATTTCCACCATCCTTTTTAACTTTGAGCTTAAAGTCAACCGGATTTTTACCGTTGAACTGATTTTTAAATTTATCAGTTGTCATTTTACTACCCAGACCCGGAGTTTCTTTTTGCTCAATAACTGCGGTATTGATAATCTCCCCATTGGCCGAAAATCCTACCATAAGTCTGACAGGTGTCGGGTCGTAACCGTTTTTAGAGAAAGTCTCAATGGCCGTTCCAACTAATTGTCCATCTTTATACCCTTGATTAAAAACCAAAGAGTCAGTTCCATCTTCCAATGCAACTTTAAAAACTTTAAGGGTATCAAATTCCGGAATTACAGCCTTGATTGCTGCTTCGGCTTTAGCCTTTTTTGCAAAAGCAATAGGCTCTTTTGTTATGTTGTACACTCCTCCGAGTGCAAAACCGGCAACGACAGTGATTACAAGCAATGTAATCAGCATATTTTTAAATGAAGATTCTTTTTTAGCCATTTTTTTAAATGATTATTTTTAAATGTCTAATGATTATTTTTTATTTCTAATTTTTTATCGATTATTGCTTATTGCCTATTTTTTAATACTCAATCATCATTCAAAAATCATCAATCACTTCACGATTTCGCCAAATCTCTTTGGCTTAAAGCCACGGTTAATTAGCGGAACAAAAGCATTCATGATCAGGATTGCAAAAGATACTCCTTCGGGATATGCGCCCCAAATACGAATAATAACCGTGAGAACTCCACAACCTAATCCAAAGATTAACTGCCCTTTCCACGACATGGGCGATGACACCATATCTGTTGCCATAAAAATCGCTCCTAACATTAATCCTCCTGCCACAAGATGGAATCCCGGATTCACATAAATATCAGGATTAATCATCCAAAGAATACCGCTAAATACGACGACTGATCCGATATAAGCCGTTGGGATATGCCAGGTAATAATTTTACGATAAAGCATATAAATACCTCCCAATATGAGAGCAATGGCTGAAACCTCTCCTAAAGAGCCACCCATATTTCCCATCAACTGATCAATATATCCGGGAATGTGATAAGAATAATTAACCCCATCCATAACCCAGTTTGAACCATTTTCCAAAACATCCTGAACTGTTCGGCTAGCTTTAATTGCTTCCTTTAAATGTCCCAAAGGGGTTGGTCCGGTAACGGCATCAGCTATTCCGCTGAATAATGCAGCAGGTTTTGGCCAGGTTGTCATTTGAACCGGAAAAGAAATGAGTAAGAAAACACGTCCGACTAAAGCAGGATTGAAAGGATTTTTACCCAAACCACCAAACGACATTTTTGCAATCCCGATCGAAACGATAGCTCCAATGATGATAATCGCTATTGGCAAATTGCTTGGAACGTTAAATGCCAGCAAAACACCTGTTACGATGGCCGAACCATCAGTTATGGTTATTGGTCCTTTAATCAAATATTTCTGGATTGCCCATTCAACTAAGAGACAAGCCATAACCGAAATTAATGTAACCCGAATTGCATCTAATCCAAAGAAATAAATGGAAACAAGGAATGCAGGAATCATGGCGATAACAACACCATACATGATTTTTTTTGTTGAACTATCTCCGTGTACGTGCGGAGATCCTGATAACGTCAGTAAATTCATATCTTATTTTTTACTTCTGTTTCTAATGATTTGACCTACTCTGAATTTTCCAAGCCTGATATAATCAAGTAATGGTCGGCCTGCAGGACAAGTGTACTGGCATGATCCGCACTCAATACAATCCAGGGCATGCTCAGTTTCTACGTTTTCCCACATTTCAAGCTCACCATATTGCGCAATTAATACAGGTTCCAATCCCATTGGACAAACAGTTATACATTTTCCACAACGAATACAATTTGTAGGCTCAACTCGTCTGGCTTCTTTTTCGCTAAACAATAAAACTCCGGAAGTTCCTTTTACAATAGGAACATCAACCGAATTAAGTGCTTTTCCCATCATTGGTCCACCACTTACAATTTTTCCTGTATCTTCTGGTAAGCCACCGGCTTTTTCAATTAATTCGTTTAAGGAAGTACCAATACGAACCATAAAATTACCGGGATTTTTTACATTTTTACCCGTTATGGTAACAACCCTTTCGAATAATGGTTTGTTTTTCTGAACAGCTTCGTAAACAGCAAAGGCAGTTCCAACATTGTGAACTACTACCCCAACTTCAATAGGAAGTTTCCCTGATGGTACCTGACGCCCAAGAACTGCATCAATCAACTGTTTTTCACCACCCTGTGGATACTGGACCTTTAATGCTTCAACTTCTATTCCTTCAAATTCATTGGCTAGTTTCTTCAGATGTTCAATTGCATCCAACTTATTATTTTCAATACCAATAACGGCTCGCTTCACATCTAAACCTTTCATCAAGATTTGAATACCTACCATCATCTCCTCCCCTTTCTCCAGCATCAATCGATGATCGGCTGTAAGATAAGGCTCACACTCAACTCCATTTAAAACTAAAACTTCTGCTTTTTTTCCGGTTGGAACCATTAACTTAACATGCGATGGGAAAGTAGCTCCACCTAAACCAACAATTCCAAGTTCTTTTACCTTACTAATAATCTCCTCTTTTGTAAGTGTAATCTCCTTTTTGAGTTCAGCAGATCGATCAATATTTTCCATCCAGTCGTCACCTTCTACGGTAATGAAAACCGCTTGTCTTCGGTATCCGCTCTGATCCATGGCTTCATCAATTTTTAACACTTTCCCGGAAACGGAAGAATGAATATTTGATGAAATAAAGGCTTCTCCCTTTGCAATTAACTGGCCTACTTTAACGGCATCTCCTTTATTCACAACAGGAACAGAAGGTGCACCAAGGCTTTGCGATAATGGGATGATAACCTGAGCAGGAATCGCTAAAACTTCGATTGGCCTGTTTGTTGATAATTTATTTTCGGGCGGATGAACGCCCCCAATTTTAAATGTTTTCAAAATCTTTATCCTCCAGTATTTTCAAGTTAAGAGAATTACTCTTTTGTATCTAGTGATTGATCTTTGTTAACTTCAATTTTTGACTCACCATTATTTTCAACCTCAGACATTTTCTCCTTACGAGGTGGAAAGTTAAGTTCATGGATTGCATTTGTCGGGCATTCAAGTACACATTTTCGGCAAAGCTTACATTTTTCGTAATCGATATAAGCTAAATTGTTATTCATTGTGATGGCTTCGAAAGGACAAACTTTAAAACACTTGCTACATCCGATACAGACAACACTGCAGTTCTTTTTAGCAATACCGCCTTTTTCTTCATTCATACATGAAACAAAAATCCTTCGATCTTTTTTGCCTTTATTTCGCAACTCAATAATATTGCGCGGACATGCAATAACACAAGCTCCACAGGCAACACAATTATCTCTAACAACGGGCAAACCGGTCACCTCATCCATATAAATGGCATCAAACTTACAGGCGGCAACACAATCGCCACAACCTAAACAACCATAAGGGCATCCACTCTCACCTGATGATAAATTATGAGCGAAAGCACAAGTGGCAGGGCCTTCATAATTGATTTTTTTAGGAGCACTTTCCTTTGAACCGGAGCATCTGATAACTGCTATTTGTGGTTCTTTTTCTTCAGCTACAATCCCAAGAATTGCAGCAACTTTTGCCATTACAGCATTGCCACCAACCGGGCAACTTAAACCTTCAATCGATTGTTTTTCATTAACCGATTTTACCAAGGCTTCTGAAAAACCGCGACAGCCCGGAAATCCGCAACCACCACAATTTGCGGCTGGTAATGCACCTTCTACTTCATCAATTTTGGGATCTTCAATTACTTTGAATTTTTGTGCGATGAAATATAAAATTACTGCAGATGCAGCACCTACAACACCGAGGAATATGACTGCATAAATGATAATATCGTTCACGTTTGCTCCTTTTTTATTAATTTGATTCTGGTCAATCAGGTTGAATCTTAACGCAACGCAAAATTAGAAACAAATGCGAAATATCTATATGTTTTAGATAATTTCAGAAAATAACATATCTATCTGAATGACTACGTGTTACATCTATCAAATTTTAATGAATTAATTAATCAATGATGAAAAGTACTGATATTGATGTTCTTCTGAATTTGTTTAGAAAACTTCTAAATTATCATCAAATCAGTAATTTAGAAAGTGTTTAAGAAACTTTATGTAAGAACAGGTGAAATTTGCAAAATAAACAGCGTAATGAAGGGTTGGATTATTTATTCCGAGTCGAATTTTATTAATTGATTTAAATAATTAGCGTTTCAGACTAAACTCAAAAGTTCGACTGAATTTATCTTTTAATTTGTGTAGTGCATAATAGTAAGGGAGTAAAAGTCCTAATGAAATCAGACCTGATAATCCTTCATTACCAGTTATTAAGATGAGTATAATTAAAGACATTAGCACAAGTAGAAATGGGAAAAAATAGCCAAACATTACTGCCCAGGTACCTAATGATTTTTTCATATAGACCGTAATTTGTTCACCTACCTTATAACCCAACTCTTCTGAATTTCTAATTTCAATAGTCTTCTCTTCCATTTCTGAAACAGTACACATTGATTTTGAATGACAGGTTGAGCATGCCGATTGTGATAAAATCGTAACCGTAATTTTATCGTTCTCAATTTTATCTATCCTACCCGGATGCTCTATAATATTTTTAAGGTCGCTCATTCAGTGAAATTTAAGGGGTTGTTATCGCCACAGGCAGTATTTTCCCATTAAAATATTTATGACCTGATATCGCAAAATCAGCTACGTACTTGCCCATATCTACAGCACTCATTGGAGCAATGTAACCTGGAAACGCTTCAGCCAGCATTTCTGTTTGCGTTGCTCCTAACGCAAGGCAATTTGATTTGATCCCTTTATCCTTAAACTCTTCCGCCAGGCATTCTGTCAAAACAGCTAATGCTGCCTTACTTGAGCTGTATGTTGAAAGCCCCTTGAATTTAGCACTTCCCTGAACACCACCCATGCTGCTAATATTCAGCACATGTGCATTTGTGTTAAAATAAGGAAGAAGTAATTGGGTAAGCATAAAAGGTACTTTAAAGTTAACTTCCATCTGAAGATTAAAATCTTCTTCGGATTGGGCTTCAAAGCTTTTATTTATTAATAAACCGGCATTGTTAATTAATACATCGACACTTTCGATTGCCAGTAAAATATTTTTTAATAATTCTGATTTATAAAGAGAGAAATTCCTTAAATCAAAAACAATAGTTTGAATGTTTTCAGGGTATTTGGCTAAATTTTTCAATCCTGTTAAAAGGTCACTATTTCGAGCGATAGCAACTAGTTTATTCTGAGGATTGTCATTCAATCTTAACACCGTCTGAAATCCGACACCCTTGCTAGCCCCAGTAACAATAATATTCATGTCCCTTATTTTTTTGGCAACCCTGTTGCTTCTTTACGAGCATTTTTCATTTGTTCGTCAACCACATGCATGGTAAGTTTTCCCGATTTATCTACACTTAATGATATTTTATACTTTCCATCAAAGCTTCCATCTCCAAACTTATAATTGATATAAGTCACTCCTTCAATTCCTTCGATCTCCTTACCCAACTGATCAGCCAAATCTTTTGCTTTTTGATACGATTCACTTAAAGGAATATTTGCTTGTTCAGCAATTCTCTTAGCCTCAGCCATTGCTTGCTGATATGTACCGCTATAAATAAATAACGCCGAATTATAACCATCCTGCAGATTCTCTTCTTTAGTAAGATATGAATCCGTGGCATTAAAGGTTAATCCTTGGGGTTCTGTAATATTCAAGTCGGTCAGCCAGGTTGGAAAAGCTCCGATTGAGATTTCTTCCTTTTCTCCGGTAGCTTTTGAATATCTTTGATTAAGATCATTTATTAACTGATCAGCTTTTTCACGAGTAATCTGCCCGGTTTCAAATTGTTTTTCCACAATCTGAATTTTTTCATTTAGGACCCTGGCTTGATCCATGGCATTATTAATATTATCCATTGATTTATCAAAACTCTCTGATTGCTCTTTCAAAGCTTCATCCTTAGGTGCCTCTTTTGCTGCTTCTTCGGGAGTTTTTTCATCATTTTTTTGAGACACAGTATTATTACAAGCAATGATCATTAAGCCCGCAATAAACAAGCTAATTAGCTTAATACGTTTCAGATGTTTCATGATTGGAAATTTCTATTTGACAAAAATACGAAACCATAGCTACCAAAATAGCAATTATTTTTAGTAATTTGTTAATTTTGTTCAAAGTTTTGTTTTTAACAAATTACGGTATCATTCTTGAACTCAAATGAGCCTAATTATTTTTTAATCAATTCATTTAAAAATAATATTCATTATTATGAAAACGATTAAACCCTTCTTGTTAATCATTACCTTATTATTGGGGGTTTCTGGACTTTTTTGTCAGACAACCGAGCTCAATGCAATAAACAATGCCATCAAATCTTCCGACACCAAAACCATCTATGACTATTGCGAAAATTCTATTATTTTGAATATTCCAAGTGCGAATGGTAAATACAGCAAAACACAAGCACGAAAAATTCTTGACCAATTTTTTAAAGATCAACCGGCAAAAGAAATTAAATTAATTAAAAATCAATCGAAAAATCAAGACGAATACTATTCAATTATCGAATATAAATCAGAAAAACAATCATTTAATTTTTTTGTTGAAATTAAGAAAGAAGGAAATTCTTTCTTGATACAGAAAATTCAGATCCAAGAAATCAGACCATAGCATGACTATTGATACCATAATAAAAAACGCATTAATTGAAGATATTCAGGATGGAGATCATACTTCTTTGGCTACAATTCCTGATCAAGCCTTCGGAAAAGCAGTCCTGATCGCCAAAGAAGCTGGAATTATTGCGGGAATATCGGTTGCCGAAAAAGTATTTAAAACGGTTGATGAGAATCTCATTTTTATTCCTGAAAAAAATGATGGAGACCATATTAATGTTGGAGATAAAATTTTTACCGTAAGCGGAAAATCAATCTCAATTTTATCAGCAGAACGTTTAGCATTAAATTTCATGCAACGCATGAGTGGGATTGCGACTTCCACAAACAAAATTGTTCAACTGATTAAAGGAACAAATACACGGATACTTGATACACGAAAGACCACTCCGAATTTAAGAATTTTAGAGAAGGAAGCTGTCCGCTTAGGCGGTGGAGAGAATCATCGCATGGGCCTCTACGACATGATTATGATTAAAGATAATCACATCGATTTTGCAGGTGGAATTGTTAAAGCGATTGAAGCTTGTCATAAATATTTAAAAGACAAATCGAAAAATTTAAAAATTGAAATTGAGGTTCGTGATTTTAGTGAACTTCATCAGGTTCTTAGCCATGGGGGCATTAATCGAATTTTGCTTGATAATTTTACTCCCGAAGATATGAAAAGGGCATTAGAACAAATAAATGGCCGATTTGAGACTGAGGCCTCAGGTGGAATAACCATTGAAAACATAAGATCTTATGCAGAAACCGGGGTTGATTTTATTTCTGTTGGGGCATTAACCCATCATATCAAAAGTCTTGATTTGAGCCTGAAAGCAATCAAAGAATGAAGTTAATTGATCAGATTTATAAACTACGTGAAATTGCCCTGGAGTTTGTAATTCCTGGGTTTGACGGTATCCCATTTAGCAGGGTACTTGGCTTCTATTTTAAGGGTTTACTTAAAGGAAGTATTAATCTGAGGGCTTCTGCTGTTGCTTTTAATTTTTTTATTGCATTATTTCCCTCTATTCTGTTTTTTTTCACGATCATTCCGTACCTACCCATTCCTCATTTTGATGACACTTTATTCGCCTTGCTGGAAGACATCCTTCCTACTTCAACGCATGAATTAGTAATAGGAACGGCAAATGATATCATCACACGACCCCGAGGTGGATTGCTATCTTTTGGGTTTTTTCTAGCGTTATTTTTTTCCACAACCGGTGTTAACAGTTTAATTGATGCTTTCAATCAAACCTATCATACCATTGCAACCCGATCATTTTTTAAACAACAGTTGATTTCTGTTTTTCTGGTATTAATCCTCTCATCACTTCTAATTTTAGGAATTGTGTTCCTGATCGGTGGAGATTCACTTATAAACTATTTTGTTGAGTTGGATTGGATTGCGAGTGGATTTAAAATGCTAACCTTACAAGTTACCAAATGGCTTATTACCATCATAATATTCTTTTTTGCTATTTCATTTTTATACTATTTAGGGCCATCAAAAAAACAAAAATTTCGATTCATCTCTGCAGGCGCAACACTTTCAACACTCCTGATTATCTTATTGGCATTCGGGTTTAATTATTATATCGAAAATTTTTCAAGATACAATACCCTTTATGGATCAATTGGAACCTTGATCATAATAATGCTCTGGATCTATTTTGTGGCAATGGTCATCCTGATTGGTTTTGATTTAAATGCGAGTATTTCTAATCTGAAAAAGATTAAAAAAGTATAAGATTTGATTACTTTCGCTAAATATTTTAATTGCACATTTGAACGATACGCTAAAAAACGACGAATATGAATTCGAATAAAATTACCTTTATTGGTTCGGGATCTATTGCTACTGCACTGGCAAGTTCAGTCTCTTCAAAAATATCGGATAAAATCTATTTATTATCCATCGAAGAAGATGTTATTGAATCCATAAACACGGTTCACCGAAACAATAAATATTTCCCTTTTATTCCACTCAGCCATAATATTGTAGCGACATCTGATATCAGTGTATTAAAAGATAGCGATATCATTTTTATCGCTTTACCTTCCTCGGTAGTATTAAATTATTTTCAAAAAAACAAAGACTTAATTAACCCAAAAGCCGTTTTAATTAATCTGGCCAAAGGCTTTGGCGATAACAGACGAACCATTATTCAATGTCTTGAAGACAACTGCGATAATCCACTTGCAACCTTAAAGGGGCCAAGCTTTGCCAGAGACATTATTAACAACTTCCATACAGGTTTAACACTTGGCATGAACGACATTGACATTGCACCTAACATCAAAGAATTATTTAAAGGCACAAATATTCATCTCGACTATTCGCAGGACATACTTGGAGTTGAGCTAATCAGCATCCTGAAAAATATTTATGCCATTGTGATGGGAATTGTTGATGCACATTATAATTCGCCCAACTTGCGATTTATGGTATTGACAAATGCTTTCCAGGAAATGCGTGGGATTTTGAAACAATTTGGCGGTAAAGAAGAAACCTTATTCAACTATTGTGGTTTTGGCGATTTTGGCTTAACCGCTTTAAACGATCTTTCCAGAAACCGGACGATGGGATTATTAATAGGTAAAGGTTTTTTAACCAAAGACATTTCTGATCAGGTATTGCTGGAGGGCCGAATTGCCGTGAATGTTTTTTGTGAAGAAATCTCGAAAAAACATGCTTTGGATAATTTCCATATCATTTCCGAACTTTATAAGGTATTCTATAAAGAACAAAAGGTGACAGATTTTGTGAATTCGATATTGAATAATAATTAAGTAAATAATTGGAGTGCTTATATAAATTTTCTATAAATGGATGGGGTAGTATCGGACAATCTTAAGCAGAAGGCAATAACAGGGGTTATATGGAAATTTCTGGAGCAAGGTGGTACGCAATTAATCCAGTTTCTGGCAGGTATTTATATTGCACGGATATTGTCTCCAGACGATTATGGGTTAATAGGGATGATGGCAATTTTCTTAGGGATTTCAATTGTATTTATTGATAGCGGATTCAGGTCTACTCTTATCCAGAAGGGTAATAGCGTTACACAGGCTGACTATAATACAATATTCTATTTCAATCTTTCGGTAAGCGTCTTTTTTTACATACTAATTTATTGGGGGGCACCAAGCATTGCACAATTTTATGATGAACCAAGGCTTACAATCGTTGCTCGTATTATTGGAATCAATTTGATTTTAATGTCGTTGGGAATGATTCATCAGATAATTTTCGAGAAGAAAATTAATTTCAAAACTATATCTAAAATAAATCTGATTGCCACTTTTATCTCAGCCTGTTCAG
>Ga0268283_1001399_pt1 | contig 11922 bp, 14 predicted proteins | sample saktaG_13_FD_190140 | JGI IMG/M metagenome (GOLD analysis project Ga0268283, IMG submission 190140) | Saline water microbial communities from Sakinaw Lake, British Columbia, Canada - sak_2013_06_06_36m | ecosystem: Environmental > Aquatic > Non-marine Saline and Alkaline > Saline ... | reverse complement strand
TTCAGCCTCTCGGAATTTATGCTCAGGAACATCCTAAACCGAAAATCGCATGGAATGGTTATGCACAACTTAGGTTTACGGGAAACTTTAACGATGTAAATTCTTTTAGCATGAGGCGTATGAAACTTTGGTTGTATTCTACCCCCGAATTTAATGAGCATTGGGGATATAAAATCCAAACTACCATAAGCAGCCTTCAAAATGAAAAATTTATGTTGCAGGATGTTATGGTTTTTTATCAGGCGAGTAATTTTAAAATCAATTTAGGGCAATTTGTGCCTCAATATAGTTTGCAGCGGTTTCAAGCTGATTATAAGATTCCATTATCAGAGCGAGCTGAGGTGATAAATGCTTTAATTCCTAATGGTACACTGGGCGTTCGAGACATTGGTATTGAAGGAAATTATACCAGTCCAAACAAAATGCTGGAAACCTGGCTTGGTGTTTTTAATGGGTATGGAATTAAAGAATATCGTTTTGGTAATTCAGGAATAATGCTGACTCATAAAACAGCCCTGCATCTTTATGACGGACGTCTTTTAACAGGTTATTCAATAATGTACCGTAAAGCCGATAATTTGCAATTGTTGAAAATACTTTCGGATGAACTCAGGTTTGATGGTAACGATTTTAGATACAACCTGTTTGCGAAAATTCAAATTGAAAGTTTGGATATTCAATCGGAGTACCTGTTTGCTAATCTAGGCGGTCAAACAGCAGATGGCTACTATATTTTAGCGACACTAAATCTGGATAAAAACCAGGTATTTGCTTCATGGAGTCAATATAAGGATCTGATTGAGAGCACGGACAATTCACCGATAATTCATTTAGGATACAACTATTTGTTCAACGGGGATAAGCTTAAAATAATGCTGGATAATGGCTTCCAAATCAAAAATGGAAATCTTAAAAATTATTTTGCTGCCATTCAGCTGCAACTCTTTTTCAATTAGAATAATGAAAGATACAGAAGAATATTATCATGCAACCGGAATTTTTGGTTACAGACAAAAAACAATTATTAATAACAATTAAAATTTTAAAATCATGATTAATCCTCAAGAATGGCTCGAATTCGGGCAAAAATTTCACGGACATAAATGTCCGGCAATGCCAAATGGGCTAAGGGTCGCTGCCGCTGCAATGAATGCTTTAGGTGTAGATAGAACGGGAGATAGTGCATTACATGCTATCCTGGATTTAGGTGAAAACCATTGTGCAACTTGTTTTGCAGATGGTGTTCAGGTTATTACCGGTTGTACCTTTGGTAAAGGCAACATTACAAAAACCAATAAGGGGAAATGGGCCTTAACTTTAATTGATAAAAAAACTAACCGTGCGGTGCGTGTGACACCAAAAGCCGAAGCGATGTTAGCCAACAAAAAAACAGAATTCTTTACAGAATATCGGGAAAAAGGAGTTCCTCCTACAAAAGTACCGGATGCAGTTGTTGAACCTCTTGTAAAAATGGTAATGAGCGCGCCGGATGATAAAATAATGCAAATTTCTGATGTTTTCGAATATCAATGGAAAGAACCGGCTCATACTTTTAATGGTTTTGTTTGCGATGAATGTGGTGAGATGACTGTAACAGAATATGGTAGAATTAAAGGTGATAAAAAAGTTTGCCAGGATTGCGCTGCAAAATAGGGAGGCTTATCGTTCTGTGTTTCCGAATCTGTTCAAATAGGCAAAGCAGGTTTGTGGAAAAAATTAATTCATTTGGAAGGGGTTTCATAATACGGAACCCCTTTTTGTTTTTATGTTAAATTATTGGAAATTCAACCATTTAGTGCCACGGCATTATAAATGCTGCCGAGCGGGGATGAATGGGTTTGTCAGGCTTTTTTATTCCTGACTTTTCGCTGTCAATGGTCCTGCAATTATTCGCTGCAAATCTTTATTAAATTGATCAAAATCATCCTGATGATAATCGGAGCTGCGTAAAACAGGGTGATAAAAGACTTCAACATGTCCGCTTTTTACATTCTTATGTAACTCCATACACTTATAACTGCCACTTATGGTAAGGGGCAACACATCGGCTCTTTCGTTAAACAGCAGTTTGAGGCTTCCGGGTTTGAATGGTCCCATTTGCGGTCCTTTGCTGCGAGTACCTTCGGGAAATATAAAAATGGGATTTTTATCTTTTTCGCGAATCCGTTCATTGATTTTTAATGAAGATTCCTTCAACCTTTTCCGGTTAATAAAAATACAATCGAGTTCTTTCATCCATACATTGATGATAGGCATTTTCTTCAATTCGTGCTTGGCAATAAACCCAATCGAAAATGGAAGGCATGAAATATAAATGGGAATATCGAAACTTCCCTGATGATTTGAAACGACAACTAACCCAGAGCGGGTTTCAGGGATGTTTTCTTTACCATAAGCGGTATAACTTACCCCGTTCACTCCCAAAATAAAGCGTGCCCAGGCGGTACTTATGAGGTAAACAAATCGTTTTATTGCACTTTTGCTTCCAATAAGTTTTAAAAGGTAATAGGGAACAAAAAATAGGATACTGAAGATTAGGATCAACCAGAATGTGAAGTAGAAAAATGCAGTTTTTAACATAGTTAAAGCAGTACGATTAGTATCTAGGATCAAAAGATTCCTCTAAAAAAGAGGCACTTAATGCCGCTTCGAAGATACTGTTTTTTGAGAATTTTTGCATATAAGAAAATACTTTTACAAAACGTTTTAATTTCAGACTGCATTTTAATAAGAATATCCCTAATATCTTCAGCCCATCTGCATATAGAAATTAAAATAATATGTTTTAATAATAAAAAAGTGTTGATATTCAACTCCTGAAATTCAATTTTTCAGCGTAAAGAAGACAACGCCATGAAATCATTTTGCAGTTAGCAAGGATAATAAATCAATGATAAAATGAGAAAAAATAAGCACTTTCAGGTTTCTGTATTTTTGATAATAAGCTCCAAAAATGATTCCTATAAGAAATGGAACATACATATTTATCAAAGTTCCATATCCGATATGGGCAAATCCGAAAATTAATGCTGAAAGTATAACAGCTATATAACCTCTTTTTAACAGCATCTTAAGTCTTGGAATCAGATATCCACGAAAGATCAATTCTTCAACAAAAGCAGCAGTAGCAGAAGTAAAAACGAGCAATACAGGATGGAGATGAAGATAGGCCACCATCTCTTTCAATACTTGACTGCTTTCTAATTTTAAACCGAATTTTGGAAGTAAGAACTGAGTTCCACCGGCAAGAAAAGATAAACCTACAATGGCTATGATTGAAATAATATAGAAACGGAGCGATTCTTTTTTATCTTTCCATAACAGAAATTTTTGCTTTTCAACTTTAACGGAATAAAGAAATATCATCAAAAGCCAAATCCAAATCATTAACTTTTTTAGGTAACCATATCTTAAAACCCCTGGGAACTGTGGTTCAATAAATAATATGATAAATGAAAAGCTTACAGCTAATATTACACCCATTATCATGGATATATTCTTTTGATTACCCATTTTATCCCTTTTTTACAAATCTAATATAATAATTGGCTGCGTTATAATAATGCACAACGGGTTTTTTTATCAAAAATGTATTGCATTTTCACATCAGATAAAACACGTAGCCCTGACTATAAATCCGCCTTTGTGGATGCTCGATGTGACTATAGATTTAGGTACTTCGGCTTCCGCTCAGTAACTGTTACTTCGCTTTGCTTCGGCCGGAATGACACAATTAATCTCCCATACTAATTCACCAATTTACGAATTAACTAATTTATAACATGCAATAACTTGCATTATCAAACTTTCCTCAGCACATCAGCACACTTGCCTGCGGCAGGCAGGTCTATAAATTAACACACTAATTCGACCACCTTGTGTTGGAATTCAGAATATTAACAACTAATTGTTGACAACATTTTATTTATTGCATATTTTTTTAAATTCGCTATTGTTTTTTTAAAATGTTTTCCTACCTTTGCAGCCCCAAATTAGGGGATGTTAATAGTAAAATACTGAAAAAGAGTAAGGAAACCTGACAATTAAGACAACTATAGGTTTTCGGCTGTGGTTAAAACAAATTACCTGTTCTAACATATAATAACCACAGGCAAAAGTCTAGGTCGTAAAATCTCACCTTTCGATTTTTCAGAAAAAAAAGTATTGTATAAAAGCGTAAAAATTAAATCAGTAATGTGGTTCATTATAAGGAATTATTTTTACCTTTGCACACCCAAAAAAATAAGGTGGAACAAATAATAAACAAAATAGCGTAGTATGCCAACAATACAACAGTTAGTTCGCAAGGGACGTACAAAATTAACCGACAAGAGTAAATCTCCTGCTTTGGACTCATGTCCACAACGTAGGGGAGTTTGTGTTAGGGTTTATACCACAACACCTAAAAAACCTAACTCAGCTATGAGAAAGGTTGCAAGAGTTCGACTAACTAACGGAAAAGAGGTGAATGCCTACATCCCTGGTGAAGGACATAATTTGCAAGAGCACTCAATCGTAATGATACGTGGGGGCAGGGTGAAAGATCTACCGGGTGTTAGATACCATATCATCAGAGGTGCGTTGGATACTTCAGGTGTTGAGGGACGTACTCAAAGAAGATCAAAATACGGTACAAAACGACCAAAACAGAAATAAAAATATTTAACTCAAGGATAAAACAATGAGGAAATCTAGACCAAAAAAACGAGTTATTCTTCCTGATCCAAAATTCAATGAGGTTTTGGTGACAAAATTTGTCAATAATTTGATGTACGAAGGAAAGAAAAACCTGGCGTTTAAAGTTTTTTACGAAGCAATAGCAATTGTAAGTGAAAAAATGCAGGAAGACGGGCTGGAAGTTTGGAAAAAAGCTTTGGCTAATGTAACTCCCGCGGTAGAGGTTAGAAGTAGGAGAATTGGAGGAGCAACTTTTCAGATTCCTTCTGAAATCAGGGCAGGCAGAAAAATGTCAATTGGTATGAAAAACCTGATTGGCTATTCTCGTAAACGTCATGAAAAATCAATGGGTCAGAAATTGGCCGGTGAAATCATGGCAGGTTATAAAGAAGAAGGTTCTGCTTTTAAGAAAAAAGAAGATACACATAGAATGGCAGAAGCTAATAAAGCATTCTCTCATTTTAGATTTTAATTAGCATATAATAATAAGGTATAATACAGAAATGTCGGAAAGACTAACATATACAAGAAACATAGGCATTATGGCTCATATCGATGCGGGTAAAACCACAACGACTGAGCGTATCTTGTATTATACCGGTGTGAATCATAAAATTGGTGAAGTTCATGATGGCGCAGCTACCATGGATTGGATGATTCAGGAGCAGGAACGTGGTATTACCATAACCTCTGCTGCTACAACCGTTTTTTGGGACTTCAACAATAACCAATATAAAATAAATATCATTGATACTCCCGGCCATGTCGACTTTACGGTTGAGGTTGAACGATCACTCAGGGTTTTAGATGGAGCGGTTGCTTTATTCTGCGCTGTTGGTGGTGTTGAACCACAATCGGAAACTGTTTGGAGACAAGCCAATAAATATCATGTACCCCGTATCAGTTTTGTAAACAAAATGGATCGAGCTGGTGCGGACTTTTTTAAGGTGGTCACTGAAATTAATGAAAAATTAGGAGCACAAGCAATTCCATTGCAAATCCCAATTGGCGCTGAAGATGATTTTACAGGCATTGTTGATTTAATTACCCACAAAGCCTATGAATGGGATAATGATTCGCTTGGTGCAAAATATTTTGAAGTTCCAATTCCCGAAGAATTAAAAGAAGAAGTAGAACTTTATCGTTCAAAACTGATTGAAGGTGTTGCAGAAGAAAGTGATGAACTGTTTGCTAAATTTCTTGAAAACCCTGAATTGATTACCGAGGAGGAAATTTATGCAGCTATTCGTAAAGCCACCTTAGAGTTAAGAATTACACCTGTGCTTTGCGGATCATCTTTCAAAAATAAAGGTGTTCAGTTTTTGCTAAATGCCGTTACTTCATTTTTACCTTCTCCAATTGATATTACCGCTGTAAACGGAATTAATCCATTCACCAATAAAGAAGAAAGCAGAAGTGCTGACGTTGATCAACCATTTACTGCATTAGCTTTTAAAATTGCAACCGATCCATTTGTAGGTCGGATTGCTTTTTTTAGGGTTTATTCTGGTGCTTTGGAAGCCGGAGATACTGTTTTGAATTCAAATACAAATAAAAAAGATCGCATTGGTCGGATTTTACAAATGCATGCCAACAAGCAAATTCCATTGAAAAGGATAGAAGCTGGTGATATTGGAGCAGCAGTTGGCTTTAAAGAAATTCGTACAGGCGATACTTTAACAGATATTAAACACCCATTGGTTTTAGAAAGCATCGAATTTCCGGAACCGGTGATTAGCATGGCAGTTGAACCAAAAGTTCAGGATGATGTTGATAAATTGGCTATTTCCTTACAAAAGCTTGCAGAAGAAGATCCAACTTTTACCGTTCGGGTTGATGGTGATTCAGGACAGACTTTAATTAACGGAATGGGCGAATTGCATCTTGATATTCTGATAGATCGATTGAAACGAGAATTCAATATCGCTGTTAATCGGGGAACTCCTCAAGTTGCATACAAAGAAACGATTACCAAAACCATTTTACACCGCGAAGTTTATAAAAAACAGACTGGTGGCAGAGGTAGATTTGCAGAAATTTATGTTGAAATCGGTCCTGCTTCGGATGATGTAAAAGGGTTAGAATTTATAAATGAAACTAGGGATGGTAGTATCCCAAAACAATATATCCCTGCAATTGAAAAGGGATTTAAAATGGCGATGCAAAATGGATCTTTAATTGGGTTTCCGATGAATAACCTAAAGGTTCGTTTAATTGATGGATCATACCATAGTGTAGATTCAGATGCTTTGTCGTTTGAAGTTGCAGCAGCACAAGCGTTTAGAAATGCGACTAAACTTGCAAATCCGGCTATTCTAGAGCCTATGATGAAGCTCGAAATTAGTACTCCTGACGACTATGTTGGCGACTTAAGTAGTGATATTAATAAACGCCGAGGTCACCTTTCAAATGTTGAATCAAAATTAGGTGTTCAGGTTATTAAAGCAGTAGTGCCAATGGCCGAAATGTTCGGATATGTAACAACATTGAGAACAATTTCATCTGGTCGTGCAATTTCAAATCTTGAATTTTCGCATTATCAGGTTACACCAAAGGACGTACAAGAAGAAGTATTATATAAAATAAGAGGATACGTATTAAATTCTTAATTGAGTAATAAAAATTAACGAACGTGAGTCAAAGGATTAGAATTAAATTGAAATCATACGATCATAACCTGGTTGATAAATCAGCGGAAAAGATTGTTAAAACTGTTAAATCAACTGGAGCAGTTGTTAACGGACCAATTCCCTTGCCAACAAACAAAAAGATTTTTACAGTTAACAAAGCAACCTTTGTGAACAAGAAAGCAAGGGAACAGTTTCAGCTTTGCTCATACAAGAGGCTTCTTGATATATACAGTACTACATCTAAAACAATAGATGCATTAATGAAGCTCGAGCTGCCAAGTGGTGTTGAAGTAGAAATCAAAGTTTAAGTTTAAGAGTTGAAGTTTAGTTAGCAGGATTTAAGAGCTTAAAAGAAAAAAGAAATGTCAGGAATAATAGGAAAAAAAATAGGTATGACCAGCATCTACGACGCAAATGGCAAAAATATGCCTTGCACTATCATTGAAGCTGGCCCATGTGTTGTAACTCAGGTTCGTACGATGGAAGTTGACGGATACGAGGCAATACAACTTGCATTTGACGATAAAAAAGATAAGCATACCCCAAATGCAATGAAAGGTCATTTTGCAAAAGCAGGTGTTACTCCAAAACGAATAGTTCGCGAGTTGACCCGTTTCGAAAAAGGCCATCAGAAAAAATTTGGTGATATCGTGGGTGTTGATATTTTTGTCGAAGGTGAATTTATTGATGTTGTTGGAACATCCAAAGGAAAAGGTTTTCAAGGGGTTGTTAAACGTCATAATTTCAGAGGGGTTAATGATGCAACTCACGGTCAGCACAATCGATTAAGAGCTCCGGGTTCTATAGGTGCATCTTCTTGGCCTTCAAGAGTATTTAAAGGCATGAGAATGGCAGGAAGAACTGGTGGCGATCGCGTAAAATTGATCAATCTCCAAATCTTAAAAATTATTCCTGAGAAAAACCTTCTTATTGTTAAAGGTGCAGTTCCTGGTGCAAAAAATTCATATTTAATTATTGAAAGATGGAGTTAGTAGTACATAATATTAGCGGAAAAGAGACATCGAAGAAAGTCAACCTGAATGATGAAATATTCGGGATTGAACCTAACGATCATGCGATCTATCTTGATACCAAACAATATTTGGCAAATCAACGACAAGGAACTCACAGCTCAAAAGGCAAAAGTGAATTATCTGGAAGTACTCGCAAGATTAAACGTCAAAAAGGAACTGGTACTGCCCGTGCAGGTAGTATTAAATCTGGTCTTTTTAGAGGTGGAGCCCGTATGTTTGGCCCACAACCAAGAGACTATCGTTTTAAGCTGAATAAAAAACTTAAACGATTAGCACGTAAGTCTGCGCTTTCATATAAAGCAATTGATAAAAACATCATGGTTGTTGAAGATTTCGAAATGGAACCAAAAACCAAAAGTTTTATTGAAATGCTCAATAATTTCAGCTTAAGCGAAAAGAAAACATTATTTATTTTGGGCGAAAGCAAAGAGAATATTTATCTCGCAGCCAGAAACCTGAAAAAAATTAAAGTTGTTCATGCTTCTGCACTTAATACTTACGATATTTTAAATGCAAATAATTTGTTGATTTCTGAGAATTCTCTCGCTGAGATTGAGAAAATGTTTGCTTAAATAAAAAATATTAAAATTCATAAAAATGGATATCATTAAAAAGCCTGTAATTACAGAAAAAATGACCGCGATGGGAGAAAAACTCAACCGTTATGGTTTTATAGTGGATAAGCGGGCCAATAAGCTTCAAATCAAAGAAGCGATAAAGGAAATTTACGGAGTTGAGGTTACAGCAGTAAATACCATGAGTTACTCCGGTAAAACCAAATCCAGATTTACCAAAGCCGGATTTATTAGCGGCAAAACAAATGCATTTAAGAAGGCTATTATTACAATAGCTGAAGGCGAAACAATTGATTTTTATAGCAATATTTAATTAGGATGGCTTTAAAAAAATTTAAACCCACAACACCAGGTCAACGCTTTAAGATAATAAGCGCATTTGACGACATCACGGCAGATAAACCAGAAAAGAGCTTGCTTGTAACACAAAAGCGCTCAGGAGGAAGGAACGGTGATGGAAAGATGACCATGAGATATATGGGTGGTGGTCATAAGAAACAGTATAGAATCATTGATTTCAAAAGAGATAAAGATGGTATTCCTGCAACGGTTAATTCTATTGAATATGATCCAAACAGGACTGCTCGTATAGCTTTACTTTTTTATGCCGATGGTGAAAAGAGGTATATCATTGCTCCTAACGGATTAAAAGTTGGACAGCAAATCAATTCAGGAAAAGGTGTAAGCCCGGATGTTGGAAATACACTATTCCTTAGTGAAGTACCTTTCGGAACAGTAGTTCATAATATTGAATTACGTCCGGGTCAAGGTGGAAAGATGGCACGAAGTGCAGGTTCTCATGCCCAATTGATGACCCGAGATGGTAAATTCGCAATTTTGAAATTACCTTCAGGTGAAACCCGAATGATTTTACAAACATGTAAAGCTACCGTTGGTACCGTATCAAACAGTGACCATAGTTTGGAAAGATCCGGAAAAGCTGGACGTACCCGTTGGTTAGGCCGTCGTCCAAGAGTTCGTCCTGTTGTAATGAACCCGGTTGATCACCCAATGGGTGGTGGAGAAGGAAGGGCTACCGGTGGTCACCCACGATCACGTAAAGGCACTCCTGCAAAAGGTTACATCACTCGTTCAAGGAAAAAAGCATCGAGCAAGTATATCATTGAAAGAAGAAAGAAATAATATAGATAATTAAATCATAAGAATAATGAGTCGTTCTCTTAAAAAAGGTCCTTATATTCATTTCAAACTGGAGAAAAAGGTTTTTGCAAATATTGAATCTAGCAAAAAGACGGTTATTAAAACCTGGTCAAGAGCATCAATGATTTCTCCTGACTTTGTTGGACAAACCATTGCTGTTCATAATGGAAATAAATTCATTCCGGTTTATGTTACTGAAAACATGGTTGGACATAAATTAGGTGAATTTGCCCCAACTCGAATTTTCAGAGGACACGCAGGAAATAAAGATAAAGGCAAACGATAAAAGGCAATAAATAAGTACATACAATGGGAGCAAGAAAACATAATTCAGCAGAACAATTAAAGGAAGCAAAGAAAACAACATACTTTGCTAAATTGAATAATTGTCCTACTTCGCCCAGAAAAATGAGATTAGTCGCTGGCTTGATCAGAGGAGGAAATGTTGAACATGCATTGCATATTTTACAACATTCTCCGAAAGAAGCTTCAATCCGAATGCACAAACTATTGCGTTCAGCTATTGCGAACTGGGAAGCCAAAAATGAAGGTCAGCGTATTGAAGACAGCAACCTTTATGTTAAAGAAGTTTTAGTAGATAGTGGCAGAGTGTTAAAACGTATTCAACCTGCACCACAAGGTCGTGCACACCGAATAAAAAAACGTTCAAATCATGTAACTGTTATACTAGATAGCAGAACAGTAGTAGAAGAAGTTAAAAATCAAAATCAATAATCTATAAGATACATTTAATGGGACAAAAAACAAATCCAATAGGTCTTAGATTAGGAATCATTAAGGGATGGGATTCTAATTGGTACGGTGGAAATAAATTTGCCGATAAACTGATAGAAGACGATAAAATCAGAAAATATCTGAATGCCAGGCTAGCAAAAGCAGGAATCTCAAAGATAATTATTGAGCGTACCTTAAAACTCGTAACTGTAACTATATTTACTGCTCGTCCGGGTATTATTATCGGAAAAGGTGGTTCAGAAGTTGACAAGCTAAAAGAAGAGTTGAAAAAAGTTACCGGTAAGGAAATCCAAATTAATATTTCGGAAATTAAAAGACCGGAATTAGATGCGGTAATCGTTTCCAGTTCAATCGCTCGTCAAATCGAAGGAAGAATATCATTCAGAAGAGCTATTAAAACTTCTATCGCTTCAACAATGCGAATTGGTGCTGAAGGAATTAAAGTTCAGATTTCTGGTAGAATCGGTGGTGCTGAAATGGCAAGAAGTGAATCGTACAAAGAAGGACGTGTTCCATTGCATACTTTACGTGCTGATATTGATTATGCGCTTAGTGAAGCTCATACCACTTATGGACGTATCGGAATTAAAGTATGGATTTGTAAAGGTGAAATCTATGGTAAACCTGAATTGGTTCCTACAACAGGAATTGGAGCCAAAACCCAACAAGGGGGAGGGGGCGCACCAGCACCAGGCGGACCACGCGGAAGAGGCCCACGAAATAAGAGAAGATAAACAGGACTTATAATTTATAATATTATATCAGATGTTACAGCCGAAAAAGACAAAATTCAGGAAAATGCAAAAGGGGAAAATGAAAGGAAATTCCTTTCGTGGTAACCAAATTGCATTTGGATCTTTTGGAATAAAAGCTCTAGAAGAAACCTGGATCACTGGAAGACAAATAGAAGCTGCTCGTCAAGCAGTAACTCGTTATATGAAACGTGAAGGGCAGATTTGGATCAGAATTTTTCCCGATAAGCCAATAACCAAAAAACCTGCTGAGGTACGTATGGGTAAAGGTAAAGGAGCTCCAGAATATTTCGTAGCAAGGGTAACTCCAGGCAGAATCCTTTTCGAAGCAGAAGGT
>Ga0268283_1001398_pt1 | contig 11922 bp, 10 predicted proteins | sample saktaG_13_FD_190140 | JGI IMG/M metagenome (GOLD analysis project Ga0268283, IMG submission 190140) | Saline water microbial communities from Sakinaw Lake, British Columbia, Canada - sak_2013_06_06_36m | ecosystem: Environmental > Aquatic > Non-marine Saline and Alkaline > Saline ... | reverse complement strand
CCGTCTGCGTTTTGAACCTGCCTGATCCCGCGCCCACGCTCGCACCCGCCGCCGCCGCCAACCTCGCAGCAACCGGGGTTGGCAATCCAGTCACCGCAGTGTTGCTTGCGTATCGCGCGATGGACACGCTGCTTGAGGCGATCGTGGTGTTGCTCGCGCTGCTCGGCGTGTGGTCGCTTGCACAGGATCGCGCCTGGGGCGGTTATCCGGGACTGCGGCCCCCTGCCGACCCCGACGGCATCCTCGCCGATTTCGCGCGTATCCTGACACCGATCGGGATCATCGTGGGCATCTACATCTTCTGGGTCGGGGCGGATCTTCCCGGCGGCAAATTCCAGGGTGCCACCATCTTGGCAGCCATGTGGCTGTTGGTCGTCGGGGCGGGTCTAGCCGATCTTCCGCCGGTTAGCCGGACTTGGCTGCGTATTTTGCTGGCGGCCGGACCGCTGGTGTTCATCGTTATCGGCTTGATGGGTTCCGTGACTGCGGAGGCGGTCTTCGCCTATCCAGACGGGTATGCGAAACCCTTGATCCTTGCCATTGAGATCGCGCTGATGCCCACTCTCGTGCTGACGCTCGCCTTGCTGGTGGCCGGCGCACCGCAACGGATGCCTCCGCGATGAACGGGACTACGCTGTTCGGACTCTGCGCCGCCGCCCTTGTGGGCATCGGCCTGTACGGTCTGATCGTGAACCCGCAACCGCTACGCAAGATTCTCGGGTTCAACGTGATCGGCAGCGGTGTGTTCCTGCTTTTCGGCGTCATCGCCCGCCGGGGCGCGGCAGTCGGGATGGGTGGCGACCCGGTGCCCCAAGCACTGCTGATCACCGGCATCGTCGTCGCCTTCTCCGCGACCGCCCTCGCCGTCGCGCTGTTGCTGCGTCTGTTCGACGAGGGGGGATCGGTCACGCTAACCACCGATGCGCAGCAGGCCAAGACGAAGCCTGATCCCCCGGACGCATAGATGCCGCATTTCCTTCCGGCCCAAGACGTGACAACCCCCGGCGGGCTGCTGCTTGTGCTGGCGGTGCTGGTTCCGTTTGCCGGGGTGCTGACCGGCATCGTTTTCGGCGGACGCGGCCCCCAGCGAGTGGCGTTCGCGACCCTTGCGGCCGGACTCGCCATCGGCATCGCGATTGCAGATGCCTTGGTGCGGTCGGGTGATGCCGTGGCCTATATCCTGGGCGGCTGGATGCCGCCGCTCGGTGTCGCCCTGCGCGCGGACGGTCTGTCCGTGGTCATGCTGCTGGCCGTCGCGGTGGTGATCGGCGGCATCGGTGTGTACGCACGGGCCGATTTTGGCATGCCGCCGGGCGTTCGAGAGGCGCGTGCGCCGTTCGTATTCTGGCTTCTTCTGCTCGCCGTGTGGGGTTCGCTGAACCTCGTGTTCGTGAGCGGAGACCTCTTCACCTTGTACGTCGCACTGGAGCTACTGACCTTCGCGGCCGTGCCGCTGGTCAGCCTCGACGGCCGCACCGAGACCTTGCGTTCGGCGCTTCGATACCTGTTGTACGCCCTGCTCGGCTCAGTGCTTTATCTGCTGGGGGCGGTGCTGCTGTACGGCGCTTACGGCACACTGGACATTCCGCTGCTCGCCGCACGAGTCCACCCCGAACCTGCGGCGTGGGCCGCAGTGGCGTTGATGACATCGGGACTGCTCGCCAAGACCGCGCTCTTCCCCCTGCACCTGTGGTTGCCGCCGGCACACGCGGGCGCACCGGCAGCGGCAAGCGCGGTGCTGTCGGGACTGGTGATCAAAGGTTCGTGGTTTCTTGTCGTGCGGCTCTGGCTCGATGTATTCGCGGGCGTGGTGACTTTGCCGTCGGCGCAGGCGCTGGCGGCACTTGGCTCGGCGGCCATTTTGGTTGGCAATGTCGTCGCACTCAGGCAGACGCGGCTCAAGCTGCTGATCGCCTATTCGACGGTCGCTCAGATCGGCTATCTGTTCTTGATGTTCCCGCTTGCCGCCGGACTCGCCGCCGCCGGCCTTGACAGCGCGACGGCCGTGAACGGCGGCATGCTGCAGGCGATCTCGCACGCCACGGCGAAGGCGGCGATGTTCATGGCAGCGGGACTTGTCTACACGACGCTAGGGCATGATCGTGTCGCCGACCTGCGCGGCGTGGCGAGTGCGCTGCCGATGACCGTCCTCGCCTTCGCCTTGGCAGGCGCATCGCTGATCGGGTTGCCGCCCTCGGGTGGGTTCCTCGCCAAGTGGCTGCTGCTGTCGGCGGCCATCACGACCGCCCAATGGTGGTGGGCGCTCGTGATGCTCGTGGGGGGCTTGCTCACTAGCGCTTATGTGTTCATCGTCGTGGTGAGCGCGATGGCGCCCGCGCACGAGGGATGGACCCCGAAGGCATCGGTTCCGCGCTATCAGCAAGCGGCTGTGCTGGCGCTGGCCTTGTGCTCGTTCCTGCTTGGCGCAGCCGTATTGTGCCCGGTGGACGTGATGCAGATCGGGCGAACGGTCTCGTGGGATACCGTATCGCCATGACGGCTTCCGCCCTGTTGATCGCCGCCGCCGTCGGCACACCCCTCGCAATGCTGCTGGCCTGCCTCGCCTCGGGCGTTCGCGAGCGCATGCCGCCGCTACTGGGGCTTGCACCGATCCCTGCGCTCGCTGCTGCCTTGCTTGCCGACGACACCCCGCTCGTGTTCGGCAATGCGCAGTTCGCGCTTTCGTTCGCCATGGACAAACCCGGGGCGATGCTACTCCTCGCCGCCGCGATCCTTTGGATTGCAGCGGGTGCCTACGCCACGGCATGGTTGCCTAGCGCGAGTAATCCCGGCGGTATGGTCGTGTGCTGGCTGATGACCTTGACCGGTTGCGTCGGCGTGTTCCTCGCCGCCGACATGGTGGGCTTCTACTTCCTGCTCGCGGTGCTGTCCGTCGGCGCAAGCGGGCTCGTCTTGCAGGGCGGCACGTCTAAGGCGCTTCGCGCCAGTGCCGTCTACCTTGGGGTCGCGCTGATCGCCGAAGCGTTCCTGCTCGCCGGCTTGGTGATGCTGGCGCTGGCGATGCCGCATGGAAGCCTGTTGATCCGCGATGCCGCCGCCGCGATTTCCGCATCACCGTGGCGCGACCTCACGCTTGCGCTTCTGATCGTCGGCCTCGGCATGAAGGCGGGCCTCGTGCCACTGCATTTCTGGATGCCGCTCGCCTACGATGCAGCACCCATACCGGCCTCCGCTGTGATGAGTGGCGCTGTCGTCAAGGCGAGCGCCCTCGCGCTGATCCGTTTCCTACCGTTCGACACCGCGCTGCCGGACTTTGGCCTGCCGCTGGCGGCGCTCGGGTTCTTCGGAGCCTTCTATGGCGTGGTGATCGGGATCACGCAATCGGAGCCGAAGGTCGTACTCGCGTATTCGAGCGTGAGCCAGATGGGTTTCCTCGTCGCCGTGATCGGCATGGGCCTTGCCTCGGGCGATGCCAGTACCGCGCTGGCGGCATCTTGTTACGCGGAGCATCACCTGCTGGCTAAGGGTGCGCTGTTCCTTGCCGTGGGCGTGGTCGCCACAACGGGCAGACATCGGCTCTGGCGGGTGCTGCTGCCGTCGGCGATCCTGGCGTTGGGGGTCGGCGGGCTGCCTCTGACTGGCGGCGCACTGGCGAAGCTGGCGGTGAAGCCGATACTAGGGGACGACCTCGTGGGCCTGCTGGCGACCCTGTCCGCGATGGGGACCACGATCCTGATGCTCCATTTCCTCAGCCGTCTGGCGGCAAGCACGGCATCGGTTCCGTCAGCGTCCGCGCCCGCCGGCTTCGCGTTACCTTGGTTGCTGATGTTCGTTGCCGCCATCGCGGTTCCTTGGAAGTGCTATTCGGTCACCGGAATCGGTGCTTGGTCCGATGCGCTCCAGCCCGGGATTCTCTGGGCGGCGTCATGGCCCATGTTGATTGGTGCTGTGCCGGCGTTCGGGCTTTGGCACTGGGGGAGGCATCTGCCACAGATGCCGGAAGGCGACCTCATAGTCGTGGGCGAACGCGCCATGCGGAAAGTCATCACCTGGGGAGATGGGCTGGAACGGACGGAAGGCTTGCTGCGGCGGTGGCCGGTGGCCGCCTTGATGCTATTGGCTTTGGCGCTCCTCTTGGGAGGAACCCTGATTGGCGGGCGTTGAATCGGGTCGGCAGGTTTGAATGGCTTAAACGCCCGCTTAGAACGAACCGAATAGGGAGCCTAAGGACAATCATCATCACCGCCACCAGCGCAATCACCGGGCCGGATGCCGGAAACGGTCGCGTTGCGACCTTCTATGACACTCCAACACTCCAGCGAAGTTCCGTAGGTCGGGCGCGGCTCTTTGCGCCCGACAAATGGCAATGTCGGGCAATGATGAAGCCGTTGTCCGACCCACAAGGCTACCCGGCTTCGCTTATTTCGGTACGAGCCCAGACCTAAATGAAGATCGCCACCGAGTTGTGCTGTCCATTCCTCCAAACCACGCGGGCGGGATTACTCCATGTCGGCTGCACCCCGTTCACCAACAAGCACATCCATACAAACCCTCGGAAACCTAGTTGTGGATATCCCGGGGGCGGGTTCTTGTTATCCCTCAGATGGTCCAACCAACCCTCTTTGGTTTCCAGGTTGACCATTTCTGTCCACTCCAAGTCTTCCGCCGGGTAAATCCTCCAAGCATCGTTGGTCTTCTCGTAACCTATTGTCTGGCGATACCCAGAACGGCGCATCCCCATCTTGATCTTTGGATTGCGCGCTGGATATCCAATGGACACATTATAATCCGCATATCCCTCATCGACATCCAACCAGCCAATCATGGTACTCGTACCAGGCAACTCGCCGGACGTAGCATCGTCTTCCACCGCTTTCTGAACGTAGGCCTTCACTGCGTCCGCCGCATTGAAGTCATAGAGACCGGCTAGCCCGGCGGCACGTTTAGCCTCGGTTATGACTTCATCGTTCTTCTTACGATAGAGATCAACCATTCGTTGTTGAGCGTGGAGCCTTTCTTGGTGCGCACGAATGTCCCTTTTTGCGCCCTCCTCCAGAAGTTTATTTACCAGATCCCTGAATGCCGCCTTCGTCTTCTCATCGTTGTCTTGTACCTGATATGGCGCGATACTTTCTTTTTGACCAATCGCAAAACGGTCAAAAATCAAACTCGAAGCGGGTTTGAAAGGCATTTAGATCGCCTGGTTGAGGCCCGCCACTGGCATGGGCAAACACATAGTTGAAGCGGATTTTTGAATTGGAATGTAAATACCAGTTCACGCCAAAGGTCACCGACTGCAACACCCCTCCATTGACCGGCTTGCTGTCCAAGTTAAGGTAGGAAAACCTCACCGCTGTTTCCACGGCACCTATGCCCTCGCGGGCGAAAGAAAAACTCCGCTTCGGTTGGAGCCGTCCGAATACGCCCCTGCTGGTATCGTAAGAACGGCTTTCCCCCGTCCAAAAATAACTGCCGTACAGATAAAAGCCATAAAAACTGTGATCGGTTTCACTGGCTACGAAATTTCCGAGAAACTCCCCCTGCACGGACCAAGAGCCATCCACCCAGGCTGCTTCAACGCCGAGACTCTCCATGTCTTGCGCATGAACGTCACCGGTGTCGGCCAGAAAGGGCGCGGCGTGGCTTTCAGGACGGCTGCGGTAGCGGATCGAGGCGTTTCCAGAGCGCAGGTAGTTCAAGTCCAGCCCCAAGTGGAGCAGGCGCGTCGCCCCGGAGTTTTCTGGCGCAGCCGCATAAATCGGCAGCCAGGTCAAACGGCCAATAATCCGGGTGAAGTCTGTGGTGGCATCGCCGACATCGGTGCCGAGGCTCTGGGCGAATTGCCCCAATGACCAAGTGGCGCGATCATTGAGAAAAGGCCGGCGGAATTGCCAGCCGGCGCTGATCCTGGGGGCCAGCCCCTGAATCGGCGTCGCCCATTCCATGAAGGTGGCATCCCGGCTACTGCCGGAGGCTTCAAGGCTCATGGCGGGTATGAAGGAACCGACCCTGAGGTTGCCGACATAGGGAATGCGCCTGAACTCCAAGAAGACATCGTCCAAGACGAAATGAGAGTTGTCAACCGCCATCACATTGACGCTGTACGAAAAAGGCATCAAAAAAATAGCATCGCCTGTGGTATAAAAACGCCAGCGGCGCAGTTCCACTAGGTTGGGTGTCGGCTCCATGCCGTTGCCATTCACAAAAAATGCGGCATCGAGATCAACGCGCCCGCCGATTTTACCCGACACTTTAACGCGGTCGGTGAATAGGGAGGGGAAAGAAGGCGTTTCCTCGTCGTCCGTCAACGCCCTTCCCCCCTTGGGACGGCTGCCGTAAAAGGTGTAGTGCAGCCCGTCCCACCCTTGCCATTCCAAGTCCCAGTGAGAGGGCACTCTTTCTGCGGCAGGCGTTTTGGGAGCCACGGGTGCAACGACGGTCTTCTGCGGCGTTTCCGCCGTTTTGACGCTTTCGGGGTTTGCTGTAGGCCAATTGGGCAAATCCGCCTCGTCAACGGGCAGGGCGGCCAGCCTTGCGGAAAACTGCAACCCTAAAAACCCAATGGCGATGAAGATCAATTTACGCAATGTGTCGGGGATTTAGGTTTAGGCGATTTACGGGAATGTTTGTACCTGTAGGGTGGCCTTCAGGCCACCATGGCGGCATGAATGCCGCCCTACATAGGGATAATCTTTACAAGAAATCGGTTTACCAATTCCCCGTCAAACCGATGAACGGCCCGTTCAACGTCGCGCTGGTGGCCGTGGGTCCATCCCTGTCAACCCGGTAGCGGACGGCCTTGTAGCCCGCTTCCAGTGAGACGGGGATGTCGAGGAGGGTTGTCCGGTAGCCAATCTCCCCCATGATGCTGCCGGTAAAGTCCACGCTCTGGACACCGAAGCCGCCGAAATTGATATCCGCCAGCACATACCAGTTGGGCGTCAAGTCGAAAGCGATCCGTCCGCCAACAAGGGGGCTGGTAAATGAGTTGCTAGAGGAGGGGGTACGCTGGATTAAGCCGCCAGGGCCTGAAAACGAGACGCTATTGTCCAGCCAAAGGGTGCGCGCCCCGACGTAAACATCCAGCCTATTGGGGCGCTTTTTATCTTGATAGTCGCGAATTTCCGAGGCTTTGGCACCAAAAATCCGGTACATCAGGCCGTAGTCCATCAGGCCCAATTCGCTGTTGATGCCTTCGCTAACCCGGCCAAACGCAGGATTCAGCCGTAGGTTAATATAATTGCCGTCCATGTAGAAAGCGAAACGATCATAGTGCACCTCAAAGTGGCCCATGAACCCGAGCGGGATGCGCCTCGACTTACCGACGATGTCAATGAAATTGACATCGACCGAGCCAGTGCGCTGACCCGCCGAGAAACTGCCGTCAACGCCGGGTAGCCACAGGTAGGTCGTCAGGTTGAAGCCCCAAGGGCTTGAGCCGGCGGGCTTGTCCGAGGCGGGTGTCTTTGATGTTTCCTCGGAACGGACCGAAGCAGTAAACAGTGAGGTAGCCAGAAACGCCAATGCCAGGGGATGGAAAGAGGTTTTTTTTTGCAAGGGGCTGGGCATTGTTTGTATTTTCCAAATCATTGGCCGTCAATGGGTGGTATTTGGGCGGCACATTCAACCACAGTCAGATGTTTGTAGGCAAAAGGAAAGAGCTTTTATAATGGTAAGCTGTTGATTCCGTTCGTGATGGGTTCTGAACTTGTGGAAAGTTCAGGACACGAACGGAATCAGATTATCAGAAAAACTTAAGGTTTTTCTTTTCCTGATGTCCAATCGGACAAGCGGTTTGCCGCAGACTCGGACCAGAAGTCCATGGCGCTCTGCACATCGCCCCACCGCCACTGGAAGCCGGCGGTGGCCGACCCGGACCCTAGGCGTTTATCCACGATGGCCGCAAGCACTTGCCCACTCACGGAATCCTCCAGCTTGGCCTCCACTTGGGCACCGCCTACGAAGGGGAAGGTTCCCGTCGCCAAGCGCGTGATGCTGGACAACAAGCGCGCCTGGGGGACGATCATGGAGATGGAGCGTAATACCGGCGTGGCCGATTCCGCATCCGTCAGCGCCACAGTCAAAGTCATCACCCCCGGCCCTGGCTCGTCCACCACTTGGAATTTCTTGCCCAAATTTTCCTTCAAACTTTGTTGGAAATAATTGATCAGGGTTTGCCGGTCGGACTGGGGAATCTGGGCCTCCTCGCTGCCCCAATAGGTCACCGGGGCGATGATGACCTTGTTAAATTGGCTCCAATTGACATCCGGCCTCACATAACGCAAGCCCATTTGCCCTTTGCCGCCGGGTGTCAGCTTGTCGCAGTATTTTCCGATAAGCCCACAATGAGTGTCAGCCAAGGTGATGGGTGCTTTTTGCACGGCAGTGCAGGCGCTTAAGAGCAAGGTTCCTAAGCCTAGCAGCACGGCAATATTGGTTTTGCCACTGGCCCTAAAACTACGCTTTGATGGATTTTTCATGGTGATCCCCTTAGTTGATGTTGATGAATACAGGCAAATTAGGTTACAATTAGCAATTGAAACAATACGTCATGTCGGGACTGTCCTCATGTTTTCGCTAACTGATTATATTGTATTCTGAAGGATTTCGCACTGCAAAGGCTTGGGCAAACCGCCACTCCCTTCGAGCGACTGAATTATTGAGTTAGGCCGATGCAATGCAAGCCCACCTTAACCAGCCCACAGCTAACCCACTGCGTCGCCAAAATCCGCGAACACCTGATCTCCCTAGCCCTCGCATCCGCACCCTTCTGCTGCTAACACAAACCGCTTACGTCAAACCTTTAGCTCGTTTTCCCCACTCACTACAATCAGGAGAAAGTCTTATGAGAATCAAAAAAACATTCACCCTAGGCATGGCTTTCGCATTGTTGGGCGCGGTCGGCGGTGTCGCCGTCGGTGCGGGCGGCGGTGGCGGTGTCTTGGCGGATCCCGGCGAGGTGGAAGGCAGGCACTTCCATCCGCTGGGCAAGATGCCGTCGAAGTTCACCATTGACCTGCGCAACGGCATCAAGGCAACGCTGCCCTTCGAGGACAAGCGGGACTTCGACGAGGCCGGGAAGGGCTTCATCGCCGCGCCGCCGTACAAGCAGATCATGGCTGATGCCGGTCACGTTGCCTGGGACATGGCCAGCTATGAGTTCCTGTTGAAAGGCAAGGATTTCGAGAGCATCCATCCCTCGCTGCAACGCCAGGCCGTCCTCAATATGGCCTATGGTCTTTACGAAGTCCTGCCCGGCAAAATCTATCAGGTGCGCGGTTACGACTTGGCTAATATCAGCTTCATCAAGGGCGACACTGGTTGGATCATTTTCGATCCGTTGACCGCCAAGGAAACCGCCCGGGCGGCGCTGGCATTCATCAACGAGAAGCTTGGGCCACGTCCGGTCGTGGGCGTCGTCTACTCCCACTCCCATGCGGATCACTTCGGCGGCGTGCGCGGGGTGGTGGACGAAGCCGACGTGCGCAGCGGCAAGGTCAAGGTTATCGCACCAATAGGCTTTTTAGAGGCCGCGATCTCCGAGAACGTGTTTGCCGGCAATGCCATGTCGCGGCGCACCCAATACCAATACGCCGTGTTGCTGGCACGCAGCCCTTTCGGCCATGTGGACCAGTCGATTGGCAAGAACGTAGCGAACGGCAATGTCGGGCTGATCCCGCCGAACCTCATCATCACCAAGGATTTCGAGGAAGTGACGCTTGACGGCGTGAAGATGGTGTTCCAGAACACGCCGGACACCGAAGCGCCGGTCGAGATGAACACCTACTTCCCGCAGTTCAAAGCTTTCTGGGCGGCGGAGAACATCACCGGCACGATTCACAACATTTACACCTTGCGCGGCGCACCGGTGCGCAACGCCTTGAACTGGTCTAAACAGATCAATAACGCGCTGTATAAGTTCGGTCAGGAGGCCGAGGTGATGTTCGCGTCGCACAGTTGGCCTCGCTGGGGCAACGAACGTATTCAGGAAGTGATGCGCACCCAGCGCGACACTTACGCCAACCTCAACAACCAGACCTTGCACTACGCCAATCAGGGCGTAACCATCAACCAGATTCATAACGTCTATCAACTACCACCAAGCCTGTGGAAGCAATGGCCCGCGCACAGCTACCACGGCTCCAGCGAACACAACAGCCGAGGTGTCATCAACCGCTTCCTAGGCTACTGGGACGGCAACCCGGCCACGCTGATTCCGCTCTCGCCAGAAGATTCCGCGCCGCTGTACGTCGAGATGATGGGTGGCCCGGCCAAGATCATGACCAAGGGCAAGAAGCTCTATGACCAGGGCAAGTACCTTGAGGCATCGGAGATTCTGAACCGGCTGGTCTTTGCCCAGCCCAAGAACCAAGCGGCCAAGAACCTGCTGGCGGATGTCTTCGAGCAGATCGGCTACCAGAAGGAAAGTCCGAGTCTGCGCAACAGCTTCCTCCAAGGGGCGTATGAACTGCGCACAGGTCTGCCGGGCGGCGTGCCGGTCAGTTCGTCCGGGCCGGACGTGGTCCGGGCGATGTCGACTGAGAACTGGCTCGACTTCCTCGGCATTAGCGTGGACACCAAGAAGGCAGAGGGCATGGCGTTCGTCATCAACTTGGCGACTCCCGACAACGGCGAGAAGTACCTAGTGGAGATGAGCAATGCGACGCTGACCAACATCAAGGGCGAGCAGGCGAAGAAACCGGACCTCACGATTACCCTTAACCGCACCGAACTCGACCAAGTGATGATGGGCGTGAGTACGTTCGACGACCTGATCAAGGCCGGCAAGGCAACATTCGAAGGCGACCGCAAGCCTTTCGATCAGTTGAGAGGCTTAATGGTCTCGTTCACGCCGAACTTTGAGATACTGCCTGGAACCGCAGCCGTGAAAACGGCGACTCCGCCGGATACGAACCCGCTCAAGGTGCCCGACTTGGCACCGGCGGACTCGGCGGGCGACTGACGCGCAACGGCAGAACCACGTTCGTAGTCCAATCGCTTGACGGGTTCCACCTCCCGGTGCATCATTCGGCATTAACGGGCGATGTGGGCCATCCATTCCGCCCTTTTCATTAACCATACGGGGAAACAAAACTTATGATGAAGCATCGTGCCAGTGTTTGGATTGTGTCAGGTGTTTGTGCCGGAATGTTGGCCGGCTGTAGCGCCCCGGCGGTGCGGGCGAAGAACGCGACGGATCCAACCCCTGCCGCTGGGGGGAACCTCCTCACCGTGGAAAAGGTCAATGACGCCCAGCAGGCTTGGTGCGATTCCCTAGTCAACATTGCCAAGACTTACGCTGCCGGGGGCGATTACCAGACGGTGGCGACCAAGGTGCTGAGCAATCAATACAATTATGATTACGGCACGGTGCTGTTCAATCCCACGTTAACCTTCGGCGAACAAAATTTCCGCTTGGACAAGGAAGGCGCCGCCGCGTACTTCATTGGCGGCAATCCCAAGTACCCCAATGACGCCGGTTTCGCCCTCAAGCCCTGGGTCGGCTGCCGCTATACGAACGAGGGTGTCTTGATCGACGGCGACTTCGCATTCACCATGGGTAACGTTTTCCTGACCGATGCCAAAGGGAAAGAGACCATGGTCGATAAGTTCTTCGCGTTCAAGCGGGGCAATGATGGCAAGCTAAGGATCATCGTTCACAAGTCGGCGTTGCCGTTCAAGCCGAACTGATCGGCACGGTTCTTCTTCCCTGTCTGACCGGCGTTTCGGCCCTTGCCGCCCCGCCGGCTTTGCATTTGGAGTGGTTGGAATTAATGCTTGATTTCGGCAAGATTGTACGCAAAAGTTTCGAATCCAGGATGAATTGGCCGATTAAGGGGTTCGCCTTGGCCGCTTTGGTTTTCTTCAGTTGGCTGGCCTTTACCCAGAATGTCAGATTAAGCCCATGGCAGCCCACTGGTTCTTGGTTCAGCCTGGATTTTTGGCGTTTTCCCATTGAAC
>Ga0268283_1001397_pt1 | contig 11925 bp, 8 predicted proteins | sample saktaG_13_FD_190140 | JGI IMG/M metagenome (GOLD analysis project Ga0268283, IMG submission 190140) | Saline water microbial communities from Sakinaw Lake, British Columbia, Canada - sak_2013_06_06_36m | ecosystem: Environmental > Aquatic > Non-marine Saline and Alkaline > Saline ... | reverse complement strand
GATGCGAGTTATTTAAATCGTTTAGATCCAGTGCTTATGGACGAATTATTGCGCTTTGGCTATTTAGATGAAACGCGGATAGGTAATTTATTTCAAAAAGCCGAATTTCCGACTCAGGGCGGTAATATTAATCTGCATGCCGGAGTAGATATAGCCGGTATTAATACAGGGCAAAAAATAAGTGATTGGCTGGTTAGAAGCGGAACACTGACAGAAGATAATAAACCTACGCTTTGGGGTATTAATATTAGTGGGGATCGTTCCAGTCAGACAGGTAATATTCCAACGGCTCAGGGCATAAGAACATTTAATCAGAATGTTGGTGCTTTGGGTGGTGGTAATGTCAGTGTTGAAGCCGGCGGTAATGTGACTGATTTATCAGTGATGATTCCAACGACAGGTAAACCCTTGGGGACATTAAGTGAAACTCCTAATCAATGGTTAAAAAACACGCCTGCTATTAATGGGGGCGGGGATTTGTTGGTAACTGCCGGCAACGATATTACCGGTGGTGAATATTTTACGGGTAAAGGAACTGCCAGTTTAACGGCAGGTGGAAGTATTGCTAATTCTGCTAAGAGTTTAGGTGGTATCTTTGAACTAGGTGACAGCCAATATACTGTTCAGGCACGTAAGGACATTAATATTGGCTCTGTTTATAATCCTACCTTACTAAAACAAGCCCAAGTGGTCGGCGGAGAATCCAAATTTTTTACTTATGGAGCCGATAGTGCCATTAATTTTTCAGCGACGGCAGGCAACATAGTTTTTCAAAACAGTGTTGATCCCGGATTTGAATATTCTGTTTATCCCGGTACAGTTGCAGCAACCGCTTTTTCTGGGGATATAGGTATCAATAAATCAATGACTTTATACCCGGCAGCGCAAGGGTTTTTACACTTGTTTGCCAATAATAATATTACCTCATCAGCGGTGGCGGGTCAGAATGTAAATATTAATGTCTCAGATGCCGATGTCACTTTGTTACCTAACGCAACGGCACCGGTAACGACTTTGGAGGGTAGTTTAAGAGACGGTTTAATCAGAGCCAGAGAGCGCTTGGATCCAACCACGCCATTAGCTAATATTATTCATGCCGTAACGCCTGTGCATCAGGATAATGCGACTAAAACCTTGGTTATGACCAAGCAGGGGGATATTGCTTTCACACCAGGATCCCAAGTCACTTTCTTTGTTCCAACTGCCTCCGAATTTATTGCCGGCAGGGATGTTAGTAATTTAAGCCTGTCAGGTCAAAATTTGTTTGCAGATGATATTACTCGTATCCAGGCAGGACGAGATATAACTTTTAATACACAAATAAATTCAGATGGTGTGGTGTTATCCAACGACAATCAAATACAGTTGGGTGGTTCTGGACAGCTTCAGGTGGTTGCCGGAAGAGATATTAATTTGGGTGCTTCTGCAGGTATTAAAACGATAGGTAATATTTATAATCCTGTTTTGGGTAGTTCCGGAGCAACGATTAGTATCGCAGCCGGATTATCCGATAAAGTTGATTATGCAGGTTTTATCAAAAAATACGAAGCCAAGTATAAAAGTCAATTACAGGGGCTGGGTCAACTGAGTGAAAACCAAAAATCTCAAGTACTGGAGGTTTTATTGAAAGTATTGTTTGATGAAATCAAACAATCGGCTTCGGCTGCAGCGGCAGTGCCGGAGACGCAACGTAAAGCATTCTATCAGAGAGGTTTTGATGCCATTGCTACCCTTTTTCCGGGGAATAATTACGCGGGTGATTTAAGTTTGGTTTTTAGCCAAATTAAAACCTTGGATGGCGGTGATATTAATGTGTTGGCCCCCGGCGGTAAAATTGATGTGGGTTTGGCAGGGCAATTGGGTAGTATACGTAAAACGACTGATCAGTTGGGAATGATTGTTCAGCAGCAAGGTGCCTTGAATGCGTTAAGTCAGAATGATTTTAGTGTTAATCAGTCTCGTGTCTTTACTTTGGGTGGTGGTGATATTGTTGTTTGGTCATCCAAAGGCAGCATCGATGCCGGAAAAGGTGCAAAGTCTGCTATTGCAGCTCCACCGCCCGTCACTTCTGTGGATGAAAAAGGTAATATTGTTACTATTTTTCCTCCCGTTGTTTCAGGAAGCGGGATTCAAACGATTGGTAATGGCCAAGTTACCTTGGCAGCACCTGTTGGTGTTGTTGATGCTGGAGAAGCGGGTATTAGTGGTGGGCGTATTGTTATTGCAGCGACTGCAGTTATAGGGGCGTCTAACATTACCTCTACCAGTGGGACAGTGGGTGTGCCGACGACGGTTTCTGCGCCGGTAAATCTGGCAGGTGCAAATAGCGCAGCAGCCAGTGCCACCAAGTCTGCATCTCAATCAACAGATAACGAAAACAACAAAAAGAATAGCGATGGTAATGCCAATAAAAAAAGCACGGTCAGTATTTTAACTTCTGATGTTATTGGATATGGTAAATGTAGTGTTGGAGATGTTAAGGATGGTAAGGATGGTTGCGGAGGTTAACTTCAACAGTTAAGAGTTTTTTGTAGTTATAAAAAAAGCCGCTCAAACTATATATTGTTTGAGCGGCTTTTTATTGCACGAAAATAGGTGCGTGATTGATGCCTAGTAAATGTCTTATAGTTTAATTGTCATCTATAACTCCATGCTCCAATGAAAATTGAGTCGCAATGATTGATTATAATTCAAGGGAGTTTAGTCGTTTGAGTGATGAAGGCCTCATATCATTAGAAGTAATTTTTATTTATTTATCGGCTGTTAACTATCGTTTACCAGTCATTCTTTTTAGTTTGTAAATCCTTCAATAAGCAGTTGGTCAACAGTTAACTGTTTTCAAAGCAGCACCTCAAGTGTTTGTATATCAACAGAGCATCAGCAGTAAGTGTTGAATTATCAGCAGCCATGTAACAATTGGTTGGCATAACGTATTGAATATTAGTCTTAATATTTTTGGCATGATAACTGCTTATAACCTAAGTATGTCGACTAAGTTGAAAAGTCTTTTAAAAAAATAAAATTTAACATTAACACTCGAAATTTGAAGGTTTTGGTTTTATTCGGTTTATGACTGTTGGGGAATTTTCCAGGTTTGAGTCGGTGTTTTTTAAATTCCAAGTAACTTGGCAGCGTAATGGGTGAATGGGCTCAAAACTTTTTCTCGGTAAAAAACAAATAATGAATAAAAAATATTTTCTTCTTGGGCTTGTTGCACTTTTATTTCCGGTAATCGCTTCGGCTTGGTGGAATGACGACTGGGCATCACGTCGACAGGTTACTGTTGATGCTGCAGCAACAGGTGCTGATATTCAGGAAACACTGAGTGATGTGCCCCTATTGGTTAGATTGCATGCGGGTAATTTTGGTTATTTTGCCGAGCTTGCCGAGAATGGTCGTGATATACGCTTTTTAAAAGACGATGAAACACCTTTGCACTATCAGGTTGAAAGTATCGACACCCTGAGTGAAATAGGTCTGGTTTGGGTGCGCCTGCCGCAAGTGCGAGGCGGGGTTGCCAATGATGCTTTTTGGATGTATTACGGCAATGCTAATGCCCCTGATGGCTCTGAGGGTAAAAGTCTTTATGACACCGCCCAAAGTCTGGTTTATCACTTTAAGGAAGGTGAGTTATTACCTCAAGATGCAACGGCTTATGCGACGCATGCTTCCGATTCAAAAGCTCAAATTGAAGCCGCCGGCTGGATTGGCGCGGCTGCAAAATTTACGGGCGCCGGACCGCTTACTATTAATCCGGCTCCGCAACTGGCAATCGCAACCGATAAGGGATGGACATTTTCAAGCTGGGTTAAATTTGATCAACCACAAGTAAATGCCGAGTTATTGACTGCGCGTGAGGGTGAAAACGACTTAACGTTAAGCTTACAAGGCACAAACTTGGTTGCGCGTTGGACAAACGCGGGTGTCTCGGCAGAAACCACTCCCTTTAACCTAACGCAAGGTAAATGGCAGCAGTTAGTACTGGTCGCCAAAGCTGATAAGTTGGAACTGTATGTTGATGGTGCATCAGTTGCCAGTACGCCGTTAAGTCTGGCAGCACTTAGCCCTTTAATTGCTTTGGGTACTAACTTCAATGGTTTGCTTGATGAAGTGCAAATTGCAGCGATTGCAAGAAGTGCGGATTGGATAAAATTAAGTTTTCGTAGTCAAAGTCCGGACTTTTCAGTGCTTGGTTTTGGTGAAGATGAATCCAATAGTAGTGGCGAGGGTGGCCACTTTATGGTTATTGTCCAAAACGTAACTATTGATGGTTGGGTGGTTATCGGGCTGACACTTATTATGTTGGTCATCGCTATTTGGGTGATGGTGACTAAAACCATTCTTATCAATCGAGTCACTAAAGATAACCGTGCCTTCTTGGAAAAATATCGTCAGCTTGATCCCAAGAAATTGGGTGACCTTGATCAAGATGATAACCCTGAGGATCAAGAATTTGATGATTCGGACTGGTTGGCTGCGCTGGTGGGTAAGCACGATCATTTTCAGAGTTCGACCCTTTATCATCTCTATCACCTGGCTATACATGAGCTTAAGCAATTACAGGGTGATGTTAATGAGTCGGTTACACCGCAAGCTTGGAATTATCTGCACGTAAAGCTGGATTCTCAAATCGTGACTGAAAGCCAGCGCCTTAATAAAAATATGGTGTTGTTAACTATCGCGATTGCCGGCGGCCCTTTTTTAGGTTTGCTTGGAACTGTCGTCGGAGTAATGATTACGTTTGCGGCCATTGCAGCCTCTGGTGATGTCAATATTAACTCAATTGCACCCGGTATTGCGGCGGCTCTGTTGGCTACCGTAACCGGTCTTGCTGTGGCTATTCCTGCGTTGTTTGCTTATAACTATCTGTTAACCCAGGTTAAGGATATTACCGCCAGTATGCGAATATTTGCCGATGAGTTTTTGGCAATATTATCAATGAGAGCGGCACAACAAGAAAACAAGGCGGGTAAATAATGAAAGTCGAATCAGAAGAAAAAGTCTATGACGATATTAATATCACACCCATGCTTGATGTGGCTTATGTGTTGTTATTGATTTTTATCATCATGACCACTGCAACCGTGCAGGGTATTACTGTTAATTTACCCAAGGCCAGCAGTACGCCGTCACTCTCTAAACCAAAGACCAAGGCGGTGTCAATTACACAGGACGGCACTATTTATCTGGATACTTATCCGGTTTCAATTCAAGAGTTGGAAACACGTTTGGCACAATTTAAGGCGGCGGTGCCTGATTTACCGGTCGTCGTTAAAGCGGATGCCAGTGTTCAGTATCAAAAAGTGATTGAAGTACTCGACGTAGTCACTCGCCTTGAAATTACCCAACTGGGCTTGGTTACTCAAAAGTTGGTTAAGTAGTAGGCAATAAGCATTATGAATAAAAAATACACATGGCTGCGCCGTTTACCGGTGTTGCTTGGGATAGGTTTTACCTTGTTGATTGTGGTAGCGGTGTTTTTATTGAAAGATTTATTTCATAAGCCGCCGCATACCAAAAAGGTAGTGCAGCAAATCACTATGATTCAGCCCCCACCGCCGCCTCCTCCTCCGCCTGAGGTTAAGCCGCCTGAGCCGGAAGTCGAGGAAGAAAAAATAGAGGAACCAGAGCCGGAACAAGAACCGGAGCCGGCACCTGAAGAATCTAACGAACCGCCCGCCGAGGAGCTGGGTTTGGATGCTGATGGCGCAGCTGGTTCAGATGGTTTTGGGTTGGCAGCTCGTAAAGGTGGTCGATCAATATTGGGCGGTAGTGGCGGTAGTTCTATTCTTTGGTATGGCGGTCAAATCAAACGCCTACTTGAAGACGAGTTGCAGGCACTGTTGGCTGATACGCCGGCTAGTAAAGATAGTTATGCTGTTGTTGTTAATGTCTGGTTGGGACAAAACGGCAATATTGAACGAAGTGAATTGGCATCCGGTAGTGGTAAGCCGGAAGTCGATCAAGCTATAAGGGCGGCCTTGCCAAAGTTGCGCTTGGTATTAGGGAAAGCGCCTCCGGAAAATATGCCACAGCCTATTAAAATACGTTTGACATCTAGGGTATAGAGACGTTTGCAAGTGTGTTAAATCGTGACAATTTATCAAAACATAAAGAATCTAACTAAATGAATATTGCAACTAAAACCCTGCTAGCTTTATTGGCAAGCGCACTGGTTTCCAACGCTTTGGCTGAACAGTCCGAGGAGATTCTTAAGGTCAAAAAATCTACTTTTGTTAATCTGGTTGATCTGCTTGTGCAGCGGGGTGTTATTAATAAACAAGAAGGTAGCGGTTTAGTTACCGCTGCCGAACAAGAAGCGGCTACTGAAGAGCATGCTACTCATCACTCAAAGTCTGCTCATGCGGCAGAGACTGAGTTGCAGCCAGCTGAGGTAATTAACGGAACGACTGTTGGAAAAAGTGGTAGCCAATCCAAACATGTCAGTTATGTACCCGAGTTTGTCAAAAAAGAAATTCGTGATGAAGTCAGGGCAGAGCTAAAAGCTGAAGTGATTAAGGATGTTAAACAGGATGCAAAAAAAGAAGGTTGGGGAATTCCGGCTGCTTTGCCGGAATGGGTCGCTAATATTACCCCCACTTTTGATTTGCGTCTTCGCTTTGCGGATGAACTGTATGGTAATGATAATCAGCAGGTCTATGGCGTCGGGCCTAATTCAGGACCTTATGACTGGTTGGCAATTAATAATGATGGTGGTATGCAAAATGCGCAGAATAAAAATCAATTATTTCTTAATAATCAGCAAGACCGGTTGAGGATACGCGAGCGATTACGTTTTGGCTTTGATGCCAAAATAGCGGATGGCTTAAAGGCAGGAGTTCGGCTTGCAACCAGTAATATTTATAACCCGGTATCGAATGATCAAACGTTGGGTAATACCGGCGCGTCATGGCAGGTCGCAATAGATCGTGCCTATTTGCAATATGATTTTGTCGATAGCAAGGGGACCGATTGGTTTACTTTGTTAGGTGGTCGTACAATAAATCCATTTGTCTCTACGGATATTGTGTTTGACCCGGATCTTAGTTTTGAAGGTGTCACGGGTAGTTTTAGGTATCATTTTAATCAGGATGATCCTAAGGTGCAGCATTATAGAACGCCTCGATCAACAGGCCGAAATGGTATTAATCAAGGGTTACAAACACCCGATAGTGTATTTCTTACTATGGGTGTGTATCCGATTCAAAGTGTTAATTTTTCTGCTGTTAATAAATGGTTATATGCGGGTCAGTTTGGGGCTGATTGGTTAGTATTTGATGAAACACGCTTTAATATTGCCAGCTCTTATTACGAGTATCAAAATATTACTGCCCGCTACAATACTGTAAACGGGAATGGCTATGCGAATAATTGGACTGCGCCACAATTTGTTCAAAAAGGTAACTCCATGGTGGCTATTACCGATCAATATTCCGGTCAGGGTCAAGTGTGTCAAGATACTCTTGGAGGCTGTTTGTTTGGTTTGGCATCGGGCTTTAAAATCTTCAATACCACGGCCATGTTTGATTATGCGGGCTTTGATTTTGCTCATGTTATGTTTACAGCCGATTACGCGAAAAACCTTGGTTTTAATCAGCAACAAATATTGAGCGAGTTCCATCAAGACATTACGCCACGCACCAATGCCTACCAAACTCGAGTTGACGTGGGTATGGCTGAAATTAGACGCTTTGCCGATTGGAGCGTCAGTTTGGCTTACCGTTACGTTCAACGTGATGCTGTGCTGGATGCCTTTACGGATTCAATTTTTCATCAAGGTGGTACCAATGCCAAAGGTTGGGTGTTGGGTACACAATACGGTTTGGCTAAAAATACCTGGTTAAATTTACGTTGGTTGAGTACCGATGCCATTGATGGGCCAAATTACAGTGTTGATACCGTTAACCTCGATCTAAATGCTCGTTTCTGATGGGGCAGTCTATGAAAATTAGTAGAAATTATCTTTGTTGGTTAGCGGCTTTAAGTTTGTTGCTTGGTGTATTAGGTCTTTTTGAATCGGCGCTTGCAGCACCTAGGGCAAGTGATAGTTCTGCCGCGATTAAAAAAGCCCAAGGTATCATCAGGCAGTTAACCCTGGAGAAATCAGCTTTAGTCGCCGAAAAAACAACTTGGGAAGCTGAGAAAATCGCAAAGGATTCAACATTGAGTAGTCTTGAAGCGCTAGTTAAAAAGCTACAGCCTTTGGAAGGCGAGGTGGCGCGCTACAAGTCGGGACTGGAGTCTGTCAAGACCAGCCTGGAGTCACAGCTTGGCCAGCAGCGCCAACGTGAACAAGCCTTGCAGCAAAAGCATACCGATGTAGTAACCAAAGCCAATGCTATTTTTGCGGATAATCAGTTATTGGTGCAAGCTGTTCAGGAACGTGAGCAATGGATAACTGAATGTGGGGCTCGTAATAAAAAGCTACAAACGTTCTATTTTGAAATTTTGAACAAGTACAAAGAAAAAGGGGTTTGGGAGCAATTGGCAGAACTGGATCCTTTGACGGGTATTGGCAAAGTAGCGACCGAAAACGTGGTACAAGATTATAAGTATAAATTGCAACAACTTAAGATTACGCCTTTCAAAGCAGCAGAAACAAATCAATCAGAGGCTGTAGATGGCGAGCAGGATTTTGCGTCGGCCGGGAGTGAGGCAGCCAAGCAATGAAGAGTCATTACTTGCTGGCAGTCAGCCTGCTATGTTTAAGTGATGCGATGTATGCGGCTGATTCTTCTTCAAAACAAGCTGCAGTCGTTGCTGAACAAAAGCCCTTATTTAATATTTTTGATTTCCAGATAGACGGAAACACCGTGTTGGATGATGAGTCTTTGGAGCGTGCAGTTTATCCTTATTTGGGGCCTGATAAAACAGTCGAGGATGTTGAAAAAGCGCGCGCCGCATTAGAAGAAGTTTATCGAAAAAAAGGTTACCCGACGGTAGTTGTGTCCATCCCGGAACAAGATGTTGATGCTGAACAAGTCCGCCTCTCGGTACTTGAGGGTTCGATTGAATCGTTGCGTGTAACCGGCTCACAATATCATGAGTTAGCACCAATACTTGCAGGGGTGCCAGCGTTGGCAGAAGGTAAGGTGCCGGATATGCCTAAAGTGCAGGAGCAGGTTGCCACTTTGGCCCAGCAATCTCCAGATCGTAATGTCACGCCGATCTTTAGGGCCGGCTCCACGCCCGGTAAAATGGAAGTGGAATTGCGAGTGAAGGATGAATTACCTTTGCATGGCAGCGTTGAAATGAACAGCCGTCAATCTCAAGACACTACTTATACCCGTCTTATTGGTTCGGTGCACTATGATAACTTATGGCAAAAATTTCATAGTGCTTCTTTGCAGTATCAGGTTTCCCCAGAAAATAGCGATGAAGTCCAAGTATGGGCAGGCACTTATGTGCTTCCTACCGGTTGGGCAGATACAAGACTAGCGATGTATGGGATTGGCATTAGTTCTAACACTCAGTTAGGTGTCGATGTGGGTGGCTTGTCAGTGGTCGGTGCCGGTAATATCTTCGGTGGTCGTTTGGTAAAGCCGTTGCCGAGTTCGGATAATTTTTTACAAAGTATTACAGGTGGGCTTGATTATAAAACTTTTGGTCAGGGTCAAAACCTGGCTAATCAAAATTCTGGGTCGCTGTCATCAATCAGTTATTTGTCTTTTATGACCGGTTATGACGGTAGTTGGCAAAGGGATTCGTCGATAAGTTCGTTAAGTTTGGCGACCCATTTTTCCTTTCGAGGCCTTGTGAATGATCAGCAAGAATTTGCAGATAAGCGTTTTGGTGCGAGCCCGGATTTTTTGTATCTAGTTACTGACATTAAACATCAACACATTTTACCTAAAGATTTCCGTGTCCAGGCAAGGGCTGATGGGCAAATCAGTTCAACAGAGCTGGTAAGTAATGAACAATTTTCCGCCGGTGGCCCACTAAGCGTTCGCGGCTATTACCAAACCCAAGTACTGGGTGATAACGGTATTAATTTGTCTTTGGAATTGTATACGCCAAGGTTGGTTCCTCTTGAGTGGGAAGAAATACAAAATCTCAGGTTATTTGCTTTTGTTGATTGGGCCAACGTGTGGACTTATCAGCCATTACCTCCAACTCCAGCACTTGCTAAGTTAGCGTCTACCGGAATGGGCATGCGATTGTTAACATTCAAGCATTTTATAGGAGAATTTGATTGGGCCTATCCGCTAAATCCTCAAGGTACTGTTAATGTTGGTCAGCAGCGTATCGATTTTAGAGTGGTATATGAGTTTTGATGGTTCAATGTTCATTTAGACGCTACAAGAATGATTTTTAGCATCAATTTATAAGATATATACATCTAATAATAACGTTTTATCAGGCATGTTAATTACTCTACGATGTTCGCTAAAGCTGGGCATTTTCTAGGACAAAACATGATTAATTGAGTGATCTGGCAAATCAGATTTAACCCACTCAGATAATATCCTAAAAAATTTTGAGTTCACACCTTCTGCAGAGCAAATGAGAAAATGATTATGGATACATACTTAGGCAGTAATTTTGGTATTGGACTTGATGATCCGGCTTCGACACTGTTGGCCTTTGATGAATTGGAGTCACGCTCCCTTTCACTTTCTGTTCGAGCGACAGCTTTGGTATTTGAGGATCCAGTCTCCCGTCGTTTGTTGGAACAGATTGAACGTATCGCACCTAGCGATGCAACCGTATTAATTATTGGTGAAACTGGTACGGGTAAAGAACTGGTTGCTCGACATGTTCATGCACTTAGCAAGCGTAGTAAAAATGTCTTTGGTGCATTAAATTGCGCAGCATTGAGTGAAAGTTTAATTGAAAGTGAATTGTTTGGCCATGAAAAAGGCTCATTCACGGGTGCTTTTGCGAGTAAAGATGGTTGGTTTGAAACGGCTGATAAAGGAAGTCTGTTCCTTGATGAGGTCGGTGATTTACCTATGGGCATGCAGGCAAAACTACTGCGCGTACTTCAAGAACGTGAAGTTGTTAAAGTAGGCTCCAGAAAACCGATTCCCGTTGATGTTAGAATCATAGCGGCAACTAATGTCAATCTTGAAGAGGCTGTTGCGGCCTCGCATTTTCGTGCTGATTTATATTACCGTTTTAATGTCGCAACCATTTACTTAAGCCCCTTGAGGGAAAGGCCGGGTGATATCATGCCTTTGGCAAGGCACTTTTTGAAAATTTATGGGGATCGCTTAGGTTACAGTGAGGTCAAATTATCCGCAGCTACTGAATTAGCATTACTGAATTATGATTGGCCGGGGAATATTCGTGAGCTTGAAAATGCTATCCATCGTGCACTTTTGGTATGTCCAGGTAATCGTTTACGTCCGGAAGATTTCAAGCTTTCAGGTATTAGGAATGTCGATCAAGGGTTATTAGTTTCAACTACGTCTTTAAAAAGCGCCTTGGAAAAGCTTTGCGAACAAGCACCACCCAAGTTATTTGATATTTTAGAAGAGACTGTTATCCGAACTGCATTTGAATTTTGCGAAGAAAATCAGGTTCAGACAGCAAAACTGCTCGATATAAGTCGTAATGTACTCAGGCATAAATTGGGGTTCTATGGCATGTTGTCTAATGGCCATACAAAACAAATGAACCTAAAAGCAAGACTGGATGTAGGTGCGAAAACGCTTATTCCGTTAGGTATGGTCAAAAGAATCGGCGATAAAACCGAAGCGTAAATGAGGCGCCATTATGATAATTTGTAAAAGCGTATCAGACGCGCAAAACGTCGAAATATCATACAAGCGACTTGGCCTGGCGCCTTGATTATTGGGGAAGTCTTTTTTGTGTCCAGGTCAATGGATGAAGCCTCCCGAACCATACTGCTGGATTTAAGCAGTTACAAAGCAAAGCAGAGGATTGGGAATAAGAATTTATTGGAGTTAGTTAACCGTCTCC
>Ga0268283_1001396_pt1 | contig 11932 bp, 14 predicted proteins | sample saktaG_13_FD_190140 | JGI IMG/M metagenome (GOLD analysis project Ga0268283, IMG submission 190140) | Saline water microbial communities from Sakinaw Lake, British Columbia, Canada - sak_2013_06_06_36m | ecosystem: Environmental > Aquatic > Non-marine Saline and Alkaline > Saline ... | reverse complement strand
GCCGACCATCTTTGGGACGATTTCAAGGATGAGGCCGAAGAGAAATGGAATACTGTGCAAGAGGGATTGAAGGATTCGTTGGCAAAAGTGAAGTCCTTTTTCTCTTAAGTGCCAATAAGCCAATCGAGTTGATGGTCTCGGGTGGGCGTGTTTACGTTTCCACCCGGGCCTTTCGACATTGACGCTGAAATAAGTCAAAATTCATCTAGTCCCAATCAGGAATGGTTTTGAGTATCTTGGCTTTTATTGCTACAGTTGGGTTATGGCTTTATCGTTGCCAAACTCATCGCCTTGCCCATCTTCGACGGGGAATCGACGATGGAAACGCCGGTGGCTTGCATTGCGGCGAATTTGGCGGCTGCCGTGCATTTGCCGCCGCACCAAATAGCCAAACTGCTGTATAATAGTCAGCCTTTCCAATTCTTCCAACTAAAACGGTTCACCAACACACAAACCAATGCAAATACAATATCAACTATCGCAAGCATCGGTAGTGGATTAGTCCACTTATCCATGTTGGTTGTGCGATTATAATAGGGTGGCCCATCACCAAATGCCTCAACGATCACCGTGTAATTGAATAGTGCCAACCCAGCAAAAAGACAGATACCAAAAAACAGGAGGCTGATACCTAGAACTCGTGAGTTCATTTTGAAACTTTCGTGTATTGAACTATCAAATGTATCTGGCACTTCTTCATCGCGCCTTCTTGCTCTAGGTTGGCTACAAAAGTGTCAATGTAGGAAGTGAGATCAATACATCCGGCACTGCCTGGATACTTTCCCCCATGCGCAGTTCAAGTGCCGTGCAATGGGCTAATGATGAGTCATACCGTTCTTCCGCGTAACGATCAGGCATGATTCTCTCCTACTAGTGGTTTTAAAAAAATCGAACAGGCGGGAGTTTCTTAGGCACGGATTCCCGACCGGAAGGCAAAGGAACCCGCAAAGACACTAGAATACCCTACCCCAACCGCTCCACCATCGCCTTGCCCATCTTCGACGGGGAATCGACGATGGAAACGCCAGCGGCTTTCATTGCGGCGAATTTGGCGGCTGCGGTGCCTTTGCCGCCGCTGACGATGGCCCCGGCATGGCCCATGCGCTTGCCGGGGGGCGCGGTGGTGCCGGCGATGTAGCCGACGACGGGCTTGGTGACGTGGGCTTGAATGTATTCCGCCGCCTCTTCCTCGGCGCTGCCGCCGATTTCACCGACCATGATGATGCCCTTGGTCTGCGGGTCGTTCTGGAACATTTCCAGCACTTCAATAAAGTCCAGTCCGTGGATCGGGTCGCCGCCGATGCCGACGCAGGTGCTTTGGCCCAAGCCCGCACGGGTGGTCTGGTGGACGGCCTCATAGGTCAAGGTGCCTGAACGCGAGACGATGCCGATGCTGCCCGGATTGTGGATGAAAGCAGGCATGATGCCGATCTTGCATTCACCGGGGGTGATGACACCGGGGCAATTCGGTCCGACCAGCTTGGCATCATAAGACTTCAATGCGGCTTTGACGCGAAGCATTTGCAGCACTGGAATGCCCTCGGTGATGCAGACGATGAGTTTGATGCCCGCATCGGCGGCTTCCAAGATCGCATCGGCGGCGAAGGGTGGCGGCACATAGATCATGCTGGCAGTCGCACCCGTGGTGTCCACAGCCAGTCGCATGGTGTTGAACACCGGCAAGCCCAGATGGGTTTGCCCGCCGCGCCCCGGCGTGACGCCGCCGACCAATTGGGTGCCATAAGCCAGGCATTGTTCGGAGTGGAAAGTGGCCTGTTTGCCAGTGAAGCCTTGGCACAGGAGTTTGGTGTTTTTGTCGATGAGTATGCTCATACTGGAAAATCCAAATGTTGATAAGGGCTTAAGTTTCCCGAGGTTCAAGGCTGGGTTCGCCATGGCCGTCGCCCGAACTGACGGGCGTCCGATAGGTTTTGATGAAAGATGCCTGCACGGGTCAGGCCACCGATGCAACGACTTTCTTCGCCGCTTCGTCCAAATCCTCCGCCGGAATAATGGCCAAGCCTGATTCGGTCAGCAATTGACGGCCCGCCGGGGCGTTGGTGCCTTCCAAGCGCACGACCACGGGGACTTTGACATCCACCTCTTTGACCGCCGCGATAATCCCTTCGGCAATCATGTCGCAACGGACAATGCCGCCGAAAATGTTGATCAACACGGCTTTGACGGTGTCGTCGGACAGAATCAGTTTGAAGGCTTCGGCCACTTTCTCTTTGGTCGCGCCGCCGCCCACGTCAAGGAAATTGGCCGGCTCGCCGCCATGCAATTTGATGACATCCATTGTCGCCATTGCCAAACCGGCTCCGTTGACCATGCAGCCGATATTGCCGGCTAGCGTGATGTAGTTGAGACCATGTTCGCTGGCGGCGTTTTCTTTTGAGTCTTCCTGGGCCGGGTCGCGCAACGCGGCGATGTCGGGATGGGCGAACAGGGCGTTGTCGTCAATGTTGATTTTGCCGTCCAAGGCCAACAAGCGTCCGTCGACGGTGACTATTAGGGGGTTTATTTCGATCTGGCTGGCATCCTTATCCAGAAAAAACGTGTAAAGCCCTTGCATGAATTGGGTCAGGGCGTTGATTTGGTCGCCTTGCAGCCCCAAGCCAAAGGCAATGTCCCGGCATTGGTAAGCTTGCAGGCCGGCGACGGGGTCGACTTTTTGGATGAGGATTTTCTCCGGGGTTTTCGCCGCAACGTCCTCAATCTCCACACCGCCCTCGCTGGAGGCCATGAACATTACCCGCTCGGTGGCACGGTCAACCAACACGCTCAGGTAAAGCTCGCGGGCGATGGGGCTGACTTCCTCCACCAACACGGCATTGACGGGCAAAGCCACCCCGCCCGTTTGGTAGGTGGCCAGACAGGACACAAGCATTGCCTGCGCCGTTTCTGCGACGGCATCCAGGCTGTCCACCAGCTTGACACCGCCGGCCTTGCCGCGTCCGCCCGCGTGGATTTGTGCTTTCACCACCCAACGTTCGCCTCCCAATGCAGCGGCGGCGTTGCGGGCTTCCTCGGGTGAAAAGGCAGGGGTTCCACTTGGGACTGCCACCCCGTAACTGGCAAACAGGCGTTTGGCCTGGTATTCATGGAGATTCATGGGTTTCCTCGTCTTGATTGCACATCATAAGGCTATTGCCTTGTTGCGGGTATTTTAGACCACTCGAACCCAAAGCGCATCGAATCGCAGCATGAAACAGTTTATCCGGTTTTACCCCCACTAAAACCATTTCACAATTGCAATTCGTTCCGCCTCATTGAAGATGCCGTCATCCCCCTTAAATGCCCCATCGACAGACGAAACGCACTGTCAAGCGTGGAATTTTTCCAAATGCTTGAATTGTTCAATCGCTTCCTTGGCTTTTAAATTGAGCGTTTCGGTCAATTCGGAGTTTTTGTACACTTTTGGGAGCAACCCTTCGGCCACCAAAGCCTCTTTTATCCATTTCTTGGCGAAACGGTAGTTGCTCGGAGCGGGCGATAGATCGCCAGTCTTGGGATCGCGCAGATTAAGGTGCTTGTCTGGTTCAGCGACCGGCTTGGCCTGTTTAGGCGGGATGGCGGCCACCGCCGCAGGTGCTGCTTCAGCCTGCTTTACCGGGGCGGGTCGTGGATCGGGCCGGCTATCTGCGACCGTCCGCTCCAATCCGTCGCCTGACTGGGAAACCGTTGCGAATACCTCGTATAAAGCATAAACCACGAAGATTGAGGTCAGGACTGCTAGCAGTTCTGTCATAGAGTTCTCCTTAAATAATTATTGTGGAGTTTGGAAAAAGTGTCGCTGTCGTTGAGGCTTGGGCAGTCCCACCTGAGACTTGACGATAAACCACGTACACCTTAAGACGAATTGGGCAAAATCGCAATATATAGCGCTCATTATCGTCACCTTGGCCTAGTTGTCCGGTCGGACGCCCGCAGGGCCACAGGTTGGAAGCGGAGCCTTCAACCTTGAGTAACCTCATTATTCACCCGAATTAGTGTACCTTGTTTTATTAGAAGGATTACAATATCGGGTCGAATGGTGTGCGGCCTGTTGGTCCCCATGCCAAAAATTTCTTTTGTAATCACTAAGGTACTGAGATGGAAATTGCAGGTAAAAACATTGTAATCACGGGTGGCGCACGCGGCCTGGGCAGACGCTTTGCCGAAGACTTGAAAAAAGCCGGGGGCAAGCCCTATGTGCTGGATATCATGCAAGAAAACCTTGATACGCTCAAGGCGGAGACCGGCATTGAGGGTGAAATTGTCGATGTCAGCAACGAAGCGGCAGTGGAAGCCTTCTTTGAAAAATTCACCGCTGCCAACGGCCCGGTCGATGTCCTCATCAACAATGCCGGCATCACCGCCGATGCGCTGTTCATCAAACAAAAAGGCGATGAAATCACCAAATTCCCTTTTTCCAACTGGGAAAGGGTCATCAACATCAATCTAACCGGCGTTTTCCTGTGCTCAAGGGAAGCCGCCTTCCACATGGTCAAGCATAAAGTCAAAGGCGTGATCGTCAATATCTCTTCAATTTGCCGGGTCGGCAATTTTGGCCAGACCAATTACTCGGCTTCCAAATCCGCCGTCGATGCGATGACGGTCACTTGGGCGAAGGAGCTTGCCCGTTATGGCATCCGCGTCGGTGCGATTGCACCGGGCTACATCAACACGGAAATGGTCGCCAAAATCAAGCAGGAAGTGCTGGACAAGCTGATAGAAAAAATCCCCACGGGTCGTTTGGGCGAAATGGAGGAAATATCGAAAACCGTCCAGTTCATCATCAACAATGATTTCTTCACCGGACGGGTCATTGAAGTCGATGGAGGCATGAGAATCTAATGGATGCTTATATCGTAGGTGCATGTAGGACAGCCATCGGCAAATTCAACGGAACCTTGGCCCCGTTGAATGCGATTGACATTGGCGCGGAAGTCATACGCGAAATTGTCGCCAGAACGTCAATCTCGCCCGAACAGGTGAACGAAGTCATCATGGGCAATGTCATCCAGGCCGGCTTGGGCCAAAACCCCGCCCGGCAAGCCGCCATCAAGGGGGGTTTGCCGGAAAACATCCCTTCGTTTACGGTCAACAAAGTGTGCGGGTCGGGGCTTAAAACCGTTGCCCTCGCCGGGCAGTCGATTGCCGCGGGGGACAACCAAGTGGTGGTCGCTGGCGGCACAGAGCATATGAGCGCAGCGCCCTATTTGCTTAAAGCCCACCGTTGGGGGCAACGCCTAGGCCACGGCGAAGTGACCGACAGCGTGATTTGTGACGCGCTGTGGGACAAGTTCTACGACTGCCACATGGCGACCACTGCCGAAAACATCGCCGAAAAATATCAAATCTCGCGGGCGGATCAAGACGAGTTTTCCGCCCATTCCCAGCAAAAAACCGAGGCGGCCATCAAAGCGGGCAAATTCAAGGATGAAATCGTGCCGATCCGCATCAAGCAGGGCAAAGGTCAGGAAATTGTGTTCGACACCGACGAGCATCCCCGTTATGGAACGACGGCGGAAAGCCTCGCCAAGTTGAAACCCTCCTTCAGCGCGACTGGAACCATCACCGCCGGCAATGCATCAGGCATCAATGACGGTGCCGCTGCTGTGCTAGTGGTTTCCAAGGACGTTTTAATCGAAATGAACCCCGCCTGGGCGTTCAAGATTCTCGGTGCGCAATCTTCTGCACTGAACCCTGCGTTCATGGGCCTGGGTCCGATTAGTGCGTGTCAGGGTCTGCTAGCGCGGGGGCTTTGCTCCATTAACGATCTTGACTTGATCGAAGTCAACGAGGCATTTGCGTCCCAGTCCATTCAAGTCCACCGCGAAATGGGGTGGGACATGGGCAAGGTCAACGTCAATGGCGGGGCGTTAGCTTTAGGTCATCCGGTTGGGGCCAGCGGAACCCGTGTATTGGTCACTTTGCTCTATGAAATGGTGAAGCGGGATTCGTCCTTGGGTCTGGTTTCCCTGTGCATAGGCGGCGGGCAGGGGATTGCCATGTTGGTTGAGCGGGTGCGGTAATCCGGTAGAAAGGTGGGTAGAGGCAGGGATGCCGAAGCCCATCATTTGGAGTACCGATGTGATTGGTGGGTTTCGCTTCGCTTTATCCATCCGTGCTAAATACTTAAATACATGTCTCTATGAAAGATGCCTTTTTTCTGGGTAGTAGTTTAGCTGATTTGCGAAATTTTCCTGCCGAAGCGCGTAATGAGGCAGGTTTTCAGTTAAGACGGGTTCAATCAGGTCTCGATCCCAAAAATTGGAAGCCCATGCAGGGTATAGGTGCTGGAGTTCGGGAAATCCGTATCCATGAAAAAGGCGCTTTCAGGGTTATCTATCTTGCCACCCGTCCAGAGGGAGTTTATGTGTTGCACTGCTTTCAAAAGAAAACCCAAAAAACATCTCAACAAGATATAAATATGGCTCGACAACGCTACCGACTGATAGGTGAGTAAAATGTTCGACATTATTAAAGCCAACGATAATATTTTCTTGGCACTCGGTTCGCCTCAGCAAGAGGCCGATGTTTTGAAAATGCGCGCCGATTTAATGATTAGCTTGGCGTTGTATGTAAAAGAACGAGACTGGACGCAAGAAGAAGCCGCAGAACGCTTAGGCATTCCTCAAACCCGTGTTGCTGACTTAGTACAGGGCAAATGGAAAAAATTTAGTCTGGATATGTTAATCGGCTTGGCGACCCGCGTTGGTAAACGAGTTCGTTTGGAATTGGATGAGGCGGCTTGAAAATATCAGTAAATCTTGCAAGGCATCTTGCAGGAGAAAGCTTATGGCAGGTAGTGATAGATACGCCAGTGTTTTGGTGGCTGTGTTGGAAATGGTCAAGCAGCGCGGCTTGGAGGATGCTGGCTCGGATGTAGCCGAGTTTTGCAACCAGTTGCCAGAACAGGCTATCGCACAGGCCAAGGCATGGGATATTCCACTGAAAGACATAGGCTTGGATGGCATAGACCCGGTTGACATGCTCAGGCGCAAGGCTGCTTGATGATAAACCCATATGGCGCAATACGGCTTACGACATTTACGAAAATGCTTTTACCCGTAGTGTGGCCTTCATGCCACCGTAGCGCCCTGAAGGGCGATCAACAAAGGGGGATATTATTTTTCGATAATCGCCTTACGCTTATTCTGCCCTTGCGTTATGCTAAAATGCGCACGAACAGAAATGTAATTGGCTGTCACTCCTAAACTCCATACCTTCTCTCACTTACTTTAAAATACTGGGGCATCATGAAAACCTGTAAAAAACAATGGCTTCTGACTTATATGTTTTTGGCATCGCTTGCGGGCACAACCGAGGCATCGACCATCACCTATGTGACAAACTTTAACAACACCCAAACGACATCGGGCAGCGGCAAGATCATTCATGCCGGGGCGTCTGGGTTGACCGCCAACTTTGCACCGTTCACCGCCTCGCTCGGCACGCTGCAATCGTTCTATATCGGATGGTCGGTCGATGTAACGACCTCGGGCACCACCGGTGGTGGCGGCGGTAGCCTTAGCATCGGTAACAATGGAACCACCTACGTCAATGCAACCAGCTACAGCGGCAGCGGCAGCGGCGGCAGCGGCAGCGGCGGTCCCAACACCAACATCCCGGCAAAAACCGCCACAACGAATATATCGAACACGTTTCTGGTCTCCAACGCCGGGGGCACCTATGATCCGGCCATTCTGGCCGTCATGACAGGCGTCTCCAATTTTGATCTCAGCTACATAGGTTCCCCCAATACTGCCTACGTCGATTTCACAACTATGGCCAACATTACGAGCACCCTGACCGGCAGTGTCACGCTCACCTATGATTATGTTAACGCCGTTCCAGAACCCTCAACAGGTTTCCTAGTCCTGCTCGGCCTTGGCCTCTTGGGTGTCCGCCATCGACCGCATCACGGCTGATTATATTGAAAGTGGTGAAACTGTGCCGGTCACACCTCGGATGAAGCAAGTGGCTTAAGGCCGTATGGCACATGCCGTTTGCTTGAACCGATGGCGGAATTCACATTTTCATCTGTCTTTCAGGTGATAATACGGATGCCGATCTATTGCAACCCGGAGGGTTGCTAGCTATTAGTGGGGGGTTGAGCGCCAGCGACACCCCCGGTTGAGATCGAATACCTCATTCGACCCCGGAGGGGTCGCAGAAATCGGCCCATGAACCTAGGCGATCTTCCGAAAACGCAGCAAATGCTAGGTTCAGACTGGTGGAATCCTAGGTCCGCGCAGAAAAAACTGCGACCCCTCCGGGGTCGATATTTTATTCGGTTTGCCGTCCGGGGGTGTCGCTTCGCTCAACCCCCGGCTAATGGCTTGAACCCCTTCGGGGTTCCGTTGCTCCTGCAACGAGTTGTGAATAACGATGAGATCTGGAACTTGGGAACAAGCCTATTAACGACTTATGTCCTTCTTCTGCTAGGTTTTTTTGGGGCGATTTCTTCAACCGCCTCGGATGCGGTTTCATCTACAGCCGACTCGGCTTCTTCGGCGCCTTCGACTAGGGTTTCTGGTGCATTATCCCTTTCATGCAGCCATTTGGAAATGGCCGGTGCCAGTTCTTTTTGTGACCTTCCACCCACAAAAACACCAATATGCCCGCCCTTGAACTCATAAAGCGTTTTGTCTTCGGTGCCGACGAGATCGTTGAGAGGCTTTGTGGAGGCAGGAGGGACTAGGTGGTCGGCGGAAGCGTAGATATTCAACAAAGGCATGGTGATATTGCCCAAATCCACCAAACGGTCGCCTAGTTTAAGCTCGCCTTTGACGAGTTTGTTCTGTTGATAGCAGTCTTTGATGAATTGGCGCATACACTCGCCCGCTTGCCCTGGACTGTCGAATATCCACTTTTCCATCCGCAGGAAATTGAGCAGTTTGTCTTTGTCTTCCATCACATCCAACATATCCACATACTTGCGGATATTCAGGTTGAATGGCATCATCATCAAAAAACCGCCATTCAGGAAATCCCCCGGAATGATTTTGTAGGCATCCACTAGGGCGTCAATGTTCAGATGCTTGGACCAATTGAACAAGAGACCCTCATTGGTCGAGAAATCAATCGGGGCGACCAGCGTCACGAGATTTTCGATTTTATCAGGATTGAGTGCCGCATAAATCGCAGAAAATGTCCCGCCTTGGCAGATGCCCATTAAGTTGACTTTATCGCTTTGCGCCACCTTTTTAACCACATCAACGCAATTGTCGATATAGCCATTGATGTAATCGTCAAGGGTAAGGTACATATCGGCTTTGTTGGGGTATCCCCAGTCGATGATGAACACATCCAGGCCAAGATTAAGTAGGTTCCTAATCATGCTGCGGTCTGGTTGAAGGTCAAGCATATACTGACGGTTCACCAACGCATAAACGACCAATACCGGGGTTCGGCAGGTGTTCGGTTCATTACGGCTATAGCGGTACAGCTTTAGCTTGTCCTCCTCATAAATTAATTCCTTGGGCGCGGTACCCACATCAATTTCTTCAATCTCGGTCAGCGCCGACACCCCCTTGATGAACTTGGTGTTGAGGTCGCCGAATTCCTTGATTAAGGACTTTGTGTCAAAAGACAAAAGGGTATGTGTCATTGGCTCACCTCAGTGAGTTGTTTCTCTAATTTCTTGACCGTTTTCTTAAGGTCGTAAACGGTTTTATAAAGATCGTCCATTTCCGAACGCAGGGCGATGGGAAGGTCAGACAGATGCATCTCCATGACTTTGAAAAAATGCGCCTTGACGTTCAATGACGTATCAAGCAATTCACCCTGAAGCTTGGCAAATTCCTCGGTTTGGAACAGCTTGAAATAGGACTGCTCACTCGTGTCGATCCAGATGTCGAAAAATTCATCGAATTGTTTGATTTCTTCGCCTGAACTGATTTTTTCAGCAAGCCTTTCGACGACCTTTTCCATGGCGGTAAGCCCGGTGATGTAAATCGTATGCTGGTATTCGGTATTCTTTGCCGCATACACGGTGAGGTCGTCAAAGCACCTCAAGATCAATTCAAACTTCTCCCTGTCCTTGCCGACTGGGGGTACATGAAAAACCTTGCCCACCGTATTGTCGAAGGCATTGAACATCGAATGAAATATTTTGATGAATGATTCCGGGTGTCCTTGTGCAAACTGTGGATAGGCTTGAAGGCTTGCCTTCGTCGCTTCCATCCAAGGTGTGGCGAACTGCTGCCCCGACCCCGATAACATTTCAAGAAATTGAACCGCCTGATTGAGCATCAGTTGGTTGGCATCCGAGTCAAAACCAAAAACCTTGTCGATGAGTTCCTTGTATTTGGAGGGATCGATATAATCCTTATAGGCATCTGGATTCATACTCCTCTCTTGGGCTGCCTTCATCACCGGGAGCCACACTTCATAGAGCTTCGTGTAGGCATTCGAGCCACCCAGCATTTTGGCAAGGTTGTCTTTGATGACTTGACTACCACTACCGGCATCTGACAGGGATTTCATCACCGCCGAGATCCAAGATGAGTAAAGGTTATTGGCTCCGCCAGAATCGCCAAACTGAAATGGATTTTGTTGGTTGAAAAATAATTGTTGTGCCCGTTTGGTGTTTTCGACAAACCCTTCGAACAATTTTTCCTGTGCCTTGGACCAGGTTTCAAAATAACTTTGTACATTTTCCATGTGATTCCCCTTTGGGTTGGCTTTGATCAAGCTTCTTCGGCATCGCATTGCACCCATGCATGCCACAGGCCCAGAGAGACCATGTCAGTCTCTTCTTGGGCCTTGGTGGCGCTTTGCATGCATGAACTATTTAGGTTCAGCCTTTTGTAGATATTCCGTGAACACCTTAGTCAATTCCTTGCTTTGCTCAATTTGATTATCCAAAGTCTTCCCCCATGATTGTTGCAGTTTCACAACTTCATCATTGAAAAGTTCAGAAGTGCTTATCATCGTGCCAATCCATGCATTAAATAGCTTAAGGATATCCTGTGCGTGTGGATTGTTCGCTGAATTGGCTGTGCTGAAAAAGGACTCTTGCGATTTTTTCAATGAATCGAGCCAGTTCGCCCGAAAAACTTCTTGGGTCTTGAGTGAAGTATCAAGAAATTCTTTCTGGGTTTTTGCCCATGCGTCAAAAAACTCTATGCCTTTATCCATTGTCGTATCCTCGTTTTGGTTGTAGATGGTTGGTAATTGATGGTGGACGGAGTCAACAAAATTAACTGCTTGCCTTGAAATTCCGAATAGCCTCAAAAAAAGTATTGGCCACTTCAGTATTCATCTTGATTTGTTTGTCAATGATATCATGCCAAACCTGCTGGGCTTTTTCACCCCCTTCGGTAAAAAGGTTTAATTGCAAGTCCTTAATCATATTTCTTAGGAGTTGGTTTTCAGCTTTCAGTTTGGTGTTTTCCTCAACCGCCTGGTTGTAGTTCGCACTAGGCACAAAACCGAGAACCGAATACCAATCGGTCAAACGTTCGTAGATATCGCCCGTCAAGGGAAATGTTTTCCCATACTCTGAGAATCCCCAAAACTTTTTGGCAGATTCAAGCCCTTCCTGCTGGGCTTTCGTGACAAACTCGGAAAACCCTGTCCTAAACAATGGGTTTGAAAACAGATCCATCATATTTTTCATGATGTCTTGATTCGTATACATAATATTATCTTCTTTCGTTCAGTCGTTAGTGTTAAAGTGGATTGGAAGGAACGTTCGATGTGTGCTCAGCCCGTGTCTTCCTCATTTGGATTCCCCGGCCTGTCCGTTCTGATCAAACGGCTCGGCCTGGCTTGATGCCGAAAAATTTTCACTATTTTGGCCGATTTGGGGTTCGGTTGGCTTCCAATAGGCCCAAGGACTCAGCGGCAATTTTGCGAACATCTCCAGATCGGTGATTGAACCGATTTGTTTGAGCCAGTAACCGACCAGCCCGAAGTAGTTTTTCAAATCCCATCC
>Ga0268283_1001395_pt1 | contig 11944 bp, 14 predicted proteins | sample saktaG_13_FD_190140 | JGI IMG/M metagenome (GOLD analysis project Ga0268283, IMG submission 190140) | Saline water microbial communities from Sakinaw Lake, British Columbia, Canada - sak_2013_06_06_36m | ecosystem: Environmental > Aquatic > Non-marine Saline and Alkaline > Saline ... | reverse complement strand
TAGAAACAGCACTTGATATTCTGAAAATGTATGTTGAGTATCTTCATAACTAATTATTTTTTTATAGTGGTACTCATTGCGATGATTTTTAATGAAAGCCTTGGAGCACATTTTTATATGCTTACATGATACACGATGAGACTGTTTGAGAAAACATCGTCAAAAAGCCGCAATAGTTGCGGCTTTTAAATCTTTTTTCAAGCCCCTTAGAGGCTCTGTTACAAATACCTCTTGGATTCTAAAGCCAATTTATGAAGCCCGATCAGAAAACTAAAGTTCTTCTATCAACCGTTTATATATACCGCCAAAACTACCATTACTCATTAACACAAAATGTCCTCCTAAACAGGCTTCAACTTTAAGCTTTGCAATAATGGCATCAACAGATTGATAAATTTCAATATTATCCGCAATATTAGTCAGTTTACTTAAATCCCAATCCAGATTGAGCGGTTGATACATGATCGCCAAATCAGCATTAGCAAACGATTTTGCCAACGTTTCAGTATGAACGCCCAAGCGCATAGTATTTGATCTGGGCTCTACAATAGCGATAATGCGCTCCTGCCCGACCTGTTTACGTAATCCATCAAGTGTTGTTGCTATCGCTGTTGGGTGATGTGCAAAGTCATCGTAAATAGTGACGCCTTTTATCTTCGCAATCACTTCCATGCGGCGCTTTACATTGATAAATTGACCCAAAGCCGCTATGGCGTCTTTGGGAAGAATGCCGACATGATTGGCCGCTGCAATCGCAGAAAGCGCGTTATAAACATTATGATCGCCTGTTAACGTCCAGTCGACAACACCTTGTTCATTATTCTCAAACAACACAGAAAATTGGCTACCATCAGCTTTAAGCAATTTTACATTCCATTGTGCACTTGCATTGATCGAGGTATTTTCTACCGGTGTCCAACAACCCATCGCTAATACATCATTAATATTAGCATCGTACTCAGGGCTAATAATCAACCCTTCTCCGGGAATCGTTCTAACTAGATGATGAAATTGTCGTTTTATGGCATCCAGATCCGGAAAAATATCAGCATGATCAAACTCCAGATTATTAAGTATGGCTGTACGTGGTCGATAATGCACAAATTTTGAACGTTTATCAAAAAAGGCTGAATCATACTCATCAGCTTCAATGACAAAAAAACCTGACTTATTTTCCGCACCCCCATCTAAACGCGCAGAAATACCAAAATTTAAGGGTATACCACCAATCAAAAATCCCGGATTAAAACCTTGATGCTCTAATATCCAGCTCAGCATACTGGCAGTTGTCGTTTTACCATGAGTTCCGGCAACGCCCAGCACCCATTTATCGTGCAAAACATGTTCTGCCAACCATTGCGGACCTGATACATAATTCAAGCCTCTATTTAGAACTTCTTCAACTTCTGGATTACCCCGAGATAAGGCATTTCCAATAATAACTAAATCTGGATTAGTATCAAGATTTTCAGCGCGGTAACCGTCCATCAACTCAATACCTTGCTCTTGCAATTGTGTACTCATAGGTGGATATACGTTTTGATCCGAGCCGCTAACTTCATAGCCCAACTGCCTTGCAATAACGGCAAGTCCACCCATAAATGTGCCGCAAATACCTAAAATGTGAATATGCAATGTCGTGTCCTGATGATTAAAAAAATATTTTTTTTACTGCTTGAATCCATTATATGAAATGGTTTCTTGCGTTAAACGATAAGTTAAGATGAAATAATCAAAAATAATTGATATATGATCTAATAATGACTGAAAAAAACAAAATATTAGTTGAAGCTAAACCCTATTTTATTACGGAGCAATCGGTTCCTGAAAAAGATCGTTATGTGTTTGCCTATACTATCACTATCAGGAATGAAGGTACTGTTCCGGTACAACTATTAAATCGTCATTGGTTAATTACCGATTCCAATGGCAAAATTCAGGAAGTCAGAGGTGACGGAGTCATAGGTGAACAGCCTTATATTAAACCTGGTGAAATGTTTTGCTATACCAGCGGTGCAGTACTTGAAACGCCAGTTGGCACTATGCAAGGCCAGTACACGATGAAACCTGATGAGGGCGATAATTTTAATGCTATTATTCCGCAATTTACGTTATCCATACCAAGAACACTACATTAGATAAATGTCTATTTACGCAGTTGGTGATATTCAAGGTTGCTTTGATGATTTATTAAGACTCCTTGATGCCATTTCTTTCAATGAAAACAGTGATCAACTGTGGTTTGCAGGTGACCTGGTTAACCGTGGGCCAAAATCCTTAGAAACTTTACGTTTTGTAAAGTCCCTGAGTCATTCAGCCGTCACTGTCCTTGGCAACCATGACATGCACTTACTGGCTGCCTCTTGTTTACCAAAAATTGCCGATAAAAAAAACACGCTCAGTAAAGTACTTGAAGCACCAGATCGAGATGAGTTAATTCATTGGCTAAGACATCGCCCCCTATTTCACTATAACGATGATTTCTGTTTGCTTCATGCCGGCTTGCCTCCTCAGTGGGATTTTAAAAAAACCCAAAAAATGGCGCTCTTGGCAGAACAAACATTAAGAAGCCCTAATTATCAGAGCTTCTTAAAACAAATGTATGGTAATAAACCCAATATCTGGTCAGCCAGCTTAAAAGGCACTTCAAGATTACGTTTTATCATTAACTGCTTTACCCGCATGCGTTATTGCGATGTTAATGGGCGCCTCGACTTTGCCAATAGCGGACCTCTGGGCTCTCAACCTAAAAGCTTAATGCCATGGTTTGAGACTCCAAAACGAAAAAGCGCTGATATGCGTATCATTTTCGGCCACTGGTCTACTTTGGGTTACCATGAAGGACCCAACTGTTATGCCATTGATACCGGCTGTTTATGGGGCGGACAATTAACTGCATTAAAGCTTGGGGAACAAGTTCAAAGAATCAGCATTGATTGCCCTGGCGCTAAAAAACCGGGTAAAACATATTTCATCAATGCAACCCCTGATACTAAAGAGCAATTTGAATTAATAACCAGTTATTAATGCTGGTTATCATTTCAAACCCAAGTATTGTCATTTAGCCAAATACTTAAAGAAACTGCATTTCTAAACACTGGCGCTAACTGCTGCTGCCTTACCCCGCTGTTCATTGACTTTACTCAACAACACCAATCCCAAGATAAAAAACATTAACGTAGACATTAATGACAAGCGATGATTACCATTGCTCCAGTAATTAATCAGTCCGTAACTTAAAGGCCCTACTATAGCAGACAGGCGATTAACCAAACCCCATAAGCCTAAAAACTCACCTGCTCGCTCGGTTGGCGAAAACTTACTGACCAAAGCACGCCCAACTGCCTGACTTGCGCCCATGGCAAGTCCAATTATATTTCCGGCTATCCACATGTGTAACGGCTTAGTCGCATATATTGACAAAATGATTGCTAACACCCAGATAAGCAACGTAATTGCCAACGTAGGAACTGATCCGATTCGGTCTTGCAAATGTCCGCAAATTAAAGCACCCACAGCCGCCGTCACATTAACAACCATAATAAGTACAATCAATGACTGGGTATCAAAGCCGATAACTTCCTGAGCATAAATTGCAGCCAGAACAATCACAGTACTAACCCCCGATTGATATACGCCTAATGTTATTAAAAACCAGATTAAATCACGAAACCTGCTGGCCTCTTTAAAAGTGTGTACCAACCGAGCAAAACTTACTTGGAGATTAGAGAGACTTTTATCCCAAACAACGGGTATTGCGCGTTCGCGTAACCAGATAAACGTGGGCGCTGCAGCTAAAGCAAAAATTGCTGCTGTAATAAGCAGAGTAACGGGTACAAAATGCGTTTCTGATAATCCGTGTTGCTTGGCCCAAGTAATATAAGCCAGACAAATACCTAAAGTCAGCAAGCCGCCAAAATACCCCAGACTCCAACCATAGCCTGACATTCTACCCATATTTTCTTCGGGAACCAGTTCGGGCAGAAATGCAGCAATCAGATTTTCACCACTAGCAAACATAATAGCTGAAAGAATAACCAGCAGCATCCCCAGCCCTATATCCCCAGGACCGACCAGAGCGAGCAAAGCAGTTGATACGATACAACCCACCGATGAAATCAGCAGAAACATTTTTTTGCAGGCTCGGTGATCAGCAATTGCGCCGATTAATGGCCCACTAATCATGACTATAAAATTGGCAATGCCAATAGCCAACGACCATAACAAAGTCGATAAACCCGGAGTAACACCTTGAGCAACGCCAGCAACCACGCCAACAAAATAAGCACTAAAGATAGTGGTTTGCACAACGGTGGTATAGCCAGAATTAGCAAAATCATAAAATGCCCATGATAGTAACTCCCTACGTCCTGCCCAATCTATTGGTGGATTTTTTTTATCCACAGAGATTATTTTCTGTATGCCATTCATATCCATAAAACTCAAAAAGTATAAAAATAATCAACGCTATGATTGCTTGGTTTTGTCATGCTTACTACGAAAGCCTGTCTTCGCTATACCTCAAATCTGAAAAGTATTTAACCATAAAATCAACAAACGTCGTTAATTTAGCAGGCAAAAACCGTCGTTGCAGATAGGTTGCATAAATAGACAATGGTGGAATCTGAAAATCCCGTAAAATTTCTATTAGCTCGCCTTTCTCCACATGATTAACAGCCGATATCTCGGGTACCTGAGTTATTCCCATTCCTAAAACAGCCGCCTGACACAATGCCCGGCCATTATTAGAAGAAAAATGCCATTCGGGTTTGATTTTAATGTCTTTTGTACCGACGCTAAATAACCAATAATCGTGATGCGGTGTATCCATGTAATGTAAACAACGATGGTTAGCCAATTGCTCAATATTTTCAGGCTTACCATATTTAGCGAGATAATCAGGTGAGGCATATATACATAAACGGGTTTCCGCTATCTTTCTCGCAACCACCCCTAATTCCAAGCTATCGGTTACTAAAATAGACAAATCAAAACTGCCTTTACTTAAGTTTACACGGTTGTTATGTAAGGTCATCATTACTTTAACGTCCGGATATTTTTGTTGATAGGCATCTATAGCAGTCACCATGTATAAGCCCCCGAAATCAATTGGCACACTAATTTTCAAGGATCCTTTTACCTGCCGTCCCATCTGTGATGTATATTCATCCAGTTCGGAAAAATCATCCATAAGCTGCTTGCTTCTATGGAAATAGATTTCACCGGCTTCAGTAAGACTATTTTGGCGGGTTGTTCTGTTCAACAAGGCGACACCAAGCGATTCTTCAAGCTGAGCTATGTACTTGCTTATCATCATTGCAGAAAGATTCATTTCGCGTGCCACAGCAGCAAAAGTACCCAACTCTACAATACGACAAAAAACCCGCATATTATTTAATTTATCCATATATCCACACTATAAACTTTAAGTTTATATTTTATAAACAATTAGCGCCAATTGACACCTTCATTTAATAGGGTAGACTTTCGTTCGGAGATAGTTATATGCCGTTTGGTTCTTTAAAATTGATTAATAGAGCCAAACGGTTTTTTATTGCCAAATAATAATTAGAGGTATTTATGAGCAAAATTCTTAATGAAGTTTTATCTGCAAACAGGAATTATGTAAATAATTTCGGTGACAAAGGTGATTTAGCATTACCACCAGCAAGGCATTTTGCCATCTTAACGTGTATGGATGCCCGTTTGGACCCTGCAAAATATGCCGGTCTTTCAGAAGGTGACGCTCACGTCATTCGTAATGCGGGTGGTCGTGCCAGTGACGATGCGATACGCTCACTGGTTATCTCCTATAAATTATTAGGAACCCGTGAATGGTTTGTTGTTCACCACACTAACTGCGGCATGGAACTTTTTAACGATGAGATCATGCGCGATCTGTTGGCCAGCAGCTTAAAAACCGCTTCCATTGATGAAAATGGTTGGCATGATTGCTGTGAAGGTCCAGGCTCTGCAGAAGCTAACTATATTGATTGGCTAACTATTAAAGACCAAGAATCAAGTGTTCTTGAAGATGTACTTCGCATTAAAAATCATCCGTTAGTACCTTCTGATATTCCTGTTTATGGTTATATCTACGAGTGTGCCTCAGGTAGATTAATCGAAGTGCCTGCAGCAACACTGGCCGGTAAAGCGAGCTAAACAAACATCAACCCTGCCCAATTTTTACTATGAGCAGGGTTGAATTTTAATCCATTAATTCAATTGTAATCAGTAAGCACAAAACCTCACTTCTACATTTCCAAATTTATAAAATCAAAACTACTCACTTGTAAATGCTCTGCCGTTGGATCAGGCAAACTATCCCGGGTTAACCAGACAGTTTCAAACCCAGCCGCTTTGGCTGCATCAAGCTCTTCTTTAATATCAGATAAAAACAATACTTGATCTGCTGGAATACCTAATTGATTGGCTATTTTGCAATAAGATTCTCGTTCTTTTTTACCACCGATATGCGTGTCAAAGTAACCAGAAAACAACGGTGTTAAGTCACCGAATTCGGTATGCTCAAATAAAAGTTTTTGCGCATATACTGAACCTGATGAATAAATATACAAACTCAGTCCGACAACTCTCCACGCCTTAAGATTTTCTGCAGCATCCGAGTAAACATGGCCTTTAAAATGACCTTTTTTATAACCCGCCTCCCAAATCAGACCTTGTAACGACTTTAATGGGGTTACTTTTTTATCTTCATCCAACCACTGAATTAACTGTGTGATTGCTTGCTCAGTATCAAGCTCAACGCCAACCTCTTTGCTCGTGGCTTCCAGTAACAACTTTACTTGTGGCTCTTCTGCATTATCACGAACATAATCTGCCAGATTTACGCGTGCATAAGGAAACAAAACCTCTTTAACAAATGATAAAGATGATGTCGTCCCTTCAATATCGGTAACTATGGCTCTAATCATTATAACCCTGCGACATATTGATCAAATGTTGGAAAAATTTTGGCAATTTCGCTGCCGGTAAAATTGGCCACCCAGCCATCAGGCGTCGTGAATAATCGTATACAAGTAAATTTCGGATTTTCCCCCATATCAAACCAGTGCGTAGTATTCGCTGGTACGCTGATTAAATCACCCTGCTCACATAAAACGGCATAAACCTTATCGCCTACATGTAAATAAAACAGTCCACGTCCCTCGACAAAAAAACGTACTTCAAAATCATCATGGATATGTTCAGCTAAAAACTTCTGTCTAAAAACAGATTTTTCTGGATGATCTGGATTTAGTTTCATTACATCAACCGATTGAAAATTACATTGATGCTTAAGCTTTTCTATCGAACTGGCATACGCCCCAAGTACTGAAGCCTGATCGGCATCAGCAGCTAGAAGACAATCACTCGTCCATTTTTCAAAGTGTACGCCAATGTTCCCAAGTTGTTTCTGGATAGCTGCAAAATCAGTATATAGTTCTCCGAATTCAGGCTGATTATCAGGATAAATAGTTAGTGCGCTCATTGGTCTTTAACTCCATGCAATCTTAATTCACATTCAAATAAAAAATCCAACGCCTCAAGATGACGCAGGGTTTCCTGTACCGAACTACCCCAAGTATAGAGGCCGTGGCCGGCAATAATATAGGCGTAACAGCCACTATTCTTTTCCAAATACTGCTCTACCAGCTTTGCTAAACGGGGAATATTTTGATCATTAGCAAAAATAGGTACTATGACCTTAACTTCATGTGTCGTTATTCCACTTAATGCTTTTAATAACTCATAATCTTCAAGCACAACTTCAGATTTAAAAACTCTTGAAACTAAGGTGGCATTCAATGAATGAGGGTGCAATATTGACTGAATGTCTGGAAAATGCTTATATAAAGACGTATGTAACACTGTTTCAGCTGACGGCTTTTTTCCATCTAAAGAATTGGCCTCAGCATCAATTAACATAATATCGTCTAGCTTTAACTGGCCCTTGTGTTTACCGGAAACGGTAATCGCTATTGTGCCATCAGGCAATCGAGCAGAAAAATTGCCACTGGTTGCTGGAACCCAGCCTTTGCTGTCAATAAAACGACCGGCATCAATCAATTGCTGCGCAGCGTTAAAAAAAGCATGATTATCATTCATTAGGTTGATTTTAAGTTAAATAGTCTTATAGTTGCACAACAAAAACACTCATTAATAAGGTACTTTATGCAGCATTTTCGTCTTTCTTTTATTGTTACAGCGGTTTGTTTGGCCATAGCCATTTATTGGGGTGGCATCATGGGCGCTTTTATTGCGCTGATTCTCGGCGTCCTTGAAGTGAGTTTATCATTTGACAACGCTGTTGTGAACGCGTCAATATTAAAACGCATGGATGAACGTTGGCAACAATACTTTTTAACTTGGGGCATTTTAATCGCCGTCTTTGGTATGCGTTTATTGTTTCCTATTTTAATTGTAGCTGTCGCAACCGGCATTGGTTTCTTCGGCGTCACAGATATGGCTCTTCACGATCCCACCACTTATGCCATGCATTTAAATGCCTCACATGTTCAAATTGCGGCGTTTGGCGGTATGTTTCTACTCATGGTGTTTTTCTCATTTATCTTTGATGAAGGCAAAGAACTGCATTGGCTGGGATACATAGAAGAAAAAATGTCCAACTTTGGAAAGCTTGAATCAATAGAAATAATTCTGGCCTTGGGTCTTTTGTTAATTAGCCAAAGTTGGTTGCCCGATGACATTCGTTTAAAAGCGTTGGTAGCCGGTATTTCAGGCGTTATTTTATTTGTTATTGTAGACAGTTTGGCGGCTTTATTTGAAGATGAAGAAGAAGGTGAAGAAGTTTCTAACATCATTAAAAAAGGCAGTGTCATGAGCTTTTTATATCTTGAAGTATTGGACGCCTCTTTTTCATTTGATGGCGTTATCGGTGCTTTTGCGATCACCCAGGATGTCGTCATTATTATGTTAGGTCTGGCGATAGGTGCGATGTTTGTAAGAAGCCTAACTGTGTATCTGGTTCGCCAAGGTACTTTGGATGAGTATGTATTTTTAGAACATGGTGCTCATTACGCAATTGGCTCACTGGCCGCTATTATGCTAATCAGCATGACTTATCACATTTCTGAAGTAATTACCGGCTTGGTTGGCGCTGTTATGATAGGCCTATCGGTTATGTCCTCAGTTATTTATAAAAAAAGGCTTGCTCAATAAATACACTGCTTAAAAGGATATGATTTTTGCTGATAAAATGGCAAGCCATTTCAACTGATATTGAAGCCGCAACTGGCCTCCCTTTCAAGGTCTTATCAGCTCATGCGCTTTCTGGCGGCGACATAAATGTTGCCTATCGATTGCAAAGCGCGCAAAAGTCCTTTTTTGTTAAGTTAAATGATGTTGATTTGGTAAGTATGTTTGAAGCCGAATTTGCCGGGCTACAGGAATTAGCAAAAACCAATACGGTTAGAGTTCCTGTGCCCGTCGTTTGCGGAAAAACAACCGAACAGAGCTATTTGGTACTTGAAAATATCGAGCTTGGTGGTTCAAACAAAGCCTCTGATGGTTTGTTGGGTCAGCAGCTCGCCTTGCAGCATCAGCAAAAACAACCCTATTTTGGCTGGCATCGCGATAATACCATTGGTAGTACCTTACAAATTAATAGTTCCAGCAATAATTGGCAAAGCTTCTGGTGCGAACAGCGCTTGAAGTTTCAATTACATTTGGCAGCAACTAATGGTTATATCGGGAGGCTGCAAACTGATGGTGAACATCTTTGTAACAAGCTGGTTATGCTCTTTGAAAATTACCAGCCACAACCTTCATTATTGCATGGCGACTTATGGGGCGGTAATGCAGCGGTTGATAAGCGCGGCGTCCCTGTCATTTTTGATCCTGCCTGTTATTATGGCGACAGAGAAGCTGATTTGGCGATGACCGAGCTGTTTGGTGGCTTTAGTCGCTATTTTTATGACGCTTATCAAGCGACTTGGCCACTGGATAAAGGGTATGGTATTAGAAAGACACTCTACAATTTATATCATATCTTAAATCACCTAAACTTGTTTGGCCGGGGTTATCAACGTCAAGCTGAAAACATGATGGCCCTGCTTTTATCAGAAATCAGCTGAAAATTAGCGGTTTCTGCGGTATTATCCTACAACTTTTACTTTATTACGGAAGCACACGATGACACAAGATGAATTAAAACAAAAGGTGGCTCTAGCCGCATTACATTATATTAAAGATGTTGCCATTGTTGGCGTCGGCACAGGCTCTACAGTTAGACATTTCATTGATTACATGGCCGATCTTAAAGGTCAAATTGAAGGGGCTGTTTCTAGCTCTGAAGCAACTACCGCACACTTAAAAAAAGTCGGTATTCCCGTATTGGACTTAAATGCCGTAGGCACACTGGATGTTTATATTGATGGCGCCGATGAAGTGACGCCTCATAAGCACATGGTTAAAGGCGGCGGTGGCGCTTTAACCCGTGAAAAAATTATTGGCGCAGCCAGTAAACAGTTTATTTGTATTGTTGATGAAACTAAATGCGTAGACGTTTTGGGAGCCTTTCCTTTACCGATAGAAGTTATTCCCATGGCGAGAAGTTATGTTGCCAGAGAAATGGTTAAGTTAGGCGGTCAACCGGTATGGCGCGAGAATTTTATTACCGATAATCATAACGTTATTCTTGATGTTCATAATCTGGATATTTTAGATCCTATCAAGTTGGAACAAATCATCAACAATATCACGGGTGTTGTTAGCAATGGCCTTTTTGCCATGCGTCCAGCTGATGTCGTGTTGATTGGCAAAGGTACTGAAGTCATTACACGATAATTTGTATTTTGCCACTCTATTGTTAACTAGCTTTAATACTTTGTTGTAAGGCAACAATAAATTTGTTGCCTTACAACTGACAGCACCAGTGTCATCATCTCCGGCGGTGTCCAAGAAAGCCAGTTTAGTGACGTTGCTACGTTGAATATCGATATCATCAGTGGTGGATTTTTCGGTGTTTTCAGTGTTCATGGTCATTAGCTCGATTTAAATTTAAGTGAAATTTTGGTCGGCCCCGCCTTTTGTGCCCGACATTGATGACATCTATTGGGCACAAAAAGCAGGACTTTTGCCCAACCTTATTCAAAATTAAAGTATCTCCACCCAGTAAAAATCGACAATCATGCTATTTTATTTCTATAACCATGTAATTCGGACAACTAATTCTTGATTTTTGTAATTATCAAGGGTACAAGGATCAAAAATTCAACATTAATTCATTTGCGGTTTAATATGCTGCGTTTGCTTGCCCTTCTTGACCTATTGAATAACTGCCAACCCATAAGCGACCTTTAAAACGAAAAGATAACCCGCTAGTTTGCCATTTGCAGTTGTTAAAAATGATGTAGCAAAGCTTGCAGGACACAAAGCAGTCATTACTTCGTACGCAGCAGCTTCCAAAACGGACGAAGCAACGACTGCTTCGCACAAAGTAACCACTGACTAAACATATGATTCGTTGCGTCGTAAACAGCAGCCATTAATTTGCATGAATTAACCGCTGCCAAGTACAAATTAACCGTTGATTCGTACGAAGTAGCACTTCAAGCGTACACAGCAGGTGCTGCTTCTTACAAAGTAACGACTGCTGCACACAAAGCCGTCGTTGCCAAGGCCGGTTTAGCCTTTATATAAGCACATTAGATTGTTACTTTTGACATTTGAATCTTATTAGTTAGTTAATCAACCATTAGGAGCTTAAATATCATGACTACATCACCTTATATGCCCGCTAGCGATGATGAAAAAGCTGATCTCTTAGAACATCTCGCCGCAACCTTACCCATTTATACCGCACTTTTGGACATTAGTGCCCAAGAGTTGGACATAGTAAAAATAGACGCTGTCTCTTTTCGTTATTCTTTGCAAACAATGAGTATCATGCAAGCCTCTTCTCAAAAATGGACAAACACTA
>Ga0268283_1001394_pt1 | contig 11950 bp, 8 predicted proteins | sample saktaG_13_FD_190140 | JGI IMG/M metagenome (GOLD analysis project Ga0268283, IMG submission 190140) | Saline water microbial communities from Sakinaw Lake, British Columbia, Canada - sak_2013_06_06_36m | ecosystem: Environmental > Aquatic > Non-marine Saline and Alkaline > Saline ... | reverse complement strand
CATTTCAAAATGCAATGTTTAAAATTGACACCTTAGGAAATTTATTGAAAATCGAATATCTACCAGCTACATCAAACGGCATATTAAGTACTGCCAAAACGTTTGATAACAAGTTTGTAAGCATTGTCACAAACTGCGAGAATGCAAACTGTGAAATCTATGCTTTCAAAGTCAATTCCGATCTGGAATATGATAGCCTTTATACCTATCCTTATGTTTATGACAGTCTTTGCCCGCATCCGGTAGTTTCGGATACCATAAACCCGGATTGTAACCTGGTGGTGAACGTGGAAGAACCCTTCACAAAACCTGAATCGCATCAGATGAAGGTATTTCCAAACCCGGTGAAGGAGAAACTTACGGTAGTATTTCCAAAATACCTGCTTATTGATAATCCCTCAGGCCCGATACAATCCACCACTGTTTATCATCAGTGGAAATCCACCCTGCTGGAGGCTTATGATCTGAGCGGTAAAAAAGTCTTTGAAAAAGATGTTCCCCGCTCCGAAACCGAACTCAACCTGGATGTTTCAAACTGGCGAAAGGGGATGTATGTTTTCAGGCTGCTGTATAACGGTAAAGAAGTTGGAAATCAGAAGGTGGTGGTGGAGTGAAGCACCTCAACCCCCGGCCCCTTCTCCTGAAGGAGAGAAGGGGAGGTAGTGCAACTGAAATTCCATATCTTTATCAGATGGTTTTTATTCGCAGGACACGGGAATACTTTTTACATCTTGGTGCCGGTAAAGCCTCATTTCATCTGGCCCGTTCACTTCGAAAACCGATGACTGAAGCTGAAATTGTGCTTTGGAATGAATTGAAGAACAGAAAACTCGATGGGCTTAAATTCAGACGCCAGCATCCTCTTCACTATTATGTTGCCGACTTCTACTGTCATGAAAAACGATTGATCATTGAGGTCGATGGTGGAATTCATAATAATCCGGATGTTAAAGAACATGATGAAAACCGCTCAGCTGAACTCGATCGTCTGGGCATTATGGTAATCAGGTTTACCAATGAACAAGTCCTGAATACCTTAAGTGAAGTAATACAAGAGATAAAAGAATGTACTAAAAAATCACCGACACAATCCTCCCCTTCTCCTTCAGGAGAAGGGGCTAGGGGATGAGGTGATCCTCCTGAAGGAGAAAATCCGGGGGATGAGGTGGCTAAAAATATTATTCCAGATACTTCTTTCTTAACATTTCGGAATCCGCTTTCAGAATATCGCGGACAAATTCCTCCAGTCCTCCGTAATGAATGTCGATTTCATCCAGGGCGGCATCCAGGTATTCCTTCCTGACTTCAAGCAGGGGGCGTAAAATCTCGCCGTTCTTTCCTGAATCATGGAGCTTCCTGATGATTTTTTCGGTGAAAGGTAAGGAATACCGGTTACTCGCCATATAATCATCCCTGATCACCGGCAGATCAACCCCAAGCGCGGTCAACAGGAATACCGTTGCCAGTCCCGTACGGTCTTTCCCTGCCGCACAATGATATACCAGGGGCAGGTTTTCGGTAACGGCCAGGAGGTGGAGAAATTTCCGGAAATCATGCTGGTGATGTCTGACCATTCGCCGGTAATCTTGTATTAAAACCGTTTCAAGTCCGTTTGCATCATTTTGCTCAAAGAACTGCTCTGCCTTATCACGGGCGGCATCATGAATGCCGATATGATGTATTTCCTTTACGGTTCTGATTTTTTTATCAGGTCTTTTTGTTATTTCCCTTTGTGCACGTAGATCAATGATCATGGCAAGATTCATCTGCTCAAGACGAAGAATGTCAGCATCCGAAACCGGGAACAACTCCCCGCTCCTGAAAAGCAAGCCGGGTTTGACCCGATGCCCGTCCATGGTTATAATTCCGCCCAGGTCGCGGAAGTTAAGCTGGTTTTCCAGAATTGTTTTCAAACAGAAAGAAATTATTTGTTTAAATAGGATGTTTCGTCCCGGCCGGGGAATTTTTGATCAACTTCAGCAAGCGGAACCGTGAAAGTGAAAACGGAACCCTGGCCCGGAGCCGAATCGACGCTGATTTCCCCTCCCATCATCTCCACAAGTCCCTTGGCGATACTGAGTCCGAGTCCGGTTCCCCTGGTTTCGTCATGATTAACGCGCTTAGCCTGGTAAAACCTTTCAAAGATTTTATGAAATTCCGATGGATCGATCCCGATACCGGTATCTTTTACGTAAAATTCAACCCTTTCCTTTTTGTTTGAATACCCAAAAGTGATCTCCCCTGACGGAGTATATTTGATGGCATTTGCAATCAAACCGGTGATCACCTGCCTTATTTTTTCATGATCGGCTGTAATGTTATCGTCTGAGGAATTTCCATTGTCCCTGAAAAGAATCTTCACAAGCTTGTTTTTGGTCAGCTCCGACATGGAAAGATGAATATCCACCATCAGTTCATGAAGTGAAAAGCTGCTGGGGTTGACCAGAATTTTCCCACTGTCCATCCGTGATATTTCAAGCACATCATCAATGATGCTCAGCAATTGACGGGAATTGGAATTGACGATACCGAAATAACGGTCTTTCTCCTCCCTGGTACAATCTTCTGATTGCAAAAGACTCGTGAACCCTAGAATGGCGTTCATGGGTGTCCTTACCTCATGCGAAATATTGTTCAGGAATGCGGTTTTCAGTCTGGAACTTTCCTCTGCATTTTCTTTAGCCTGCCTGAGTTCATCCGCCGCTTTTTTAATCTCCTCGATGTCGCGGGTAATAGAAATGATATGCGGGATACCTTTAAGCCTGGTCAGGGTTGCCGACATCAGTCCGGCATGAATGGTTCCATCCATGAACCTGAACCCGGCTTCAAAATTAATGACCGTTCCGTTTTTAACAAGTTGCCTGACCAATTCTTCCCGGTCGTGAACATCGGCCCAGATATTGATTTCCCCGGAGGTTTTCCCAATGACTTCCCCGGAGGCATATTGGGTAAGACGGGTAAATCCATCATTCACATCAATGTACAATCCATCCGATAACCTGTTGATATTTATGGCATCCGGACTGGTTTGAAATGCCAGCCGGAATCTTTCTTCCATTTCCCGTATCTTCTCTTCGTTCTGTCTTCGTTCCGAAATATCGCGGGAAACACCATGAATCCCGATCATTTCATTTCCCTTATTGAACATTGGCTTTAAAAGAACTTCGGTGGTACGCAGGGTTCCATCCTTACACTTATGCTCGAGTTCAAGCGTCATATGCACATCGCAGGTAACCAGGCCCTTTTTATAGCCCTCCATATGGTCGCTGTATGCCTTAAGTATTTTTTTGTAGGAGGCTTCACTGAAAATTTCTTCCGGTTGAAGCTTCAGAAATTCTTCAGGAGTAAAGCCGCGCTGACGGAAAATCGAAGGACTCACATAAGTGTATTGTAAATTCATATCCATCATCCAGATCACATCCGAGGTGTTTTCGGCAATCTGACGGTATTTCTCCTCGCTCTCATGCAATGCTTTTTCAGCCTTGATGCGGTTAATCGTGATCGAAGCCTGGTTCATGATCAGACTGATGCTGTCAAGAAACATTGAAATATCTCCTCTTGAAAGAATAAACATTCCCCCCAGGTGCTTTCCGTTCCTGACGAATCCCATGGTATAGACAGTCCGGATACCGAGCAATTTTTCTATGGACAAAGCAAGGGGTTTTGGAATCCGGCGGGTCGAAAAGGCATGGATCCCTTCTTCAATCCTTTCAAGCTTTCCGCTGCGGTACAGTTCCATTTCATGATCGGTCATCCGGTTAAGGGTGTATTCCACATTCAGAGGATCAAAACCAATCATGTCTGTAAGATTCTGCAGCGGAATCCCCAACCCGGCTACCGAAACCAGTTTAAATGTTCCTGTCGCTTCATTCAGCATGGATGTCAGTACAACGCCATGCTTGATCAGTTCATGAATTTTCTCCGCCACCAATTTATAAATGGCTTCCAGCTCTTTTTCATGCAGTAAAAGGGATTGGGTTTCGGAAATGAGGTTTGAAATCACGGCATTTTTACTTCGCTGGGTGATATCTCGCACATGGACCAGGATCTTCCCGTCAGGTAAATTCCGGGCTGTCAGTTCAACCGGCAGAAAGTCTCCGTTTTTACACTTCAGGCTCCGTTCTTTTACCACCGTTTTTCCTGATTTTAAGGTATCCATCTGCAGGGGATCCGTTTTCAGGATCTCTTTCCCCACAAGATCGGAAATGGTCAGCCCTTGAAACTCCTTCTTGGAGTAACCCATCCATCGACACAAAGTGGTATTGACTTCAATCAGGTTTCCATTGCCGTCATCAATGAAAATCCCGTCGGGTGATTGTTCAAACAATAAAAGGTTCAGCTCTTCAGGGGAGATCGGAAATGCCATAAAATTCAATTCCTTAATGGAAAGCTAAAAGTATAAACAATTTCTTCAAATCTACGAAACAAACCAAAAAATAAATTGCTTTGCTAACTTTGTAAGTTAAGTCGGGGTTTATTATGGTTCAGTCAAGCCGGAAATTATTGTTCCTGATGGTTTTATGGATGGTTTTTATAAAAGTCAACGGCCAGCAGAAAATAATTGAAGGAGACAGTATTGTCATTGTTGAAGCGGTATTGAAAAAGATGAATACAAACCTCAACTTCGTGATTGTTCCCGGTCCGGTTTATAATTCCGCTACCAACCTGGGATTCGCGATTCTGCCTATGTTTACTTATAATGTTAGCAGAAAGGACAGCCTTTCCCCTCCTTCTTCCACTTCGGCGCTTTTATATATGAATTTTTACGGAAGCTGGTTCATTGCAGCCCAGCAGAATTTATATTTCGGCCAGAATAAATGGCGGATGATTTCCAGCATCGGGTATGGTGATTTGCGGACAAAATTCTTTGGAATTGCAAGGGATACAGCGGTAGTGAGAAATAATGATTATGTTTTTGTCAATCAAAAAACCTTCATTTTTACCCTCAGCGGATATAGAAAAATATATTCCGGTTTATATGGAGGGCTTGAATATTCCTATTTTAATATTAATCTGAGGGGAGTGGATTCCACCGCCTCCTCAGCAGTAAATAAAGCAGGGGTGGATACCGGCACCCATTCGGAAAGTCAACTGATTCCCGGTTTTGTATGGGATAACCGGGATGATATCTTCTGGTCTTCCAGGGGTTTCTACTCCCATCTGAACTTCCATTTCGGAAGCCACTGGCTACTGGGCGATCATGATTATTTCCTGATATCCGGATTTGTAAGCGGTTACCACAAGCTGCTGCCCCACTCAAAAAAACTGATCCTTGCATGGCGGTTCTTCATGCAGGGAAGCTGGGGGGATGTCCCCTATTATCAACTGGCAAACTTTGGTTCCGGCGATGGTTTCAGGGGCTATACGCATGGAAAATATGTGAATCATTCGGAAGTCAACGCCCAGCTTGAATTACGTTATGACCTGTGGAAATTCATCAGCATCACGGGATTTCTGGGCAGCGGGAAAACATTCGGACAAATCAGTGATTTCGGACAATCTGTCTGGCTTCATTCGGGAGGCGTGGGTTTGTACCTCACAGTGATCCGTTCGCGTAATATTCGAGTGGGATTGAACCTGGCAATATCACGCCATGATTATGGATTGTATGTCGGCTTAAACCAGTCTTTTTAAAAATCCAGGAATTTCAAAAATTTTTATAATTTTGCCACACACTGTTATTGGTTCTTTTCCTGAAGACCTTCAGTAAAAGTAAAAAGGGAATCCGGTGGAAAACCGGGGCTGTTCCCGCAGCTGTAAGCTCATGAATGGTCTTCCGTACGCTCATGGTCACTGCCAGGTTTTTAAAGGCGGGAAGACATCGGAAGACTGAGTAAGCCAGAAGACCTGCCATATTCAGTTATCTTTGCTTTCGGGTTAAAAGCCAAGGAATTGAATGATGCTGAAAAGATCGCTGCCGGATAATCAAAAATGAAATCAATTCACCTTTAATGTTAAAAAATGAGAAAGTATAGTTTTATCGCAATGCTGACGGTTTGCTTTGGTTTTTTTGCAACGTCTTTTACACAGGGGCAGGGTGTTCCATGGGTTAAACAGGTCATCACATCCAATAGCGGGAACTTCGAATATACGCCTCCCTATCAGGATTTTGTAACCCTGCAGGCCTACAATTTACAAACACAATCGGTGAGTGTTTTCAACACCATTTACACCCAATCATCCCAGGATATTTGCATCTGCCGGCATGCTGCTTATGTAGCCTCCCAGGACTCCATCATCAAATATGACCTCAACAATTTCTCGCGCATGGCCGCGGTCGCTGATTCAGGACTGAGCAGGATTTATTTGCTGGGTGATAAGCTCCTGGTTTCAAAACAATATCCTGTTTCTCAATATTTCCTGGAAGTGCTCGATACCACCGACCTGAGCCTGGTGGCCAGGGTTGAAGGGATCGGTGGAGATTGCGGTGGCATTGCAGCCGTTCAGGATACGGTTTATGTAGCCGTGAACGGAGGCTGGATGGGCACAGAAGGGAAACTTGCGGTCATAGAAACCGCCGGATGGACCCTTCAAAGGGAAATCAATTTTGGAGCCGATGCCATCGGGATCATGCAAATCTATCCTTTCCACAACCATATCATCACGGTAAATAAATCGCCTTATGCCACTCCCGAAGTCGGAAGCATCACAAATTACAATATTGCCGACCAGACTTTTTCCAATACCGTCCTGAATCTGAATGTGGGGAACGGGACAGGAATCAAAGGCGGTTTGCTTTACTTCGGGCTGAAATACGGAATCGGCTCCATGGATCTGAATACCATGGAAATAGCCGACACCACCCTTGTACCTGATCCGGGATCGGCATTTTTCCGTTATATAACCTCCGCTGCCCTGGATACGGTGAATGACAGGTTTTATGTAAACACCGGCGATTACGTGTCACCTGGCACCTGCCTCGTTACAAACCTTGCAGGAGATTCAATCACTTCATATGCTACCGGAATAAGTAGCGATGCCATTGCCGTAGATTACCGTGAATACCCGCTCGGCATACCGGGTATAGAGCAGGAATCCAGGCTGCTGACTGTATACCCCAATCCTGCCACTGAAAAAATCAGCCTGAACTGGAGCAAATCATTGGAAGCCGGAGAAATTCTGATCGTAAGCGTGACGGGAAAAACCGTTTTCAGGAGCGTAAATACCGATCAGCCCTGTGTGCTCGACATCCGTAAACTGCCGGCCGGAATGTACTGCGTTATTGTAAAATCCCATGATGGATATTTGCAAAATAAATTTTTAAAACAATAGCAGTTTAAGTATGTGAAAAGTATTTCATTAATTTAGTACTTTAAAATTATTTGAGTTATTTTTTCTCCTGGATTTTCTATCTTTACAAAGAAAAGACCAGCAATATGACTGCTATTAATAAGAATCAACTTCAACCTTATCCAAGGGAATCAAATAATTTACTTTCTGCCCATTTTTTATTTCCAAAAATATATCCACCTGTTTCTTACTTGATAATTGATCAGTGTATTGATGCCGCCTATAACCGTTGTTTTAAAAACAAGAAAGGGGAAATTAAACCATATAAGAAATCTCCTCAGGAACTTGTTAATTTAACAATTAAACATCTCAAAGAAAGAAGCGATCCCATCTTAAGCCCATATTTTCTGAATCTTCTAAGAATAGAAGATATTTTTGAATTGGATGCCGTAAGTTATGAAATGCAGAGACATCGAATGACAATAGGAGTATTTTACCAATACCTTATTTTAGAGTTAATGCGTATAACATGGAATGTGTTTGACGGTTCAAGAGAAGGGGATATTGTTGCTGACATCGATACTCCCGGATTTGAAACTGGACTTAGGTTGTACATGTCAATAAAAAAATCTGTGGATACTGTTGGTGGACAAGATATTAGTGGAGTCATTCGAAGACTGGAACATGAAGCAAAAGCTGAGAAAAATTTAAATCGGCCCTATTTATGTATTTTGGGAATCGCTACACCATCAAAAGGAAGACTTAAAGGCTATGAAGATAGAAAAACCAAAACAAACAAATTGAACCAACCATATTCACTTAATTGTGAGTTCTGGGGACCAGGGTTTATTTTTCCTTATATAACGGGACATTCAGCGATTGAAATTTATCAAAGATCTATAAAAAAAATTTCTAACTACCTGCCATTTCTCACCATTGAAAATAAGGAAATATGTTCCAATTTATTACAGGAAGAGCTTAAAAAACTTGACTTGATTGGAGAAAATCAAAGAATTGATATCAACAAATTTTTAACTTATATCATTGAATAAATCTAGTTTCTATTCTCAGGATGGCCATTTTAACAAATGCCTAATCCTCTGTGGTGATAGTCGCAGTAATCTTGTTGAATTTCAAAATTCCGCTGATCTTATTGTCACTTCGCCGCCATATGCTGATGCCCGTAAAAAACATTACGATAGTATTCAACCAGAAAAATTTCCTGAATGGTTCCTTACGTTTAATGAAGTATTTTGGAATTCGCTAAAAGATGATGGAAGTCTGTTAATAAATATTAAAGATAAAGTTGTTGATGGGGTTAGACATCGGTATGTTTGGCGAACCATAGATAAACTAATTGATCATGGATGGAATTGCATTGAAGATTATATTTGGCAAAAACCAAACCCCATGCCTGGATTTTGGCCAACACGCTTAAGAGATGGATGGGAGTACTGTTTTCATTTAGCAAAGATAAAAACGCCATATATGGACCAAAAGGCAGTTGCAGTCCCTGTAGGTGATTGGGTTAATAAAAGGTTACAAAAGCTTGGAGAGAATGACAATTCCCGTCATAATTCATCAAATGATAGTGGTTTTGGTCGCGATATATCAAAATGGATTGGAAAAGAAAAAGTTCTTCCGACAAATGTGATTACTCTTCCCCTTGTCGGGAAGAACATGGGACATCCTGCCGTTTTTCCGGTTGAATTGCCAACTTTTTTCATTAAACTACTTTCCAGAGAAAATCAATTAATTATTGATCCATTTGGAGGAAGCGGTTCTACTGGTATTGCTTCTCTGAAAAATAACAGAAATTGCCTCCTCATTGATAATAATCCTGATTATTGTAAAATTGCTTATGATCGATTGACTTCAGAATTTAATGACCTTTATAATAAAGTTAATTATTTTAATCCCCAGGAAGAATATAAATCCGTCGTCAATGATCTTAAAGATATTTATATATCTGCAACAGCTGAAAAGAGAAAGAAAACAACAAAAAAACTATAATACCTGGTATTCGATCGCAGGGTAACCTTTCTCCCCATTTTTATTGTAAAAACCAATAAAACGGAGTTTGATCAGCAATCCCCGAGAATTACGGATTATAAAGCTGAGGTTCGGACGTATGGTATAAGCCCCTGAATCGAAATCGTAAAATTTCCAGTCGTACCCGATGACGTCAAGGGCTTTGGAGTAGTCCAGGGTCAATGCCAGACTGCGGTCCAGCGCTGAAAACAGGTGGACAGAATCGGTGGCAACTTCAACGCCCTTGCGGTTAATAAGCAATCCGGTCACGAGATAAGGATAGGCCGCCCCGGCATCGGTAAAAAGCAAGGTGGTATATTGGGTAAATACCAGCTCATAATCTGAGGCCGGGGGTTCCAGGTGGCAGATCGTTCCTGCTTTCAGGCTGAAAAACAGATAATTGACAGAGGGATCCTTGCCCACCCTGCCCTGATACTGATTTCCTCCTCCAAGGAGCGCATAACGGAAAAAATAGGTTCCTTGTTTCAGGCTGTCGAAAATAATCTGGTAAAGACCAAGCGGATTACCCTTTTCATCCAATCCACGGCTGATGGCATATACATGCTTATTTGAGACCGTATCGTTTCCCGAAATTTCAAACCATGTTCCGATGGCCGTAGAATCAGGATTTCCGTCCGATTTATCGAATTTCAGTTTCCTTCCCAGGGTATCATGCGCTGCGCCAAACTGAACTTTTCCAAGATCGGCTGCCTTCATAAAATCACTGGTGTTTAAAATGACATGCCAGCCATCCTGACCGCATTCGAAACCCAGATCACTGACCGTTTTCACATTTTCACCGATCACCTTTCCGGAGTCAAGACTGAAATAAACCTGATACAGGTAACTTCCCGTCATTGCAACCGTATCCGTTCTGACATCCCCCCTCGGATGGGGTGAGATCATTTCATCTTTTTTGAAACATGACTGAAGAAGAAAGGCCGCTGCAAAAATCCATGTGAGAAAATAATACCGTATCATTTGTATTGATTGAATTGAAATGATAATTTAACGAAAACGGTCCGCCCCCAGGCAATGTTCATACCCCCGTCGGCGCTCCCTCCATGCCCTCCCCCGACTGAAACTCCCGAAGTGGGAATGGTGGTGGTATTAAAAATATTCTTTACACCGGCCGAAAGGCGGATTCTGTTATTCCAGAATCCTTTTCCCGCGGTGAAATCAAGGGTATTATAGGCTTCAATCCATTGCCAGCCCACCTTATTTTCATCCATGCCCAACTGGGGTGAACGACCCGTATATTTATAATAGATAGATAATGTAAGGTCGGGTTTGATGAACCGGTACGACGGACTCAGGGTCAGCTCCGGCGACCATTTAAAGGGTTCAAACGGAATTTCTGTATCCGGACTACCCGTGATCCCGGTTAAAGAAAAACCAAGCTGAACTTTTAATGCAGGGTATAAAGCATATGCACAGCCCAATTGTAATCCAGCGGTCCTGAATCTGCTTATATTCTGATAGGTGTATGCGGTTGAAAATGAATTTTCCCTGGCCAGCAGGATTACATTGCGGATAAAATTATAAAAAACCGTTAGATCCGCGTTGAATGCGGTTTTCTTGTTTTCCTTACCGGAACTCAGATTCAGGTTGAGGTTGTCGGAAGTTTCAGATTTCAAGTCGGGGTTGCCCACAATGTTGTGATTGACATCCACGAATACAAGATAAAGTTCCTTGATGGAAGGAGCCCTGAAACCGTGAGAATACGAAAACCTTACGGCGAGATGGTCAAGGATGGCCCACCTTGCGCTAAAAGCATACACGAGAGGCGCTTTGAATCTGGTATTGTATATAAATCTTAAACCCGGTTGCAGGGAAACGGATTTGACCGGATCGTACCTTACACTCAGAAATCCAGCATAATCGCCTATTTCTTTTTTGTTCCCTTCAATTTTCTCCCCGGTCCCGGTTTCATCATCCACATCAAAACCAGCCTGGTAATTCAGTTTTTTTCCGGGATCATTTCTGGCAAAAGTTCCCCTCACAATGATGGAATGGATGCTGTTGGTATCCTGAGCCCAGGATTGCTGAACAGGAGTTCTGGTAAGGGTGGTGAGATCATTAAAAAAAGTCTGCCTGATCCTGTTCCAGGTTGAGTAGGAAGACAGAAAGCTGATAAAATGACTCCGGCCCAGCTTCAGGGAAGCATCTGACCTGACAGAATACCGTATCGTTGTAAATTCGTTATCAAAAGCTGTTTCAAAATACGGGCTCAGCAGCGCGCCTTTGTCTATGATGCGTTCATTGAAATAATCTCCGGCTATCTTGATTTTGAACTTATCGGCGCTAAACACATAATACCCGTCAAAAAAAAACTGGCGCCGTGGTTTGAAAGCCTGGGAACGGCTGGTATCGACCGGCGAATAACCGCCGAAAAAATTTCTTCCCCCTTCCACGGAAAACCCGTGTTTCTTTTTATTGAAAGATACGGAGCCGTCAAAATTATAAACACCTGCCGATTCAAGGTAAGCGTTGGCAGTGGTATTGAGCAGAGAGGATTTATTTTCCTTCGTGATGATATTGATCACTCCGGCCAGCGCATTACTGCCGTATATTACCGACATCGGGCCTTCGATGATTTCCACATGGTCAACATTGTAAAGGTTGATCTGATTCAGATCAAAATTTCCGTTCATCCGCCCGATCATGGGAACCCCATCCATCAGAAATT
>Ga0268283_1001393_pt1 | contig 11953 bp, 9 predicted proteins | sample saktaG_13_FD_190140 | JGI IMG/M metagenome (GOLD analysis project Ga0268283, IMG submission 190140) | Saline water microbial communities from Sakinaw Lake, British Columbia, Canada - sak_2013_06_06_36m | ecosystem: Environmental > Aquatic > Non-marine Saline and Alkaline > Saline ... | reverse complement strand
CCTACATATTTGTCATAAATTTAAGTGTAAGCACTTGTTTTCTGAGGCCAGAATAAACCAAACAATTCAGTTAAATTGCATATCAAGTAAACTCAATATCCAACAAGTTAATTGCGTCTAATCCAGCTTGCCTCTTCCACAAGCACCCACACTTATCAGTTGTTAAATTGTTAAAGAACAGTGCCTAGAAGGGCTTGCCTTCCAGCCTCTCGTTACGCTTTGCGTGAACGAGGTGCGCATTATACAGCGCTTTTAATCGCCGTCAACTCTAATTTCGAAACATCTTCTAATTAGTTATAACGGGTCTGTTTTACACTTTTTTTGCTTTTTGTTACGGTTGTTTGTAACGAGGTGCGCATTCTACATAGGCTTAAACTTTGGTCAACCGCGCGGATTGTGAGAACGGCTTTGATGAGCTGAAGAATCAATGAGGCTGGGGTGGCTTCTCAAAACAAGATATCGAGCGCTGCCAAACCTCGGCACGCGCAGTGGCGTGATTTACAACTGGTGGAGTTGGTACTGCCGTGCCGCCAAGCCTGATGCACGCATGGAGGCGATTACCAGTAGACCGTCATTGCTGGCCAGAGTGGGTCGTGCCATCAAGCATGCGGGTCAGTACACATTACATTTGACGGCAATGCATGCCGCAGGCAAGACGTTGATGACGTTAGTCAGCAATATCCGCCTTGCATTGGCGCATGTGAGTGTGATTGCGGAGCAGTTGCCATCGATAGACCGTTGGCACGTATTCTTAAACTACGTCGCGTCTAAAATAGCGCGGCGTCCTCTGCCAAATTACACGCAAATGTGCGCTTTGGAATCAGGGTAACTGCTTTTTTTAGGATTAAAACAACAAGTGTGGCTCTGCTCTAATTTTGTGCGTCTACACGCCAAAGCACATTCTTTAGCTGGTTATCAATGCGGTGTTGAGTAAAGCGTTAAACTGAGCAATAGGTAATGGCTTAGCAAACAAATAGCCTTGGTAATGCTTGCAGCCAATATTCAGAAGTAGCTGCCGCTGCGCCTTTGTTTCCACACCTTCGGCTATTACGTCTAAATTCAGCGTTTTTGCCATGGCGACGATAGTGCGGACAATCGCTAAATCGCTATTGTCTTTGGCAATGTCGCACACGAACGTCTGGTCTATTTTAAGCTGATAAATTGGTAGTTGTTTGAGATATTGCAAAGAGGAATAGCCCGTACCAAAGTCATCTAATGAGAAATGAATTCCGATGGCTTTTAATGTCTGCATGGTGTTGATAGTGACTTCAACGTTATCCAGCAACATGCTTTCTGTTAGCTCTAGCTTAAGTTTGAGCGGGTTAATGCCATGCCGCAGCACGGCCGACTGAACTTGCGCCACAAAATCAACCTGGTGAAATTGTTTAGCACTGACATTTATCGAGAGTGTTAGGTTACTAGTCACTAAGTCTAGCTGCCAAGCTTTAATTTGCGCGCATGCAGTATTTAGCACCCAAATGCCAATTGGCAGAATTAGCCCCGCATCTTCTGCCAGCGACACAAATTGCTGTGGTGACACCATGCCACGATCGGGATGAATCCAGCGAATTAATGCTTCTACACCTATACAACATCCTAAATGGTCTACCTGAGCTTGGTAATACAGATGAAATTGTTGCTTTTCTAAGGCTAAGTGTAATTCGCGTTCCATGTTTACGCGGGCATTGATGTTGGCCTGCATCTGCGGATCAAAGAAGCGTATCGCATTGCGGCCAGCCTTCTTCGCTTGATACATGGCGATGTCAGCTTGCTTTAGCAACTCCTCTGGCAAGTAATTTTGCCTATTGATCATAGCCGCACCGATACTAGGTGTACTTTTGTATTCATGAATAGACAACTGATAAGGCTGATTGAGCGCTACGAGTATTTTTTCGCCAACATCTTCTGCTTGAGCTGCTGCCTCAACAGCTTGTTCGCTCAAGTTTTCCAGCATAATAACAAACTCATCACCACCAAGCCGGGCTACGGTATCACCTTCGCGCACGCAAGATTCAAGCCTTAACGAAACCTGCTGCAACAATAGGTCGCCAATGTCGTGACCTAAGGTGTCATTAAGCGTTTTAAAGTGATCAAGATCGAGGAACAGTATTGCGCCGCCTTGACCGCTGCGTACACTATAAATTGCAGCCTGTTTAAGCCTGTCTAACAACAAGCGGCGGTTCGGCAAACCTGTTAGCGCATCATAGAAAGCTAGTCTCTGAATCTCCTCTTCTGCGGCTTTGCGCAGGGTGATGTCAGTCAAGGTTGTTACGTAGTTGATGACAATGTTGTTATCGTCTTTTACTGCGGTGATGGTGAGATGCCCTGGGTAAACGTCAGCGTTCTTACGCCGATTCCAAATATCCCCTTCCCATACGCCCTGGTTTTTTATGCTGTTCCACATTACTAAAAAAGATTCTTCATCATGCTGATCGGAGCTAATAAGGAAAGGCGTTTGACCAATGGCGTCGGCCGCAGTATAGCCAGTGATTTTGGTAAAGGCGCTGTTAACGCGAAGAATTATATTATTCACATCGGTAACTATTATGCCTTCTTGCGATTCAAAAGCGGTTGCGGCAATTTTAAGTTCGCTCTCAGCCTGCTTGCGCTCAGTAATGTCGGTATGTGTGCCTATCATGCGTAAGGGTTTGCCGTCCTCGCTGTGATTTACAATCATCCCTCGACCAAGAATCCATTTATATTGATTACTTTTACATCTTAAGCGATATTCAGCAACATAAAAATCGGTTTTTCCATCTAGATATGCTTGCATCGTCGCCTTCACATGCGACTGATCGTCAGGATGAACACGGGACGCCCATTCATCATTTGTCGGCAGAATATCTTCTTCTGAATAACCTAGCATGCTCTTCCACAGCATAGAATAATGAGCTTCATCGGTCTGGGGGTTCCAATCCCATACGCCATCGCCTGAGCCTTCAATGGCAAACTTCCACCGAAACTCACTATCCTTTAACGCTTTCTGCTGTTCATCTAGACTAATCAACATGCCATTAATACGTTGAGCTAACTTTGCAAGCTCATCATTACCGACGAACGTAGGGACGCGTGTAGACGTGCTAGCGACTTCATTAATAAAACTCACACTATTGCTCAGTTTGGTGAGCCTAGCTATCACCAGCTTATTAAAAATCCAGCTGAGAATAAACAACAGCAATGCGATTCCACCAGTTGACCAGAGGATAAAGTTCGAGCTGTTTTGCCACAGCTCGAATATTTTTCGGTCACTGATCGTTCTCAACATCAGCGTGTTTGCAGCATCAGCCTCGTGCAGCCAGGTATAACCAGCCACTTCATCTTTATTTAGCGCTTGCATCACCCAGCTATTTTTACTGTTAATTTGTTTAGCCGCTTGCCTTATATTTTCTGGGATTTTTGCATTGCCATACATATGGGTAATGCTAATTTTTGCGCCAACGATAGCTTCAAGCTGTTTAATCAGCAACGTGTCAATGAGTCGCATCATGATGAGTACGCCGCGACGATTGCCTTGGGGAATGGTAGGCAAAATGTCCATGGCTGACACCATCATCAGCCCATTGTCTGTCCACAATAGGCCTGTAATACTTCCTGTTTTAGTCGGTCGAATAAATATACCATTCTTACTGACCGCTAGATTAAGCTTTGATGGTATTGCCCAAGGCTTATCGTTAACAAAGTCATATCCACTCTGGTAAACAATCTCACCATTGTTATTTGTTAGAAATATCGCATTTATTTTTAGGTTAGAAAAAACTGCATTGGTGTAATTGGAGTCGATGTAAGCCTGTTTGTGCGTAGCCATGTAGTCATAGCTATCGTCCCAGTGCGCCCAGTTCTTGGTAAGCCCCTCCAATTGCTGGCCTTGTAGCGCTATCATTCTTTGGGCGTTTTTAATCTGAATATAGGTCTTGTCTGATTCTAGGCTAGAGTATCCCCGCACTAGCAAAGAGCGTGCAGCAACAAACTGAATAATAAGTAGCAATAGCAGGCTTATCCCTACAACGGCCATCAGGCCGAGCCTGAGACCCTTAAGATTCACCTTGGGTAAAAGCATTTCTAAAGATTTATTATTAAGGGCATATTTCTATGGTAACGGCTAATACACATATTAGTGATTTCAGTGTGGTGATATCAGTCTTTATTAAGGGGGGGGTAAGGAGTTATATAATGGTTACATATAGTACTTACTATATGTGGGTAGTACGTTAGGTTTTAGTAGATGGCCTGAGCTGGCGGGTTAACTGCGTAACTTCATATTCAAAGGCATAAATCGCTTAAGTAGGTGCTGATTAAATCCGTTCGTGGTGAGCCCTTCGACTACGCTCAGGAGAGTCTTGTCGAACCATGCTTGATTTTTCACTATAAAAATCAGCATGTTAAAAGCACCCTTCGACAAGCTCAGGGCGAACGGTTGAATAAATCAGCGCTTCCTTAAGTAATAAACTGTAGTAAAAAAAAACGATTAGCCCCGCATTTCTGAAGCACCATTAAAACAAAAAACTTTGTTTATTTTTTTCTGCGGCTAGTGCGGCCATCAGTTTTTCGTGGTCTGCATTTTGGATTAAATCATGCGCATGCTTCACGGCAATTTCTGCGCTTGCAAAATCACCTTCTGCCAGCGCCTGCATACCCTCAAGCAAGGCTGCATTGCTGGCTTGTAGACGCTGTGCTTCTTGCTTACTGCGCCTGTTAACTGGTAGGCGGCGTAAATAATGCACTAATCGTAAACAGTAATGCAGGCTTAAAAAGCCTAGCACAATTAAAATCAGTAAAAAGTTGAATGAAAATTGCAGGCGATAGGGCGGCCTTACGATTAGCACGTAGCCCGCGTTATTACTTGCAAGCCAAACGACGGCTACGAGTAAGCAAAACATCAATAACCACCAAAATAGCTTACGTTTGATCATATTTTTAACTTGGGTTAGTTACCTAGGTTAATGACTTGGTTTAATGACTTTAGCTTAATCACTTTTTTCAAGGCTTAATTTATAGCGATTAACTGCCGCAATGCTCTCGGTAAGCTGCGGCAGTTCAATGCCAACATTGTTATCAGATAGCATTTTAAGCAACTGCAATGCTTTGATGGTATTGGGATGCCTAGTATCATAATATTGATTTAGCCAGCGAAGTATGGCTGTAATGTCTGCGCTATAACTGGCTTCATCGTGCTGCAATAGCGCAATGCGTGCGGTGAGTAGTCGTAATTTCAGGTTCTCACGTAAATAAAATGCTAGGTCGGGTGAAAGTAATGGCGGTTCAGGTTTGTCGATGCGCTCTACGGTCACTAGATTTCTAATGTCATTCCAGACGAAAAACGCAAACTTTTGCACCGGATTCATCGGCTTAGTTTTGGCTGTCACTTTTTGCGCTACGGCTTGATTAAAGGTCGGCTGGCGTTCACTAATTAAGGGCAACGTGGCGCACAAGCTCGCCAAGATTTCAAGTTGAGTACTCATGTTCATTACATCGACTTGCGGCAGTGCGCGTAATTTTTCAATTTCAAGCGCTAAGGTTGCTCGCAGCTGGGTAGCGCGTGGCAATGCTAGCGGCTCAAGGCGCTTATCTGCGGCTTGTAAGGCTAATAAGGCAGATTTAACATTGTTTGCCAGTTGTAATTGCTGGTTGGCGATGGTCAGTAACTGCTCAACTTCAGCCACGGCAGTGGCTTCACGATTTTCTGCCAATTGGTCGTATAAGGTTTGCAATACATCTTGTTGATCGCGTGATTCTGCCAGTTTCTCTTCTAACAATACCGTGCGTGCATTGGCTTGCGTGCTGCGCTCTTCCGCTTGTTTAGCTAGCATCATACTTTGCTGGTTAATCGCTTGATATTCATCTAATTTTAGGCTGAGTGTCTTTTCAACTTCATTGAATCGTTGCCGCGTGCTTAACCATTGCCAAGCCAGCGAGAAAAGCGTGAGCACAACCAATGCCAATGCAGTTTTGGCGAAGAGTGAGGGCTTACGTTCTACTGGTTCTGGCGGCATTTGCATGACTGAACTCGGATCATCGCTCATGGTTGATTGACCAACGTTTGTTGTAGGCAGACTAATATCGCTTCATCACCTGGCGCATCGGCAATATGTACATTCAACGCATTTAATGCCAAAGCATCGGCCTCTTCGGCAATGCGGGCGTGGTTCACACAAATATGAATGCTGCGTATCCACTCATCGCTGCCATTGTGGGTCATTTGCAATAAATGCCGCATAGCCTCAGAACTTGTGACCACAATGGCATGTAATTGCTGTTTTTGCCAAAGTGACTCTAATGCGGCACAACTTGTTTGGGGATTAACCCGCCGATAACTTTCTGCAAAAATGAGCCGCGCGCCGCGCGCTTTGAGCGTGTCGGCCAATACTTCACGCCCACCAACGCCCCGAAAAATCATGACTGTTTGATCGGCGACATCGCGCATTTCAGGCAAAGCCAGCAGCGATTCACTATCAAAACGCGTGTGTGGAACCAGCACATTATGTACACCATAAAGCCCAAGTTGTTTCGCGGTTTGATGACCGATAGCCGCGAACTTTACATTTTCTGGCACGGTAGCAAATTTTTGGATAATGCGCGGCATGGCATTATCTACCGCATTGGTGCTGATAAATATCGCCCAACTTACAGACTCTAGCTGACTCAAGGATTGCTCAAATGCGCTGTAATCGTCTAATGGAGCAATAGCGATAAGCGGGAATAAAAACGCTGTGCCAGCCTGTTGCTCAATGGCTAAACATAAACGCTGCGCCTGATCTATTGGCCGCGTCACTGCAATGCCAAACCCAGTGAGTAATTTATTCATTATTTAAAATAAGTGCCTAATTAGTGCCGTTAAAGTTAATCCAGTAAAGCCAAAATATCATCAGCACCATTGGCGCGTAATTGCGCCGCAAGCGCTTTCCCTAATGCTTCTGGGTGGCTTCTGCTACCGCTCACGCGCTCAACTAACATCTGTTTGCCATCCACGCTAGCAACAAAGCCTGTGATACGGATGTTATCAGCTTCGCAAATTGCATAAGCACCTAATGGCACGGTACAACTGCCGGCTAATGCCCGGCTCATGCCACGCTCAGCTTCTACACAAACTTGCGTATCGGCATGATTTAACGGCGCAAGCACACTGAATAAATCTTGGCGATTTGAACAGATTTCAATGCCCAAAGCGCCTTGTCCTACGGCAGGAATACTTAATTCTGGAGAAATCGCGCTACGAATGCGCGCTTCAAGCCCTAAGCGGATTAAGCCAGCCGCCGCCAGAATAATGGCCGCATATTGACCTTCATCCAACTTACGCAATCGCGTTTGCAAATTACCACGTAAGGATTCTATTTTTAAATGCGGCAAACGTGCTTGCAACTGGCTTTGGCGGCGCAAGCTTGAAGTGCCAACAATGCTTCCTGCGGGTAAGTCTTCAAGCGTAGTATAGTTGTTTGACACAAAAGCATCGCGCGGGTCTTCTCTTTCACCAATTGCCACCAGTGTGAAGCCTTCAGGCAAATTCATAGGCACGTCTTTCATGCTATGCACCGCTAAATCTGCACGGCCATCCGCCAAAGCCATTTCTAGCTCTTTAACAAATAAGCCTTTGCCACCAACTTTGGCTAAAGACGTATCTAGAATTTGGTCACCCGTGGTGGTCATGCCCAAAATTTCTACCGTGGTATCTGGGTATAGGGCCTGCAAACGACTTTGAATATGTAGCGCTTGCCACATTGCCAGCGGGCTTTCGCGCGAGGCGATTACTAGCTTGGTTGGTAGCTTAGTGTTTGCATTTTGATTGTTGGATGGATTATTCATGTGATTGATTTTCTTGCGGTTCAGTAGAGATTCTTAATTTTAGCATAAGCTGTGACTTAGCCTTAATGGGCGCATCGTTAAGCTGTGCGGATTAAATGCTGCTGGCGGCGACTCACTGGAACGGTATCTGGAATGTACTTTAACAGGGCGACCCATTGCTTGTCGTCGATTTTAGGGCTTTCATCGTTAATTTCGCCGTTAATTTCGTTGTCAACTCGGCTATCAATAGAGCGCTTCTCAAAACCTAAAATATAAGCATTGGCGACCAAGCAATTGCGATGCAAGCGAATGAAGTTGCCGCTGAACTCCCGCTCTAAATGTGTAAGCGATTCTTCAATCAGGTATTCACGTTCAGCAGTACGCACGGTGATATATTTCAGCTCGGCGCGCAAATAAATAACATCGTCCAGCGGTACTAACAAAATCCGACCGCGCTCATTAATGCTGAAATGCGATCTTCTCGGACTGAGTGGCACCAGCATTTCAAGCTGCCGTGGCAAAAGCGCACGCGCCTTGTTAAGAGAGGTTTGTAGGCGCTCTAAGCGGATAGGTTTTAATAAGTAATCGACCGCGCTCATATCAAAAGCTTGCATGGCGTAACTATCAAAGGCGGTAGTAAAGATAATGGCTGGTGGCTCAGCCATTTTTTGTAGATGTTGTGCCACCTCAATGCCATCCATCACTGGCATGCGAATATCCAGCAGCACAATATTAGGCTGATATTCACCAGCCAAGTTGAGCGCCTCTTGGCCATTTTTAGCTTCTGCCACAATATTGATGTTGCTGATGTCAGAAAGAAGCTCTCGTAGCCGATTGCGGGCTGGCGCTTCATCATCGACAATTAAAAGATTAAGTATAGTGCGAGTCATATTTTGGTATGCGGCAATGTAATGTGCACCTGATATTCCGTATCAGATTGCGTAGTTTTTAGTGAAGCTTCAAGATCAAAGTGTAATGTTAAGCGCTCTTTAATGTTATTAAGCGCCATTTTATTGCCATTTTGATGGATGTTTTGCCTGTGGTACGGGTTGCTTAATACAATATGCACTTCATTCCGTTTAGTGTAGATTTGAATAATAATGGTGCCGCCTGCTGCCAGCGGTTCAATGCCGTGATACACCGCATTTTCAATTAACGGCTGTAGCAACAATGGCGGTATCAGTGCGTCTGGCGGCATATCATCAATTTGCCATTGAATATTCAGCCGCTCGTCCAAGCGCAATTTTTCTAGTGATAAATATTGCCGACATAAGGCGATTTCTTGCGCCAGCGGCACTAAATCGCGGTTATCTGCCATCAATACTCGAAATAAATCGGCCATATCTTCCAAAGCCGTTTCCGCTTGCTTGGGCTGACTGCGAATTAACGACAGCACTGCATTGATGCTGTTAAACAAAAAATGAGGGCGAATACGCGCCTGAAGTGCTTGCAGCCTCGCTTCTATCAAGGCTGGTGAATAAGCACGGTGATGCAGGTTAAAATAATACAAGATGATTGCCGTTAAAGTTAAAGCAAAAAATAACACCCTTGTTTGTGTCGGTAACTCGCTAAATATCAACAATTGTGAAATCAGCTCATACACGCCGCTACAAGTAAATAATATGATGCATACCATCGCCAGCAAGCCTTGCCAATAGCGCAGCTTGATGAGTATCGGGTAACTGGCGTAGAGCAATAACAGGCTAAGCAACAACATGGGCTGCGCAATGACTGAAGTGGCGGTGATTAAGTTGAAGAACTGATTAAAATCATTGCTCAGTGCAATGGCAGCCAACACTAGAGGCGTATTGACGATAATTAATATGCGTAAATTAACTCCCAAATTACGCATATCCGGTAATCGGCTAGATTTTCTCATGGATAATTTTGATGCTCATGGTTAATTTTTGCACATTATTTGTTTAAAAGCGCCTTGATTACCTTGCTGTATCTGGGCAATTTTTGAATTGAGTAGCAGCGTGCCATTTGTGTTTTGCATTATACTAAGCGCATAAGTATATTATTATTAAACGATATTTTGAATTTTTACAAAAAATATCAGTAAAATAACGGCAAATTTACAGTCAAAAGAAAAAGTGAAAGCGATACAAAAAGTGAACGATAAAGTGAATGTAATACAAAAAGAAAGTGCCCTCAATAAAAAAAATACCAGCTGGTCAGGTCGATTTAACGAACCAGTGGCAGAGCTAGTCAAAAAATACACCGCATCTGTTGGCTTTGACCAACGCCTAGCGACATTTGACATTCAAGGCTCACTCGCCCATGCGCAAATGTTAGGCGCGCAAAACATCATTAGTCTTGACGACGTAAAATCGATAGAACTTGGTTTAGCTGAAATTCTACAAGAAATTGAAGCTGGCCGCTTTGAATGGCTGCCAGATTTAGAAGACGTACATTTGAATATTGAAAAACGGCTCACCGATAAAATTGGTGATGCAGGTAAGCGCTTGCATACTGGCAGAAGCCGTAACGACCAAGTGGCCACTGATGTTAGGCTTTGGTTACGCGCCACCACAGACCAAATTACAGTCAGCCTAGCAAACTTGCAATTAAGTCTGTTAGATTTAGCCGAAGCGCATTTTGACACCATTATGCCGGGCTTTACGCATTTGCAAGTGGCGCAGCCTGTGACCTTTGGTCACCATTTAATGGCTTACTTTGAAATGCTAAAACGTGATGTTGCGCGCTTTAGTGATTGCAGAACACGGATTAACCGTTTACCGCTTGGTGCTGCGGCTTTGGCTGGCACCAGCTACCCGATAGACCGTGAAATGGTGGCGAAAACGCTAGGTTTTGATGGCGTTTGCGAAAACTCATTAGACGCCGTTTCTGACCGCGATTTTGCCATTGAGTTTACCTTTGCCGCTTCGCTAGTGATGACGCATTTATCACGCTTATCTGAAGAGCTAATTTTGTGGAGCTCGCCTAGATTCGCTTTTATTGATATTGCCGACCGATTTTGCACAGGCTCATCTATCATGCCGCAAAAAAAGAACCCAGATGTGCCAGAGTTAGTGCGCGGCAAAACAGGTCGTGTGTATGGCCATTTAACGGCTTTGCTTACTTTGATGAAAGGCCAACCGCTGGCCTACAATAAAGACAATCAGGAAGATAAAGAGCCGCTGTTTGATACGGCCGATACTTTATTAGTCACGCTGGAAATTTATGCCGATATGCTGCGCTTGCCTGTGCTTGAAAATGGCGTGGTGGTTAAAAAAGGTTTTGTGGTGAATAAAGAAAATATGCGCCAAGCTGCGTTCGAAGGCTACGCAACCGCTACAGACTTAGCTGATTATTTAGCTAAAAAAGGCATGCCGTTTAGAGATGCGCATGAGGTGGTTGCGCTTGCGGTGCGTTACGCGGTCGATAAAAAAGTCGATTTGAGCGAGTTGCCACTCGCCACGCTACAAGAATTTTCTGCTGAAATTAGCGAAGATGTGTATGCCGTATTGACGCTAGAAGGTTCGCTGAATAGCCGGAATCATATTGGCGGCACCGCACCGGTGCAGGTGAAAGCGGCCATTGCCAGAGCAAGAAGTTTGATAAAATAAGCGCCAGCAGCTCAAAAGCACTGCCCTGCGAGCCAATAGGGACGGGCTTCGCAGGGCAGTGCTTTTTGATGAAATAGGCGTTATTTCACCAGCAGTTAAACCAAAAATAACTCCAACAGCTCATTTAAAAAGTGTTGTCCCAATAGCGTAGGTTGCATATTGCCGTTTTCCAGTAATAACAAACCTTTGCTTTGGGCTTTTTTAATGGCGATTTCTAGTTTATTGATATTCATACCGGTACGTTGTTGAAACAAATCCACTGGCACGCCGTTAATTAAACGTAGCGCATTCATCATAAATTCGAAACCTAATTCGTCTTGGCTAATCAGCCATTCACGTTCTACTGCTTTGCCGGCTAAAGCTTGCTGCATATAAGCTTTAGGGTGTTTAGGCCGCACTTCTCGGGTGATTTTATCGTGATAACTCAGCTTGCTGTGCGCGCCTGCGCCTATGCCCAAATAATCGCCAAACTGCCAGTAATTCAGATTATGTTTGGCTTGCTTGCCTTTTTTAGCAAAGGCGGAGGTTTCATAATGTTCATAGCTGTTTTGCGCGAGCAACGCCTCAATTTCTAACTGCATATCGCTGCTGGTGTCGTCATCTGG
>Ga0268283_1001392_pt1 | contig 11953 bp, 19 predicted proteins | sample saktaG_13_FD_190140 | JGI IMG/M metagenome (GOLD analysis project Ga0268283, IMG submission 190140) | Saline water microbial communities from Sakinaw Lake, British Columbia, Canada - sak_2013_06_06_36m | ecosystem: Environmental > Aquatic > Non-marine Saline and Alkaline > Saline ... | reverse complement strand
TAGTCTTGATGATGCGATATAGAAAGAAATCTAAATGAATACTCGAAGAAAAGCGTGTCGTGAGGCTTGTCCGAAAAAGTCTAGAGCAGACAGGTTGAGTTGTTGGTTGGGACTTGGAGGGATGCACAGTAGCTGTCTTCCGTGGAAAGATGCATTCAAGAGACTAGAAGGAAGTAAGAAGGAGAAAGATGTAGTATGAAGAAAAAGAGTAAAGTTGTGCGTGGGCTGATTGAGAACCATGTCGGGACTATTCGAGTTCAAGTTCAAACTCAGTTGGACATTGACGGACTTTGGTATGCTATCGTGCCATCGGTGAGTGCATCTTGCTTTGGAGCCAAGACAAAAGAAGAGGCAATTCATAAGGCGTGTGAAGCCGCTTCGATTCCTGCGGATAAAATCAAAGCCAAACTAGAGAAATGAAATGCAGGCAGGTGCCAAGGCTGAGAATAGGTGTTTGAAGTGTCGTTCTTGGACTGGTAAGCGAACCAGAGATAGTGCGTGGTGTAAACGACTGTGTATAGGAATTCGAGGAGATCGAGTGTGTGATTTCTTTGAAAAGAAGCTTTTGGTCAAACGAGGAAAAGCTTGAAGGTTGATCGGAAAGAAGATCATATCGGCGTAAGCAACGTATTGTAAAATGGACACAGGGCGACTTAATGTGTGGCAAAATGGACATCGGATCAAAAAATGAATATCCCGCCAGTGCGTTGAGCAATTTTGCGTCTCATCCTTTTGTGTTTGATGGAATTCCAGTCACTTCGTTTGAGGGGCTTCTTCAGTCGTTCAAATTATCGAATCCAGAAACACAGAAGCATGTTTGTGCTCTGACCGGATGGAATGCCAAGGTCTTTGGGAGAAATGAAAAGTGGTGGGTGACAAGGCATCTCTTTTGGCAGGGAGAGGTCTTCAACAGGGATTCGGATGAATATCAGATGCTGCTCGATCTAGCCTACCGGGAGATGTTCGATCAGAGCGAGAGCTTCAGGAGGGCTCGATTGAAAAATCTCTCAACAAGTTGCTATAAACTGGCGTAGATGTCTATAAGTCTATGCAATAGAGCATCTTAAGGCTCATAGACTTTTTACATTTATTGTGTCGTTTCTCTCTTATTCCGGGCGGGTTTCGGTAATGTATAGGTATGAACGATACAGCGACATATTATGGCGAGCATGAGGCAGAAGACGCTATGTCTGTCTTGGCTCAGTGGATTGGGCGGGACAAAAATGTTCAGGTGGTTTATCACAATGGGACCGCCGTTGACGCCGACATCTTCAAGGGGATCATTCGGATTCCCCATATGGCTTGTGCCTCTGGGATCACTCAAGAGGCTCTGATGCTTCTTCGTGGTCGTGTCTATCACGAAGCCGGGCACATTGATGAAACGAGTCTTTCGAAGGCTGAGTCTCCCAAGGGTGCGCTCCACGAGATTTGGAATGCACTTGAGGATCGTCGTATGGAAGCGGTAGAGTCTGATCGGCATAAGGGTTGTGCGGTCGTTTTCCGTTGGAACAACAACTATTACAATCGGAAGATCGCCGAGCAGATGTCGTCTGGGAAGAAGGACGCTCCTCTGTGTGAAGCTTTGTGTGCGATGTCGCTCATGGTTGAAGGTATTCAGCCTGCATGGCATCTTGGCCAGAAGGCTCAGGATTATGTTGATGCGGCTCATCCCGAGTTCATCAAGGTCAAGCAGTGCAAGAATGCCAGTGCCGCTCTCGATCTGGCGAAAGTCATTTACAAGCTTCTGAAAGATGTGAATGATGAGTGGAAGCAGAATCAGCCCCCTCCACAACCTCAGCAGGGAGAGAAGAGTAAAGAGCAGGGAGAGAAGGGCGAAAAGGGAGAGCAGGGCGAACAGGGAGACGGAGACCAAAAGGGTGAGCCTCAGTCTGGCGGCTCCAAGGATTTTGATGATTACGAGAATCAGAAACCCGAAAAGGGAGATGAAAAGAAATCCAGCGACAAGGATGATGGCAAGGACGATGCCAAGGACGGGTCTAGCAAGGGCAAGGACAAGGGCGATGACTCTGATGAGGGTAAGGACAAGGGCGATGGCGACAAGGGCGATAGTGAGGGCACTGATGGCAGTGGCGACGAAGAAGAGGGGGATAGCGATGGCAACGGGGATAGCGGCGATGGTGATGGCAAGAACGGAGAAGGTTCGGACGATGCTGACGGAGAAGGCGAAGGAGAGAAGGGCGAAGGTTCTAAAGGAGATTCAGAAGACGATGGACCTGATGGGGAAAAGGGTGGTAAAAATGGCGGGAAGTCCAACAAGAGCAAACCTGATTCAGAGAACGGCGAAGATGGAGATGGAGAGCCTAGTGGGAACATGAAGGCTGGCGATGTTCCTTATGTGCCGAAGAATGATGAGCCGAAGGGCGGCAAGGGTGACGGCAAGGACAAGCGTGACTTGGAAGAAGAGTTCGACGGACTTTCTCGCGAGCAGGCTCAAAATGAAGACCTTGAAGAGTTCTTCAAGAATCTGCCTGTTGAGGACAAGAAATATTTGTCTCGTCGAGACCTAGATCGTCATTCGGCTCCCGAAACAACGGATTTGGACAAGACCTCTTACAGAGATCGTCTGGCTCAGGTTTCTGTGACGGTTTCCTCAATGACTCGTGCTCTCGAACAGGCTCTTCGGAGCATGAGCAAGTGCCGGAAGAGTCCGTATCTGCGTCGGGGCAAGATCGATCATCAACGTCTGGTTGCGATTGCGAAGAATCTCAGTCGTGAGGTTTTCTATCGGACCCGTGACGGAATGAAGTTGGATGTGGCCGTCGCTATCACGATTGACGAGTCTGGGAGCATGAGCAACTTCTACGAAGTGCAGCTTCTGGCGATGGCGATTGGTGAGGCGTTGAACACTATCGGGATTCCGTTTGAGATCATCGGTACCACGACGCTTTATGCCGGTGGATCATACGGTATGCCAGAGATGAATGGTTTTACTCGGGTCAATCCGATTGTTTACAATCACTATAAGCTCTTTAGCGATAAGTGGTCCAATGTTCGTCAGCGCATGGTTCATACGGGTTGTCACCATCACAACATCGACGGAGAAGTTGTCGAGTATGCGGCGTTTCGGTTGAAGCAGCGTCCTGAGCGGCGCAAGGTGATCTTCTCGCTGTCTGATGGAGAGCCTTGTGCGGGTCATGGAAATGACGGAGAGATGTGCGCCAACTTGAAGCGGGTTTGCAAGCGGGTTCGGAAAGAAGGAGTTGAGGTTTTCGGGTTCGGCGTACAAAGTGAGGCACCAAGAGCATACTACGGCAAGGATTGGTTCGTGTATCTAGACGAGGTTAAGAAGATGGGGCCAGAGTTTGTCCGAGAGTTCACTAGGATCGTCACAGAAGGTGGGGTTCGGGTTTAGCCATGAGCAAGAGAAACATCGTCGGCCACTGTTTTAGACCGTCGCAAAATAACGACAAGGTCTATATGTGTTGCATTCGGCACACTGGGACAGATCAGTGGACTGTGTTGGCAAAGTGGGGTCGCCGTGGCAAGAAGTTGAATGTGCAGGCGAAGGCGACTTACTCTGTTGAGTCTGCCGCAGTTCAATATCAGCAAAGTCTCTGGAAGGAGCAGGAGAAGGGTGGGTATCTTGACATCGAGAGCGTCAAGTATGACGATCATATGAAGGCTAATGGCGGACACTTCCCGTTGACCTTAAAGAGTGCTGGCATCAAGGAAAATCTTGAGCCTGAAGATTGGGGTATCAAGGAGGCGGATTCACCACTTTCCGACGATGCTGGTCTGTTTCCGGTATGGATGTGTGAAAGCTGCGGTAGTGAGTGGCATCCAAAGCTGAACTTTGATAATCAGCCAGACCCTGATCAGGATAATTTGTGTCCAAAATGTTTTGATAAAATACACAAGTCTCCCGGAGATAAATTTGTGCCACTCGATGAGGTCATGGTTTGCATAGACAACGCCGGTATTGAAAGTCGTTTCGATGTGGGTATCGAGTATCTCGTCGAGAAACACAAAGACGAGACGATGGTGTATGTCTATGACAAGATGGGTCAGAAGGACGAGTTTTTCAAGGTTCGGTTTTTAACTCCTGGTCAGTGGGAGGCGAAGCAGGGGAAGATCAAATACAAAGTCCTTAAGGAACGTGAGTCTAAACCGAGTGATAAAAAGAAGTTTGAGTTCGCAAAGATCGAGCCGGGGAAGAAGATCAACCAGCCAGATACTCCGATAGCTCTCCACGAGCACTTCATATCATATGAAGAAGGAGTTTCTTGAAGAGCAAGATTCTGATGTTTCAATTTTTTAAAAGAGCAATATGATATTCGCACGTTACATAGGAACAGACAAGCGATTCATGGTGGGCAAGGTTTATCTTGCCAAGCCGGAATTCGAGGATTTCAGTATTGCAAACTTTGACTTCATCGATGTCAAGGACGACTCCGGTGAAATGGTTCGGGTGATGGATCGCCTAGAAGAGGTGGGTCGGAATTTAGGACAACCGATTTTCGAGCATCGTTGGGACTTCGAGTTTTTGGAGGAGGTCTATGCGGTCGTTGCCAAGCCTTTTCCTGATTTCAGAGTCGGTCAGGTGGTCGTGGTGGAAGACGTAGCTGAATCCACTGAAGGCAATAAGACTGGCTTGCTTTTCTCGATCAAGGGTAAGGGATTTCGCATCTCAGATGGGTTCGTCATTTTGGATCATACAAATGTGTATCCTGGTGTCATGATTTTAGACCTGAGAGACGGTGTTTGGGAAAAGATCAGAACCGTGGACGAATGTTTGTGGGTCACTGTGGATGGTGGAGGCCCGAGACGATCTCCAGAGTATTTCCGATTTGCCATAGACCGGGACGGAGACATCATGGTCGAGCCGAAGGTGGAGTGTGTCGATGACGTTGGAGTCCAAGGACTTACAAAAGGCAATTTCTACTATATCGTTCGGGAGAAAATGGAATCGAATCAGAGGATGTTGGTAGTAGTAAGTGATGTGGGGCTTGAAGTTGGTTGCTTCGATGATCGATTTAGGTTCTAATTTTTTCGTATTCCGGGTCGAATTCGGTAATGTATGGGTGTGGATAACAACAGGAGAATAGACAATGACCCCGGAAATGACTAAATTGGTTGGCGATGTGTCAGGGCTGCTTAACGGCAGTGATCGTATCGAGATCGACATTAATGATCCGCAGGTGTCTGGGATCATCTCTCATTTGCATAAGGCACGCACCCGTATCGAACTCAGTCAGGAAAATCTCATTGTGGATTTCCCGCAGGGTGGTTCGACGACTCTTGTGATACGGCGTATCACGGCTGGCCAGAAGGCCGGTGCCGTGGCTCAGCCGAAGGCTCAACAGCCGACGACAGATAAGAAGCCGAGGGCTCCGACGGCAACGCCCTCTCTCAAGCGGCACCAGCACTCGTATGTTGTTCCCGCAATCGCCACAAAAATGATTTCCGTTCTGACGGATGATGCCTCGCATGTGGTCTGGTTGGCTGGACCAACTCAATGTGGCAAGACAAAATTAGTTCATCACGTTGGTCGTGAACTGGGTCGCAAGGTCTTTCAGATCAACTGCCGTGGCGACATGGGTTCGGAAATCTTTTTCGGTGAGAAGACCATCGTGGTTGATCCTGCGACGAAGCAAAACATGATCTCATTTCAGAGGGGGATTGTCGAGCAGGCTCTTACAGAAGGTCTGGATGAACAGGGCAACGAGGTCGGTGCCCCCGGAATCCTTTTTATCGATGAGGCTGCCGCCATGCCAGCCCATGTCGCCATCGGCATCAATCGGCTTCTGGAGTCTGATGATACTCGCCGGACGTTCGTGATTGATCAGGATGGCGGTCGTGTGGTTCGTGGTCACAGCAAGCTTCGTATCGTCATGGCGGCGAACACGGTTGGTCGTGGGGCAACCGGGGTTGAGGCGTCTGCCTACTCGGCTCAACGGGACGCTCTGGACATCTCGCTTTTGAATCGTATCGCAGTCTGCTTCCGCATGGGTTACGATAAGGAAGTCGAGCGTCATATCCTGGTTGAGAAGATCGGCGATGATCGTGTTGCGGCGTTGGTCCTCAAGTTCCGGGATGCCATCCGGGACCATATTCGTCAGGGTAAACTGATCAGTCCCTTCAGTACAGCTCACATCGTTCATATCGCCGACATGTACCGAAGATTCGGAGACTTGGGCGAGGCGATCTACCATGTGACGTTCGAATTTCTTTTTCCAGAGGAGAAGGCATTGTATAATGAGCAGGCAATGGCGATTCTTGGACAAGACCTGCTTAAGAAGTTCACGCAGAAGAACATCGACTACATGTGAGTGATTTAATGAATGTCAAAAAACCACTAACTCGTCTTCCATCGCAGGGAGACGAGTTGTATATGGGGTCAGAAAAAGTGGTTGTTCTGGAAATTGGGTCGGGGCTTGACGGCGAATCAGTATAAGTGTTATCTTATCCCGAAGCAAGGAATTAGACATGAAAGAACCCGACTTGGAAATCCCCAAAGGATTGTTTCGAACCTCAAATTCGCTGCCTCGAAGTGATCGATATGTCGTCTATCGAATGTTGCATCGAAAGGTCTCTTTCACTCATACTGAAACGAAGGCAAAAGTCTCTGGATATATCGATGAGGTGTATCGAGACATCTTTGCCGGAGAACTGATTTTGACGATCAACGGAAAGGCTTTCAAGTTCAAGGAGCCGACTCTCGTTCGGGAAAATGCTCGGGAGTTCATCTTCGTCTATGGTGATGTCGGGAGAGGCAAGCAGGATATTCAGGATGAGCGGTTGTTCAAGGAAATGAAACAGGAGCAATTCCGGGAGACTGTTTCAGATACGATCAAACGGCTCGATCCAAGACGGCTATATGAAATCCGGTTTGCCGTCGGAGAGCGAAAACCAGCTCGTCGAAAGCCGTTCCTTATGCGGGGAATCTCGCCCGATGTGGCTGATTTGGCTGATAAAATATCGTAAGTGCTTGATTGTTAATAAGATCGGCAGCTTTAATAGGCTTCCGATTTTTTCATTTTCTTTCCTTATTCTGACTGGATTCCGGTAATGTATGGGTGTAAGGGGATCAAGTCAAACAACAAGGGAGACGGTTATGAGTAAGGCAATGGAAAGCGTGGAAGTAGTTGCTCTGGCGAAAGTTGTGAAAGAAGCGGCGTTGAAGGCAGCCGGGGCGAACGTGAAAGCCGGGGAATATCCCGTGTCGTTCACGGTAAAGGTCACGGGTTCGATCAAGAAGGGCGATGACTACCCGCAGGAAATCGTGGCGAAATGCGACCCGTGGCTCCTGTTGGCTGCGGCTCTCTCGAAGCTCAATGGCGTCACGGTGGACGCCCTGGTTCGTGAGGCTGTGACGGCGGACGAGGCACTCATCGACGGCCTGAAGGCGAAGGCGGCAGAGGCCATTACGGCGATCAAGGCGACCACGACCACGATCTGCGCTGGCAAGATCACGACCAAGCTCGTCGCAGAGATGGTCTAAGGGTTGGATAGGGAGGCTCCGGGTCAAACCGGGGCCTTTCCTTTTGGAGAGAGTTGAGGCGAATGGGTGGGACAAGATGGGCGAGGAAGGGGCAAGGCTGTATTTGGTTAAGTACGGAAAGAAGATTGGCGATGAAAAACGTGAGGCATTGGCTAAGATGGCTGAGGAAAATGGATGTCAGGGATTTGTGGATGGGATGAGAAAACTATGAAAACAATTAAAGCATGGTTCGAGTCAGCCGAAGAGCCTCTTCGCAGTAAGCTGTTGAAGAACATGGACCCTGTAAAAGGGAATATGGAAGCCAGTTCCTTCAGCACGGCCATTGTATGTGGTTTCATTTGGTCGCAGACTCCAGTTGATGAGGGACACGACCACTGGCTACGTATCTTCAACGAATATGCGGGACGTGTTCGTGACAACAAGAAGTCTGATTCTGAAGAGCCTGTTGAAGATGGAGATGGTTGTCCTGATGTCCCGGACGTTACCGTTGAAGACTCGCATTGGAAAGTCGGTGACGGGATGAGTAAAAAAGACGGAACGCCTGATTACATTATCGGGCAGATCGCTCTTGTCGGGAAGCCGCCCGATTCATCTGGAAATAGACGATTCGATTTTGTGATTTTCGACACCAAGGGCATTGAGCGTTGCAGGCGGTCAGTGACTCAGGATTGATTTTTGGGAGGTCTCACATGGATTATGAAAACGAAGAGGCGAAGCGGGCGGCAGAGGCGATGTCTCGGTTCCTGAATGGATATGGGATTCGTGTTGAGGATGTCGTCGAACATCTCGCTAGGGATCATCGAACCATCCAGCAGAGGGTCACGAAGTTCGCCGTAGCGTGGTTGGAGCGGTGTGCCAAGATGCAAGCTGATGGCGAATTCGATGGGAGAAACGAAGCCAGTGCCGAACTGGGGAAGAAGTTCGTGGAGCGGACGACAGAACAGGAAAGGGCGATGCCTTTCATATGAACGACCAGAAAAAGATTGATGCCATTGTCGCTCGGATCGATAAGCGAATCGCCAAATTACAGGACGAGCAGGACGAGGCTAGACGGAAAGGCAATGCGGACGGTCAGATCGAAGCGTGTTTTCGTCGGCAGGAAGCGGTGCTGATTCGGCAGGAGATTGTGTTATCGGCATAGGTTTTGAGTCGTATCGTGTTGTGTTCCAACGGCTTACGCAATCTCATCTAAGCTGTAAATTTCTTCCTTATTCTAACCGATTTTCGGTAATGTATAGGTGTAAGGGAGATGCCGAAAGGCAGAAAGAAGGGAAAGATGACAATGACAATCGAGCAGTTTTGCGAAAAACACGACGCATACTCGAAAGGCCGCGAGTGGGCGCTGGAAACCGGCGATTCAGACATGGCCGCGATATGGAATCGCGCCGACATCAAACCTGAGTGGCGCGTCTGGATTGCAACACGCCCCGGCGTGATGGATGACCGGACGTTGCGCCTGTTTGCGTGCTGGTGCGTTCGGCGGGTATGGCCCATGCTGACCGACGAGCGCAGCCGAAACGCGGTGGAAGTCGCGGAACGGTTCGCTAATGGAAAAGCGACGGCGGAAGAATTGGACGCCGCCGAGGACGCCGAGGACGCCGCCGTCGCCGCCGAGGACGCCGAGGACGCCGCCGCTCAAGCCGCTCAAGCCGAATACCTGCGCAAAAACTGTACCCCTAACTTTGAAGATTAACGCCGAAAGGCAGAAACGAGGAAGAGATGAAGATCATCGAAAAATGCAGCATGTGTGGAACCGAGTGTGAGAGCATCCACGAATTTGATTCACTAGAGGCTTTTCACGCTGCGGCGGCGAACGGCGAAATCGGGGATGAAGAATTCGCGCACGATACCGAGCACACCGACTGCGGCGGCACCCTGATCTATTCGGAAGCGTAAAACCAACCCACCCACGCCGGACGTCCACGGCGCAACCAACGGAGAACAGACCATGAACAACTACAAAACCAAGTTTCACCGCGACGGGACAATCACAATCTGGAACGTGTATGCTCAGGCATGGCAGCGGAACCAAGCCGACCTTATCGCCGACTCGGTGCTGGCCACCCTGAATGATTCCGAGCGGGCGAAGATTGCCAAAATTGCAGCGAAGTTCGAATAACCACCACCAGCGGCAACTAAGTCTTTTCGTATTTCGATTGAATTTCGGTAATGTATGGGTATGAAACACGAACCAATCATTGAGGCATGGGCAAGAAATCGAAAGCTAGTCACTGAAGGCGATAAGCATCTCGCTCAAAACCGTATCGCCGAGAGTCATCGTCTTTTCGTTGAAGCCAATAGGATTTACATCAATGCCGTCATCGCTAAACACGGCGGCAAGGCCATCATTAACTGGACAACCGGAGAGATTGATACAAGCAAAGGAGCAGAATGAAACACAAACCCATCACCAAGTCCTGGGAAGCACGAAACAAGCTCTACGCCAAGGGCGACAAGCTCTACGCCAAGGGCGACAAGCTCTGCGCCGAGGGCAACAAGCTCTACACCGAGGGCTACAAGCTCCGCGCCGATGGCGACAAGCTCTACGCCAAGGGCGACAAGCTCTACGCCAAGGGCGACAAGCTCCGCGCTGAGGGCGACAAGCTCTACGCCGAGGGCAGCAAGCTCTTCGCTGAGGGCAGCAAGCTCTACGCCTGCGCCGTCATCGCTAAACACGGCGGTAGAGCCATCATTGACTGGGCAACAGGAGAAATCGAAATATGAAAAAGATTTGCCCGAAGTGTGAACGTTTTCTTGAGCGGTTCAAGTGCAACGCACCAGAAGAGTGCGACTGCCCGAAGTGTCAAGGGTTGTGCTCGTGCGGGGTCAGCGCAACTCGAAAAGAAGAGATCGCCGAAAAGAAAGCGTGGAAGGCATATCAGGCGAAAAATCGAGAGGCATAGACGATATGAAAGTCGGGGAAGCGATTTAACGATCATGTTCAGGACATCAGAGAAAGCTCTGCTCGCTGGAATGACGCAACAAGCCGATAAGGGAGAAAAGGTATGCCGACTAATTTAGACAAATCGTTGATTCGTGATTCTGGACTCACTAGGAATGGGAACCCTGTTTTCGTCGTGCTTCTGCCATCGGAAGACGGTGGAGAGATTGCTTTCAAGGAAAAAGGCAAGCATGGCAAGGGCACCTCAATCTCACTGAAGAAGGTCATGGGAATCGCCTTCGGTGACGACGAGGTCAAAGAACAGGTTGAGGAGGTATATGCGGAGAAGATCAGGGAGAAAAAGTCTCCGTCTGTATCTGCCACAGAAGGTTCGGAGGATTTGGTTGATCTGTCCTCGCTGGAGTCTCGGTTGATGATTGACGGTGAACCCGTTATGACCGCCGAAGTCAAGTCCCGTCTCTTTGAGATCGTTCGGGAGATTCGAGAGGAATGGCGTGAGGAATTGGGTCTGGAGCCGATTCAGAGGGGGACGAAGGCTCGAAAGAAGCGGGAAAATGCTGAAAAACGGTCTGGGGAGTAAAATCTTTCCTTATTCCGGGCGTGTTCCGGTAATGTATGGATGTGAGGTTAGTAGGCAAACTGAGGTAAACTGAGGTAAACTGAGGCAAAACAGGGAGATGGGTATGAGTTCGAATTCACTGGGTTGTAATGTGTGGTGGACGTTGCCGGAAACGTCGGTTGATGGTGTTCGTGCGCAAACCTTGCTGGCGAAGCATGGTTTTGAGCCGGGTGACATGAAGCTGCCCTCTCGGCAGTTGGAGGTGTCCCGTGCGATCAAGTCGTTCCACAATCGCCGGACGAAGCATAACCGTAAAATCGGCGAGAAGGTCAACGAAACCATGGATTCAGTCATCTATGGCATCCTCGAACGTGAGCAGGATGGTGATGAGGTCGGCTTCGAACAGCGAACCACGATCAAGCTGAACAAGGATACCGGCGAGGTCTCGGTGACTGGCAATCTGTCTGATGCTTTCCGTGAAGCTCTGAATGATGCGACCGGCAAGATCACCGATGAAGACATCCGGTATTTCTTACGCAAGGTCATCCGTATGTGTTACGGGGTGGCCAAGCGTCCTACGGGCGGCATCTATTTTGTGCCGGAAAAGTTCGCAGCGATTCTGGAGCAGGCGAAGGCGCTGATTGCAGAGTTCGATTCACAGTCACGCATCTATGTCGAGCGAGTCATGGATGGAACCGAAGAGCGGCAGAACGTGTGGGGCTCTGTCGAGGCCGAAGTCGAAGATCGTGTTGCGTCGGCTGTTGCTGCTGTCGGTCGGATCGAACGCCTGTCGAGCATTCAGGGCAAGAACGAGGACATCGAAGAGGCTCGTGAGCTGATGAAGGTGTATCAGCAACTCCTTGGCGAAGAGGCGAAGTATGAAACACTCGTCGAGAAGATTGATGAGGCGGTTCGTATCGTCGGCGCAAAGCTCTCCTCTCAGTCGGGTGTTCCGAGCATCCCGACTTCGGAGGTCGAGAAGGTCGAGAAGGTCGAGAAGGTCGAGAAGGTCGAGAAGGTCGAGAAGGTC
>Ga0268283_1001390_pt1 | contig 11955 bp, 9 predicted proteins | sample saktaG_13_FD_190140 | JGI IMG/M metagenome (GOLD analysis project Ga0268283, IMG submission 190140) | Saline water microbial communities from Sakinaw Lake, British Columbia, Canada - sak_2013_06_06_36m | ecosystem: Environmental > Aquatic > Non-marine Saline and Alkaline > Saline ... | reverse complement strand
GTGCTCCCATCCCTTGGAATCGAGACGGTTTTGTGAATTGGGCAGAAGGACCAATCTCTTCTTCCTCCCTCTTCGAACAACACCGAGGGATGTACCAGCGCCATATTGGTCTCTATGCCTATCGTGCGGGTTTTATCCGTGAATATCCAACGCTTCCCCTTTCTCCCTTGGAACAGATTGAATCCTTGGAGCAGTTACGCGTTCTTTACCACGGTCGACGTATTTACGTAGATGAAGCTGCCGTTTCCCCGGGTCCTGGGGTGGATACGCCCGCCGATCTCGATCGAATGAGGGCATTGTTTTCCCTTTCACGCGTTGTAGGAAAATAGATGAGTAAACAATTGTGGATGGCGTCCACAAAAAAACGCACCAAGATATCTGTAGCCCTCTGTATGTGGTTAGGCGGTACTCTGATCGCCGCCGCCCAAGGGGCAGATCTGGTATCTGTCTACCAACAGGCATTGAATAACGATTCGGTCCTTCGTTCCGCTGCTGCTGGACGAGATGCGGCTAAGGAAGTTGGTCCCCAAAGCCGAGCGGCTTTACTTCCGGCGATTATGTTGGGAGCAGATCGTTCGTTTGTACAGCAACGGAAAACTTTTCCAGAAAACTATCCTATCGGCGGTTGGAATTTAAGTCTGGTCCAACCTCTATTTCGTTGGGATCGATGGCTCTCTCTGAAGCAGGCCGATGCAAAAATCGCCCAATCAGAATGGAGCTTTCAGGCAGCAACTCAGTCGCTGCTCTTGCGAGTGGCTTCAGCCTATTTTGATCTTCTCGCAGCCGAAGAAAATGTACATTTCGCTGCAGCGGAAACTAAGGCCATGGCCCGACAATTGGCAGTTGCCAAAGAACGTCTAGCAGTTGGTGCCGCGATATTAACCGAACAACACGAAGCCCAGACCGGTTTTGATTTTTCCCAGGCTCAGGAAATCGCAGTACAAAACGAACTGGAGAACCGACGTGAGGCCCTTCGAGAAATCGTAGGAACTTTGTCTGAACCTTTGGCTGCGTTGCGCGATAATATTCAATTTCCCCAACCCGATCCTTCCGATCCGGAAAAGTGGATAACCTCCGTACGAGATCATAATCCTACTCTGCAAATGGCTCGACTCCAGGTTCAAATTGCCGAAGGAGACCATAAAAAGGCCAAGGCCGGTCATCTTCCCAGTGTAGACCTGGTCCTATCCCATACTTATGAGGATAACCAGGCATCAATGAACTGGTTTGGAAGGGAAAGAGATACCGATGTTGCCATGCTGAAAATGACCCTTCCGCTATTCCTCGGGGGACAGGTGACTTCGGCGGAGCGACAAGCGGTAGCAGGAACGGAACAGGCGCGTAATGATCTGGACACTGCGGATCGGCAAATAGTTCGGGGAACCCGGGATGCCTTCCGGGCGGTCGGAAGTAGTTTGGCCCAGATTAAGGCCTATAGCCAAGCCCTAGTATCTGCCAAAAGTACGCTGAATACTACCGTCGAAGGGCGTGAGGTAGCCGTTCGTACAATGGTGGACGTCCTAAATGCCGAACGAGATTATTACCGTGCTCAACGCAATCTGAGTTCGGCCCGCCATAATTATATCTTGAGTTCCTTCAAGTTAAAGAGCATGAATGGTTCTCTCTCGCCAGCAGATTTGGCAGCAGTTAACCAATGGTTGGGGCAATACTGACCAACCGCTTGGATAGAAATAACGTACTAATCCTTGATATCGTTCCCTAATAGATGTAACGCATCCCCTATAACGATACGTCGAATGAACGGATCGAACGATAATTCTCCTTTAGTTTTCCTTAACAATGGCACAATGATGAAAACAGGCATATTTCTATTTTTGGCTTCTTGGATGATGGCGGATGCGTTGGCTGGGGAGCCTTTACCCACCGAATCTGTGACCTATCATACGCTACCTACAGAAATCTTCCTTGACGGTGTAGTGGAGGCCATTAATCAGGCCACCCTCTCGGCACGTACCTCTGGTGAGATTACGGCAGTTAATTTTGACGTCAACCAATTTGTTCAGGAAGGACAGGTTTTATTGCGGCTTAAGGCGGTACGCACCCAATCGGCTGTGATCCAAGCCAAGGCCGGGGAGCAAGAGGCGGAGGCATATCTGCATCAGGCTGAAAACGAATACAACCGAATCAAGCGCCTATTTGCAAAACAGATGGCAACGGGATCAGCAATGGACCAGGCCCAGGCTGCTCTTACCAGCGCTCGTGCTCGAGTCGGCGCTGCCAAAGCCCAAGGTGCCTCTGCTCAAGATGTGGCTGGTGACACAATAGTTCGCGCCCCTTATTCCGGCTACGTAATTAAACGCTACGTAGAAGTGGGTGAGACGGCCCAAGTTGGACAACCGCTCTTTACTGGGATCTCTCTGGAAAAATTGCGGGTTCGCGTGGATATCCCGCAGAACAGAGAAGATGCCATCCGCCAGGCAAAAACAGTACGAATCCTTCGAGGAGAGGGTATGCCCTCCTTAACGGGAGGTGCGGTAACTATCTTTCCCTATGCCGATGAATCGTCTCATTCCTTTCGTGCCCGGATCGACCTTCCAGAAAAAGATGCAGGGGTAAAGCCTGGTATGTTGGTCAAGGTGGCTTTTGTTACCGGTACCATCAATCGATTACTGGCTCCGGTGGCAGCCGTGGTACAGCGAGGCGAAATTACTGGCATATATGTTTTGGGTGACAATAACCAGCTTCGTTTCCGGTCGGTGCTTACTGGTCGATTGCAGGAAAATGGGAAAGTAGAACTTCTTACCGGTTTGTCTGCGGGGGAGAAGGTGGTTTTGGATCCGGTCAAGGCGGGACAGCAGTACCGCTCTGGCGGAGAGAAATTATGAGTAAAACGTTCTCTATCTCCGGCCGCGTTGCCGCTGCTTTTCAGAATTCGGAGATTACCCCATTGCTGGCGTTGGTAGGGTTGCTCTTGGGGGTGTTCGGGGTTTTGGTCACTCCGCAGGAAGAGGAACCTCAAATCTCGGTGACCTTCGCCAATGTTTTTATCCCCTTTCCCGGCGCCTCCGCTACTGAAGTGGAACAAGTCGTGGCCACGCCGGCGGAACAGATTCTCTCTGAGGTGGATGGGGTCAAGCATGTCTATTCGGTTTCACGACCCGGCATGGCAATCCTTACCGTTCGTTATGAGGTGGGAGAAAATCGTACCGCAGCTATCCTGCGACTGTATAACGCGATCTTTTCCAATCAAGATTTTCTACCCCGAAACTTAGGAGTAGGACAACCGCTTGTCAAACCAAAAGGTATCGACGATGTCCCTATTGTCACTTTCACCCTTTGGAGCGCTCGACCGGAAATAGGACAATCTGAACTGTCACAGGTAGCCCATACCTTAGAAGCCGAACTGAAACGAGTGCCCGGTAGCCGTAATGTCTACACAATAGGTGCCCAGGACCGAGTGGTACGTGTGGTGTTGGACCCGGAAAAACTAGCGGGCTACCAGTTGGCCCTGGACGATCTGCAACGAGCGCTACAGTCTGCCAACACCTCTGTCAGTGCGGGTAACAGTGTAGCAAATAATGTTTCTATTCCGATCCAGGCGGGTCTCTTTTTCTCGGATCCGGAGGAGGTGGGGGATTTAATCGTGGGAATGCACGAGGGGCGCCCAGTACGATTGAATGATGTTTCCACAATCTCACTAGGACCCGATGCCCCAAGCAATTTGGTTTGGATGGAATTCGGACCCGCAGAAGAGCATTCCGCTGTCGAGGGAAAATCGGCTGAGGGAAAACCGGCCCATGGACGTTTCCCTGCCGTGACGCTAGCGGTGGCCAAGAAATCTGGCGTCAATGCCTCTGCCTTGACCGCCGATGTGATTAAACGTATGGATCAATTGCGTGGCTTCGTCATTCCCGATGGCGTTGAATACACAGTCACCCGAGATTATGGGGCTACAGCTAAGGAAAAAGCCAATAAGCTTATTGGGAAATTGATCTTTGCTACCTCGTTCGTGGTTCTGCTGGTCCTGGTTTCGATGGGCTGGCGCGAGGCACTAATCGTCGGCGCGGCGGTAACTCTCACCCTCGCGCTGACACTTTTCGCTAATTGGGCCTGGGGATTCACCCTCAATAGGGTATCGCTATTTGCGCTTATATTTTCTATTGGTATTCTGGTCGATGACGCCATTGTGGTGGTAGAAAATGTCCATCGCCACATGCATCTCAGCTATAAACCTCTACTTTCTATTATTCCCGAGGCCGTAGACGAGATTGGAGGTCCTACCATTCTGGCGACCTTTACGGTAATCGCTGCTTTGTTGCCGATGGCTTTTGTGACGGGTCTGATGGGGCCTTATATGAGCCCAATCCCCATCAATGCCAGTACAGGTATGTTGATCTCCATGGTCATTGCCTTTGTGGTAACGCCTTGGCTCTGCCATAAAGGTTTGAGAGGGGTTCATGCCCAACTCATTGCAGCCGATCATTCGGGACATGGCCATGCAGGTGGGGAAGAGGTTTCCGCGCGCCTATTGGCGTTCTTCCGCCGATTTTATAGTCCGTTTGTTACCAATCGCCGAGCGACGTGGAATCGCATGCTTCTTGGGATTGCTATGTTGGCGCTGGTAGCAGGTTCTATGGCCTTGGTGGCTGGAAAACAAGTCGTCCTCAAGATGCTTCCCTTTGACAATAAATCTGAATTCCAGGTCGTCGTGGATATGCCCGAGGGGACTCCGCTCCAACAAACCGATCGGGTAATGGATGCCTTGGGTGCCTACCTCGCCACCGTCCCAGAGGTCACTCACTATCAGGCTTATTCGGGCAATGGTTCCCCTGTGGGTTTCAACGGTTTGGTGCGGCAGTATTATTTGCGAAATCAACCCTACCTGGGAGACATCCAAGTAAATCTGGTAGACAAGCATCATCGGAGTCGCAAAAGTCATGAAATCGCCAGTTCGGTGCGGGAACCGCTCCAAGAAATTGGTCGACGCTATCAGGCTACCGTTAAAATAGTCGAGGTTCCACCAGGACCCCCGGTACAATCACCGCTGGTAGCGGAGGTCTATGGTCCTGATTATGCGAGCCAGTTGCGAGTGGCGGAACAGATCCGAAAGGTCTTTGTCACCACCCCTGACATTGTCGACGTAGATATCAGTAGCGAACATGATGCCACGCGTCTGCTGATACGGGTAGATCAACAACGGGCAGCACAATTGGGAGTATCCGCCCAAGCAGTAACCGATACGGTAACGGGATTGCTTTCCGGATTGGATGCCTCATTTATGCATACTGCCAAAGCGAAGTTTCCCATCCCTATTCGTCTGGAGTTATCCAATGCGGATAAAGGGAACCCCGATCGTTTCCTGGCGGTAAAAACTCACAATCAGAAAGGCGGTTTGGTCTCTCTCTCGGAGTTTACTAAGATTCAACGCGATGTTTGGGAAAAGTCGATCTATCACAAAGATCTGATGCGAGTGGTATATGTCACGGGAGACATGGCAGGAAAATTAGACAGCCCCCTCTATGGCATGATGGATATCCGGCAGCGTTTGTCAAACCTACGAGTGGAGAATGACCTGCCGATACATCAGCAATTCACCGGCCAACCGGATCATCCCCAAGACTATACAGTCAAATGGGACGGTGAATGGCAGGTAACCTACGAGACCTTCCGCGATATGGGCATTGCTTATTCGGTAGGATTGCTCATGATTTATCTGTTAGTGGTGGGACAATTCCGTTCTTACATAACACCTTTGGTGATCATGGCACCAATTCCGCTGACCATTATCGGGGTGATGCCGGGTCATGCGCTAATGGCCGCCCAGTTTACTGCTACATCCATGATCGGTATGATCGCATTGGCGGGAATTATCGTACGTAATTCGATTCTGTTGGTAGACTTCATCAATCATGAGGTAGCACGGGGAATTTCTCTGGCCGAGGCGGTTATTCTGGCAGGGGCAGTCCGATCCAAGCCTATCGTTCTCACCGGTCTTGCTGCCATGTTGGGCGCCTTGTTTATTATTGATGATCCGATCTTTGGTGGTCTAGCCATCTCGCTGATCTTCGGTATCTTTATCTCTACTCTATTGACCTTATGGGTGATCCCAATCCTCTATTTCACCGTAAAACGTAAGCAGATAGTTTGATTGTGTAGAAAAAAACAGAAGACAAAAAAATTTTCTTTTCAATATAAAAGAAAAATTCTTTTTGTCTTCTGTTTTTTCTTTTGTGTTTATTTCATAATCTATTAGGACTGCTAGATGTCCGATCAAAATGAACAGACCCTCGACCAGGCGACCATGCTTTGTGAAAGCATCGCAAAATTCAACCGCTCTGTACAATTACGCAATGGAATGCACATGCGTATCGGAAAACGCATTACGTTTATTATCCGGGTGGGAATGTTTAGCATGGCAATTGTGGCTGTGGCTTTCCTTCTGTTGGTATTAGTCCTTTCTTCCAAGATATATATTATGGTAGACGCTATGGATGTCATGAATAAATACTTCAGCTCCATGGCGGACAACATGGCCAAGATGGATCATGTGATTAAATATATGGATCGTGATGTGGGCGCGATGCCCGCTATTGTCTCTGAGGTCCAGGGTATGAATATTGCGGTGCAAACCTTACATCGGAGCGTTACTACAATGTCAGGTGATCTGGCCACTATGACTGGAAATGTGGGTCGGATGGGAGGCAGCGTAGCGCATATGACCGGCAATTTTCAGAAGATGGATAGTTCTGTCTCTGGTATTGGTCAGGATGTGAATACTATGTCGCAGCCAATGAAGGTATTCGATTCCTTTCGTTCCATGATGCCGATGTCTTGGTAATCGTACAGAACATCCCCCAAAGAATTTATTATGACTACTCCCCAGGATCCAACAAAATTTCTCTACGAATCGATGGTCCGATTCGAACAGGAGATGATAACGTACAGTGAGGTGGGACAACATATTGCCAAGCGTACCGTTAAAATTGTACGTTCTGTCATCATCTTACTGGCTATCATCACTGTGATTATCTTTGTCCTTATCTCCAATCTTACCAATAATATGGTATCAGCCATCGGTAATATGGTCTACATGTATGAACGATTTGGAATGATGTCTGAAAACATGAAAAGTATTACCGAGGCCGTTATTAGTATCGGTCATAATGTAGAAGGGATCCCGACCATCGCTCATGAAATGGTCGCCATGGATCAGGCCGTTACAGGAATGGCGGGAGATGTGACAATGATGAAGACTAGCATTGCTCGCATGGATGATACGGTTTCGGTCTTAGGGACAAACGTCCAAGAAATGGCCAATCGATTCGAAAGTATTAATCACTCGGTTTATGTGATGCGTTACAACGTCAATCGAATGAGTTCTCCATTAATGGGGCCGCGACTTCCTTGAGGGAAGGAGAAACGAGCAGAATTAACTTTGTGATGTAGTATTCTTTGGGTTGAGGATATCCCACCCGTTAGAAATTGTAGCCGCCGTAGTTCCCGAATTACGGGCGAAACGGATACGAAAGCGGCTTCCTGTTTCGGGGATAGGTTGATAAGTAAGACGGGCAAGGTTTGCCTCGCACAGTTCTCGGGCTAGATATAGACCCAAACCGGTACCATCTCGCCGCGTCGTAAAAAATGGTTCGAAGATTTGGCGTGCGATCTCGGCGGGAATACCGGGACCATCGTCCAATACGTCCAGCAAAATCCCTTGGTCCATTGCCATGCTAGCCTCCAAGCGTAGATGAAGTGTGCCATCTTCTCGACGAGCATGACGTAGAGCGTTGCGACAAAGGTTGTCTAAAACTTGACGGATCTGGCTACTATCGAAGCGGGCAGTAAGGTCTGGTGGGGAAACGGTAGCGGTAATCGTAACGGTTTCTGCCTCAGGACGAGTGCGTAGGTCCACCGCTATCTGATTCAGTAGGGGGGCTAGCGACAGATCCTCTAAACGTGCTGGTTCGCGTCGGGAAAGGAGAAGGACATTTTCGATTACACCGTTCAGACGCCACGCCTGATCGCAGATAATGCGAGTGAGACGGCGATCTGATTCAGCGAGGTCAGGAGATTCTTCCAGCAGTTGAGCTGCGTGACTTACTGCGCCTAATGGATTCCGAATTTCGTGGGCAATACTGGCGGTGAGTCGACCGAGTGCAGCAAGTTTCATTTGTTGGGCCTGCTCGGCCAGGGCTGCCGCGTCCTCCAAGGTAATTAATAGACCTGTACCTGCCGTTTGACCCAATACTGCAAAACGAGGCAGAACGGCATTGCTCTCGGAAAGGGGACGAAAAATTTTGGGTTCAATTCCGTGGTCCGTTCGCCAGGCATTAACCTGTCGGGATAATTCTGGACAAAGGTGGGCCAGGTCGCGATGAGTATCTGCCGGCATTCCAAGAAGATACCAAGCGGCGGTATTCAAAAGACGCACTCGTCCATGCGCGTCTACTACTACCACACCAGCATCCATTTGCTGAATGATATGAGCGTTGAGTTCGGTAAGATTGGCTAGGTCTATTCCACGTTGGTGAGCCAGATCTTCACTCTCTCGTACTCGTTGGGCAAGCAAACGAGCGAGGATGGCCGTAGCGAAAAAACCTGCGCCAAGTAATCCGGCCTGTGTATAACTGGATTCTTTCCCAGAACCAATCCATTCACTAACTCCTTGCTCGGCAAGCACCGCCAAGGTGGCGCTGGCAGCCAATAGGTAGGCCAACCGGCCTTCCATTAGCAAGGCATCTCCGGCTACCGCAACTACCAGCAGAATACCCAAACCACTGGAAACTCCACCGCTGGCATGTACAAGTAGAGTGAGTGCGATAATGTCTCCTAGAGACTGAAGCTGAATCTGGACAGTAATCTTTGGTTGCTGCCAGTAGAGCGTAACGATACTTCCAATAGCAAACAAGAGATAACCAGCGCTCGCCGCCAAGAATAATACCGGATCGCTTGCGCCCAGTGGTTGGAGAGGTTGCTGCGAGGTTCCAAGGAAAAATAGGAAAACGGCCAAGGTGAGTCGGTAGTAATTAAAAAAGCGCAGGGCGCGCCACGATTGAGCTAACTGTTGCTTCCACATGATCTTTTAAGCTATTTTGTGCGGTGATTGAGATGGTCTGCTTCCAAATGCAACCGGGTGCAGTACCAATGATTATTTTTCTTCAGAGCATCCTGCTGTGGAAGATGTAATCCACAGTGGGCGCAACGTACCATCTGTAGGGGGGGGGAGGTGGTGCGATCGTCAGGAAGAGGATCCCGGCTACGCAGCCAGCGACGTAATAGAGTCCAACCCAGCAATCCAGCGATTACCCAGAAGATCAGGCGCAACAGATTCATAAAAATGCGCGCTCCCATAAGATGGGTTTACCAACGTAATAATTGCGCACGGTGAGTGGCAACATTTCTTGTTTTGCTAAATCTTTGTGGAATAGCCACCTTCACATCCCTGTGACCGGATTCCGCCAATCTCTGGCGGAACGACGATTATAGGTTTGTCGTATTTCCGAAATACGGTTCTAGGTATTCCAACACGAGTTGAAGATTTCGGTTGTCACGATATTGATTTATGTCCAAACGATAGGCCAAACGTAGATAGCTTCCTGGAACGGGAAAAAAGTGTTCGGCGCTATTAAAGGCTATGGCATCGAGGGGAATGGTTCCGTTGACCGGACATACTCGCAGTTTGAGATGACGATCCCCCACCACTCGACTACTCAAACACTGAAAGACTCCGTCGAAAATTGGTTCCGGGAAACCCTGGCCCCAAGGTCCACTGTTACGCAGGAGTTCTGCCAGTTCCAAACTAAATTCGGTGGGATCAAGTGCACCATCGGAGAGGATCACCCCGCATAGGTCATCGGGAGTAATACGACGGTGGACCTCGGTATCAAAGGCGGCCGCAAAGGCTGAGAAGTGGATTCGAGATAACGACAACCCCGCCGCCATGGCGTGACCACCGAAACGGCTGAGTAGCTTAGGATGACGAGCGGCGATCGCTTCTAGGGTATCTCGAACGTGCAAACCTGGAATGCTGCGGGCCGATCCTCGTAACTCGTCATTCGTTCCAGGGGCAAAGGCAATGACTGGACGGTTCAGTCGATCCTTGAGACGTGCGGCAAGGATTCCGATCACGCCGGGATGCCAACTCTCGTCGTAGAGCACAAGTCCCCAGGGCAATTCCAATTCTTCTTCGAGATCGAGACGTTCCAACGCCTCCAATGCCTGGTCCTGCATCTCTGCCTCGATGGCGCGTCGTTCTCGGTTCAGCGTATCCAGCCGTGCGGCAAGCGTTTTCGCATAGGTGGCGTTGTCGGTAAGCAGACATTCCACGCCAATCGTCATGTCTTCAAGGCGTCCTGCCGCATTGAGTCGTGGTCCCACGAAAAATCCAAGATCGGTGCTGTTTGCCCGCTCGGGGTTACGTTCCGCCACCGCCAGCAATGCCGCGATTCCAGCACACGCCACTCCTGTGCGGATACGCGTCAATCCCTGGGCCACTAGAATACGGTTGTTGTAGTCGAGTGGCACTACATCGGCTACCGTCCCCAGGGCTACCAAGTCGAGCAGAACGCCTAGATTGGGCTCGGGTCGAGTGAGCCCGAACCAACCTCGTGTGCGCAGGTGTGTGCGCAGGGCGAGCATCACATAGAAAATAACACCAACCCCTGCAAGGGTTTTGCTAGGAAAATCATTTCCAGGACAGTTGGGATTGACGATGGCATCCGCGACGGGTAGCTCCAACCCCGGCAGGTGATGATCGGTGATCAATACCTGCATCCCCAATGCTCGGGCCTCTGCCACTCCCTCGATGCTGGAGATACCGTTGTCCACCGTCACCAGAAGACTTGGAGAAAGATCCGCCGCTACCTTCACAATGGCCGGTGTAAGCCCATAACCGTGGATAATGCGATTCGGGATGACGTAGGCGACGTCCTGTGCCCCCATGGCTCGTAGGGCACGTACTACAACCGCACAAGAGGTTGCTCCATCAGCATCGAAGTCTGCCACGATGACGATGCGCCGATTTTGGATCAGTGCGGCTTCCAGCAGGGCAATTGCGGCGTCTAAACCGTTGAGTCCCCGAAGGGGCAACAGCCTTTTGAGGGAATGCTCTAGCTGTGTAGCGTCGGTCAGGCTGCGTGCCAGATAAACTCGGCGTAGGACGGGATGGAGATGATCAGGCAGGCCATGAATGGCACTGGGGAGAGGGCGGCGACGGATGGTTTTGTGCGTGGTATGCACAGGGTATTACCTCGGAACGTCCCTCTGAAACCATTGACTAGAAGCGGCTCGGGAGACGGGGAAAACAACGAGGTACGAGGATAGCACGCTATTGTTATTCCGACCGTTTCCCGAGTCGAGCGAAAGTTACAGACGTCGCAATAGTTAGCTGCAACCCTTGGGTCGTGGTAAGCCAGCGACCTTGTTAGCCGATTTAACTAAGCCATAGGGGAAGAGATCATAGAGGTATTTACTGCTGGAACGGTCGGCCCCAAATTTTTCCTTCATGATCTTTGAGAAGATCCGAGGCTCGGCCACTGATCCGTGTTCTTGGAAATACTCACGAGTGGTGGTGATGATATCCCAATGTTCCGGGGTCATTTCCACTTTTTCGTTGTGAGCGATGGCGAGGGCCACCTCTTCGTCCCACTCAGACAAGTCTTCCAACCAACCGGCCTCGCTGAGTTGGATGATCTTGCCGTTGATTTCGATCTGCATATACGATTCCTCTTCAAGATATACCGCGCTGCGGCGGTGATCGTTGTTGTGTCAGAAAATGATCTTGGACTGTTTCGGGTCTGTTTGTGAAGTTATCAAATCCCGACTATATAAGTCAACAATACCCGTCATGACGATTATTAGGCAAATTACAAGGCTTCTTTGTTCTCTCGGATTTTTTCCTGAGGTACCGCTGGGGGTGTCTCACTCGTTTCCTCTGATGCTCCCGCCCACCTCTCGGGGTCTCTATCTACGTCTATCCGCCTTTTACCTCCCCAT
>Ga0268283_1001389_pt1 | contig 11957 bp, 14 predicted proteins | sample saktaG_13_FD_190140 | JGI IMG/M metagenome (GOLD analysis project Ga0268283, IMG submission 190140) | Saline water microbial communities from Sakinaw Lake, British Columbia, Canada - sak_2013_06_06_36m | ecosystem: Environmental > Aquatic > Non-marine Saline and Alkaline > Saline ... | reverse complement strand
GCTGCTGGAACCTCTGGAGCCAAAGTCCTCGGCCTTGGCGAAGGAACAGCCCCAACTACCTCCCCTGCTGATATGTCCCAACTTTGGTCAGCAGACATAGGCGGAGTTGCAGGAAATAATTCCCTCCACATGAGAAATGAGTATGGATCAACAGGGCCAGTGGGATTTGCAGTACCGCCTGAACGGGTAAAAGCCTCTACCATCGCACTTGACTTAACTGACGCAAATGGAAAGCTCATCAATAACTACGGGCAAGCAAATAACTGCATTTATACCCTTCCTGCTTGTGCTGCCAATCTTGCATTTGATTTCATTGCAGGAACCACTGTTGCAAAGTATCTTCGCCTTACCGCAGCAGCGGGGGACGCCCTAACGCTTGATGGTGTGAAAGGGGCTGATGCAGGATCTATCCAGTTTGTAAGTGTGGCAGAAGGTAATGCGTTTAGTGCCAGGAGTTATCAAACTGGCGCAGCTTCCTGGGATTGGATGGTAACGACTATTTCTGGCCCGTTGGTTGTGGTGTAAGGAGGTGTGAAATGATAAAATTAGCACCTCAAATAGTTAAGTATCGGGGAGTGGTAACGGGACTAAGGATTTCTGCTGTTAATGGGACAGCTTTTGTTGATGCAGTATCAGATACAAATGCTGACACTCAAATTGCTCGTATTATAGCTGATGGCGGAACAGTAGTCGATGAAGGATGGATAAGAACAACTATCGCAGTTATGAAACAACAAGGGATATACGCTTCAGCCAAGTTCATCGGTGATGCTAATATGGGAGTTAAGAAAGATGTGGGTACAGGGGCATTATCTAAGTTATACGATATTTCAGGAAATAATAATGATGCTGTACAGGCAACTGGGGGAAAACAACCTATATGGACAGCATCAGTACAAAATGGGCGTTATGGAATTGTATTTGATGGACTAGATGATGCCCTATCTCTCCCATCTACAGATTGGAGCTCACAAACATTTAGTATTATATCTTCATTGGATATAATAAGTCTTAATAGATCATGGCTTAATTGTTACAGTGTTGGAGTAGATAGTACTACAAAAGGCCATAGTTTCATGCGAAATAGTAGCACATCTAATGTAAATTTCGCATGGGGATCTAATTTTAATCCTGCTATTTTTTCCCCTCAACTTAATCAGTGGTATATAACATCTGAAGTTTTTGGTAATAATATTTTAAATGCCTGGATGAATGAAATAGCTTCAGTATCAAATCCAGTATCTAAAACTGATTCAAATTTGGATAGTACTGCTATAGTGACAATGGGGGCTGCTTTTAATGTGCAGGCTTATCCAGGAAATATTAAAATTGGAACATTTATAGCATTTCCGGCTACAGCGATAACTGAACAACAAAGAACAGTCCTTACAAGATTAATTAATAGTTATTATGCTATTTATGCTGGTTACGAACCCTATGTAAACAAAGGTTATCCTCTTGCGTATTGTGGAAGCCAGCACTCAATAGAGATTTACGACAGTGCAGGGAGATTTATTCGCGGGGTGTTGGGGAGTGTTGGGAGTGGGGAGGAGTTGGTGGATGTTATTGGCGGGACAAATCCGGCTTTATTAAACGGTAATTTCTCGGCATGGACTGGTGATAACCCAAATAACTGGATTATGGACTTCGTTGAAGATGCTACCAACTATATCACTGAGGCAACCGCCAAAGCTAATTTTGTGAGTAGTTCGGTCGTTAAATTTATGAGTGTTCAGCAAGCCTGTATGGGGGCGGGAGGATTAAAGAAACTTTGGAAAATAACCACAATTATAGATTCTATTACTGGGACATTAAAAATATCGGAACGCAGTGTTGGGAATCTTGCTACATATACGACTCCTGGTACTAAAATAGTTTACAGGAATAATTCAGGATCAGACCGGATAGCGTTTATAAATGATACCCTAGCTGTTAATGCCATTATTTCTGGCCTGTATGTTCAACAAGTAACGGCTCCCTCCGTCTCCGGGGCCACAATCGTCTCAGCCAAAGGCGGAGCAACACAATCATTCAACTATAAAAATGCGAATTTTGCTTATAATCAATCTTCATATCAAGTAGTTATCAAAAAATTAAGGGGCTAAACCAATGCCAGATTACATCATTTCATTAAACGAAACAGAACAAGCAGGATTTGACTATCAATCTTCAATCTCCGGTGAATCCGTTCAGGACATGATTCAGCGAAGGGTTTCTGAAATTGGAGTAGCTTTAAATTATGACCTAAAATTAGCAAAGGCTCAGGATTTAATTAAGAAAATTCAAGAAGATCCAGATGCTTATGCAGAGGCTATTAGACCAATTCATGAAGCAAAAATAGCAGCAGAAGAAGCTCTAAAAGTAGTTCAAGAGCATGAACTATCGGAATTTAAGAGTTAAAGTTGCTCTTTAATAAGAGTATTAACCTAAAATAATATTTAAAGGGGAATGTTATGGACTTCTCCAGGTTTTTACCTTGGGATAGTGGAGAAATAGAAGTAGCCAATAACATTTTAGTCAAGTGTCTTAAGCTATATGGAGAAATACTTTCAGGTAATTTAATAAGATATTATGATTATTATGTAGGTAAGAGTATTTCTCGTACAGATCTAACATTTATAAATAATAAAAATTATAATCAACCTTTTATTATTTCTGACTCAGCAATTATTCCAGGAAAGTGGTATTGGGAACATAAAGTAGTAATAAATGGAGTTATTAAGATAGGAGTAGCTACTAATAATTATCCAGATGCAGATTCTACTTGGTTTTACTGTTCAAATGGAACAATTACAAATAAAACCACCATTATAGAGGCTCCTACATATACTGTTGATGATATAATTGGAATAGCTTTAGATACAGAGAAGGGATTTATATATTTCTCAAAGAACAATGTGTTTGTATCTGCTTTAACTGAAGAACCCTTATTTAACAATTTATATGGTTCTGAATTATTCTCTTGTATGGAGCTAGATACAAATGCTTCTATAACAATTTTATTTGAGAATTTAAACTATTCAGTAACAAATTATAATAACGGAATTTATGATTACGTAACAAACGTAGAAAGGGGACTAGAGGAGTTACAATTCTTTTGGGATGTTTACAAAACAAAAGTACTTAATAAGTATAAGTCAGTTTTGGATCCAAATGATATTGTTAAGAAAATACAGGATATAAAGAATATATCTAACAATCACCCTGTAGGAAATCCTTCGGAGCAAGCATATTTTCTTAATTTACCAGAATTATTAAAATCTAAAGGGACAGTAAAATCTTTACAAGGTATATTTAACTTTTTTGGTATAGCTATTTCAGTAGTACCCTGGTATGACCCTGGATACTTAAGTAATCAGAGAACGGGTGTACTAATTAGATTAACCTTTGGTGGAGAGAATGTAGCTAATGAAGAAATATATGAAATAGTAGAACAACTGGTTTACTTAGTGCTAGATGTGTGTGCGATACTAGTTCATATTGATGTATTTAAAGAATTTTCTACAACTTTAGATGAGTTACAAGAGACATCTGATGATGTAGTAGTTGGAACAGATAAATGTACTATTGACCCGGAACCTGCTTCTGCTCGTCCAGATGTAATATTTGTACCAATGTTTAGCCCACCATTTAAAGGTTATTTTACTGGCTTAAACACTTGTAATAGTGGTAGTCTGCCAAATTACTCTGGATTATTTTCTACATATTGTCCTTACTTGTATGATTGTTATGAAGTAACTAGACCAATAGATATATTCATAAAGGATCCAAGTTTAGTAGTTGGAGGAAATAGAAATATTATAGGGGTTACTGATGGCAAAGGTAATTTAAGATTAAAAGAATATTTAAGAGTTTCTGAAACAGCACCCTATGTAGTAACATTAAAAGAGATTCCGGAAGATTTATTTGTTATGGGCAGTGAAGTAATGTACTTGGGAAATCCTACTTTAACAAATGAATACTCTATTAATAATAAGATTCTTTTATTTAATGTGTCTCAAGCAGGTACTTGGATGTCTGTTGCATATCATACTTATTATGATGGATTAAAGACTAATGTTATTGAACCTGTTTATGGAGAACCTTATCTATTAACTGTTAGTGGTACACTAACTAGAGCAATAAATGATGTATCTGTCTTCCCAAGCTATATTACAGTAGAAGAAGTTTTAACAGTAGGCAGTAAAATATCTTGGTATCCTTTTATTGCGGCTTGGAATGAGGTTTTAATTGTTAAAGATCTAGAAATAAGAAGTGTATTTCCTATTAAAACAGTTACTTTTAATGATTTAGATACTTCTTGGTTAGTTCAACCTATTAGTGATTTGTATCCAATAATTGATATGGATTTTTCTTTTGTATTAATAGATAGTTTAAACGTAGACAGTAATACTGAATCAATTAGTGAAGTAGCATGGAATGAAGAAATTAATTTAATTAATAAAGAATATCTTTCTTCTGATTTTCCAGAACTAACAGAGTCAAAAGAAAGTATAGAGAAATCTTATATAGAGGAGATAGGTCAACCTACTACTGATTTATCACTTATAGATTATCAAAATTTCTCTGATTCTTCAGATATTAAAGCTCAATGGGATGAGAGAAGAATGTCCTATGCTTGGGTGGATGGAAATAATATAGAATGGCCTTATTTTCATTACTATGGAATAATAACACTTCCTTCTACCAATCCTGTTATTGGCGATGTAATCACAGATCCAGTAGGTAATATAGTAGTAGGAGATTTTGTAATAGGAGGGGCTTATAACTTTATAAGAGATTTAACTGCTTATTTAGAAGAATTTACATCTGATGCTTTTCCAACTATAATTGACTCACTAACTGGTGAGATTATTGAAGATTAAGGAGAAATTTAATGTTTAAATCAGAACGTCTTAGGTTTTCAGACAAAAATATCCAAGGTAATGGAGTAACTTTCAAAGATCCTTTTAAGCAACCGATTGGTATTGTTTCAAGATGGATAGAAGAAAATGGAGTAGTAGTATTTAAACACAAAGAGTGTAATACTATAGTAAATTTAGCTAGAGGAAGTATGGCAGCAGCTATTTCTGACACAGGGGCTACTGGTGTAGTCTCTCATTTTAAGTTGGGTAGTGGCGGGCATCAACTTTTACCTTCAGAAGATATTTTAATTCCTGTTCCTCCAGAAGTTACTGATGTAGGACTGGAAGTACCCGTATATTCCCAAGCAATAACATTGTATGAATACTCAGAAACAGGGGATACAACAGTTACTTTTCAAATAACCATCGAGAAAGCAGATGCCAATGATGGAGCTGCTTTTCCCTATACAGAAGCAGGATTATTTAATAGTGCTGGTACAGTATTATTTTCTAGAGACACTTTCCCTGCAATGATTAAAACTCCTGCTAGAAAATTTTATTTTGAGTGGGCTATCGTTTTTTAATTGGAGGAATAATGACACTAGTTAATGAAACTCTAAATTCTCTATTGAATGGGGAATTAGGTAATGAAACAGTTCTTAATAGACCTGCAGATCAGTTGTTAGCAAATGATCATGGACTAGATACTAGACTCATTGAAGCTGAAACTAGGATACTTGCATTAAAAAATGGTAATGTAGATGATATGGCTTTCTTTGGGTCAATTGCTTTTTAAAGGAGTACCAAATGTCAGATCCAATTATAACAAATACAAGGGGAAAAATTGCGTGTATAGTCCCAACAGATGCAAATGAAATTCAACTCTATGCTGTTCCCTCTGCTACAGAGATAGAAGCAGTGCTTAGAGTTTGTAATACTTCTGATAGTGCAGCTAGTTATAGAGTAGCTCATTGTAGTGCAGGTCATGGAGACACTGCGGCTAACTTAGCCGATCATATTTTTTATGATTATCCTTTAGAAGCAAAAGATACAGATGAAATACCTATTTTTGCAAAAGCTACAGAGACTATTAGAGTAAAGGCCAGTGTTGGAAATGTTATTTCCTTCCACCTCTCTGGCAATAAAAAGGTGATTTCATGATTAAAGTGGGTAAAGAAAAAGGTACAAAATGGTTAAGTGGTTCTGGGGTTCCTTCAAGTAACATAGGTAAAAATCTAGACTACTATCTAAATGTAACTAATGGGGACACATACAAGAAAGCAGCAGGAATTTGGTCATCTGTAGGTAATATTAAAGGGCTACAGGGAATACAAGGTGTCCAAGGAATACAAGGACCCCAAGGTAATCAAGGCATTCAGGGTATCCAGGGAAATCAAGGTATTCAAGGTGCTACAGGAGCTACAGGAGCAACGGGTGCTCAAGGAATACAGGGGGTAAAAGGGGATAAAGGTGATACAGGATTAACCGGTCCTCAAGGTATAAAAGGAGATACTGGCAATCAAGGCCCACAAGGCCCACAAGGTAATCAAGGCATCCAGGGTATCCAAGGTATTCAAGGTATTCAGGGTCCTACTGGTGCTACGGGTACAGCAGTAGCTTACTCTAAAGCTCAAGAATTTACTAGTTCTGGAACTTGGACTAAACCTGCTAACGTAACTTCCATAGGTTTTATATTAGTAGGTGGTGGTGGTTCTGGTGGAGGGGGAAGTAGTGGAACATGTGGGGGTGCTGGTGGAGGAGCAGGACAAATACTTCACAGGTTAGCTATGGCTGTTTCAGGAAATGTAACTGTAACAATTGGTGGTTCCAATGGAAATAGTACTTTAAGTGGTGGATGTACTACTGTGACATCTAATAAAGGTGGGGCCTCTACTTATTATAATAGTCCAGGGAGAATGCCTCAAGCCTGGGGTTATGTTCCTGCCACAGATGGATATGGTACTCCAGGTAGTGGAGGTGGAGCTGGCCATGTAGATTATAGTCATATAAGTTCAGGGGGTATAAATCCTGTATCTTGTCAACCTGGAGGTGCTGCAGGAGCTCACTCATATTATGGAGGTGGAGGGGGTGCTGGAGGATTTTTAGGTACTGGAGGTGCTGGTGGAAGTACAGGAGTAGGTTCCGCAGGTGGATCTGGAGGTGGTGGAGGTGGTGGAGGTGGAGGAAATGGAGCCTCTTACGCTGGAGGCGCTGGTGGTGCAGGTTTTTGCATAATATATTGGATTGAATAATATGGATATAAAAACTCAAGAATTTACTAGTTCTGGAACTTGGACTAAACCTGCTAACGTAACTTCCATAGAGATTATATTAGTAGGTGGTGGTGGTTCTGGCCATTCTGGTAGTCTGTATAATGCAGGGAGTGGTGGTGGAGCAGGTCAGGTTGTTATTAGAAAAACAGTCTATGTTTCAGGAAATGTAACTGTAACAATAGGTGGTTCCAATGGAGATAGTACTTTAAGTGGTGGATGTACTACTGTAACAGCTTATCATGGAAATGGAGGGAATCAATCTGCTTGTGGAGGATGTATGCCTCCTGGGTGGATGTACACTCCTGCAGAAAATGTATCTGCAGAATATGGTGGAGGGTGTTTACCCTACAATGGACCAGGTAAAGGTGGAGGAGGTGGTTGGAATAATAATTTAGGATGGGATGTAAGTGCTGACAGCGGTGGAGTTAATTCTGTATCTGGTGTTCTTGGAGGTAGTGTTGGTGGTGGTGGTGGTCAGTATCAAGGTGGTGGGGGAGCAGGTGGTTATATAGGAGTAGGAGGTGCAGGAGGAAATAGTGGTGCTTCTATTACAGCTGGTTCCGCAGGTGGATCTGGAGGTGGTGGAGGTGGTGGAGGTGGAGCTAATACCTCTAGTGGTATGGAAGGTGGAGCAGGTGGAGCAGGTTATTGTTTAATTTCTTGGACGGAGTAGATAATGAAAGACTATATTTTAGTAAAAAATAATGTGGTAGAAAATGTTATTCATGCAGATTTAGTATTTACACAGACTTTAACAGGTTATGATCATATTATTGAATCCTCTAATCCTGATATTACTCCAGGATGGGTATATAATCCATTAACTAATACTTTTTCTAATCCTATAATAACAGTGATTCCAATAGCAGATACAAAAATTTCAAAACTCCAATTCCAATTAAAGTTTACATTTAATGAGTTAGTTGCTATAGAAGCAGCATCTGCTACTAATCCTGCACTAAGAGTGCTTCAAAATCAACAGCAAGCAGCAGAATATATAGATACTGCTGATCCTACTACGCAATTGGGAATTATGTATTTGGTTTCAGTGGGGTTATTAACACATGAAAGAGGATTACAAGTATTAGGGTTATCCTAACTAAGAGAGTTTATTATGGCAGTTTCTACCAATGTTGGTGGTACTTGGCAGACTATGTCTGCGTTATATGTTAATATTAGTGGTACTTGGCAAGCTTGTAGTGGGGTTTGGGTAAATGTTTCTGGTACTTGGCAAAGGGTTTATACTGCACCCAGAGGAATGTACAAAAGGTCCATGGAGGGCAACTCTAGTACTACTAACATAGATTATATTGCTATGACATCTGCTGGAAATACATCTTACTTTGGTCAACTATCTTTTTTTAATTATGGTTATTCTGGGCTCTCTTCCTCTACTAGAGCAGTATTTAGTGGTGGAAGATGGTATGATTCTTCAATGCAGAGTCAAGGTAGTATTCTTATCCAATATATGACTATAGCTACTACGGGGAATGCTTCTTACTTTGGGTCTTTATCTAATGCTCTTGTGTCTACAGCTGGTCTTGCTAATGCAACTAGGGGTGTTATAATAGGCGGTCAAGAATTTGACTGGTACTATTATAATTTAATGAATATTAACTATATGAAGTATATAACAATAGCTTCTACTGGAAACTCTAACTATTATGGAAGTCTCACTACAGCTCAACAGGTCATGTTAGCTTGTGCTTCTCCTACTAGGGGTTTAGATGTGGGTGGTTATTACCAAGTAACTGATATGCGATACACCACCATAGCTTCAGGTGGGGATGCCGGGTCTTTTGGAACTTTATATAGGGGAAGACATGGTGCAGGAGCTATGGCTTCTAGTACAAGGGCTGTATTTGCAGGAGGAGTTTATAGAAATACATCAATAGAATATGTTACTATAGCTACTTTAGGAAATGGTGCTTCATTCGGTAGTCTAACAGTAGATAGAGGTGATGTAGCTGCTTCTTCTTCATCTATTAAAGGTCTTTTATATGGAGGAAGAGCTTATTCTACTGGCAATCAATGGTACTCAGAATATATTACAATTGCTACAACAGGTAATGGAGCAATATGGGGTGTTTTAATAGAGGCAGGAGCTTCAGAAGCCGGAGTTTCTAATGCTCATGGAGGATTATAAGAAAGATGGATTCAGTTATATTAGAAAAATTTGAATTAGCTACGACCTATCAGTCCATGCTAAAGGAAATTTTATTAGACTTTCCTATGATAGAACAAGCAACTAGTAATTTTTATAAAACCCAATCCCAATTTATGGATACGATGTTAACTGTATCACAACCTACTCCATTAAGAATGGCATCCCAGTGTCTAGCAGAAATAGAAAGATCTATTCCCGCTCTTATGGAAGCATTTTTAAAATCTAAAAGGCAGGAAATACTTGTAAATAGAAAAAAGCATAAGCTAAATACAAGCACTAACTTAGATATATTTGAAAGACAATTATTAGAAAATAGTATAAAAGAAATAGAGTATAGAGAAGAACATTCAAGAGGATATGTAGAGGGTGCAATACGCAAAATACTAACCTATATAGGTCACTATAAATCTATAATGGAGTCTATTACTGTTCCTATATCTGAAGAAGAATTTGAGAAAGAGGAAGAACGATACCATATTATGACAGCCTTTACACAAGGATTATGTGCTGCAAGAGCTCATGGTGGGGCTATAGATGAAGGAAATCAGATTTATCTACATCAAATAGGTATTAATGGTACACAAGCTCAAGTAGAAGTTAACTATTATTTAAATATGGAATTTGAGATGGCTAAAGAGGGGGAAGAAATACCTCATAATCTGACTATAGATTGGTTAAATAGGATGGCTGATAAATTTGCAGGGTGCTCTAAACAATACTCAAAAAGTAGGAATATGATTTTAATAAATAAATCTGCTTTGTCTAGTTTCTCAGAGTTAAACTCTAATGATGTAGAGAAGGAGACTATTAATGCTTGAGTATAGAAAAGTATTTTTAATTCCTGGACAACAAGCTCCAGAAGGGTGTTTAGAAATAGGATCCTATGATGGGGCTCTAATGTGGTCAGGTGAAGTAGGTTCTTTCCCTGAGTCTACATATACTTCTACTATCATGACTTTACAAGAGGTGGCTACTGTATATGCTAACCAAACACAATTTAATACTTTTGCTTATATTGAAAAGTATATGCCACAATGGAGATTAAACAGATGGAGGCGATATTATGATTTACGTAACAAAGTATTAGCCTCTCTTACTTTAAATATTGTAGAGCAAGCAGAATATGACTGTTTTCCAGATCCAACAGAAACACATGAAAATTGTGATTTATATGTTGGCCCCGTATTAAAATGGTGTTCTGATGTTGTAATGGAGCATAATAGAATATTTTTTGGTATTTATGCAGCGAGTTCAATTGAAGATATCTTATCTATAAAAAATGATATTAATTACCCACCTTTTTTAATGTAGGAGTAAAATAATGGCATTTAACACGGATTTAACTTGGATTCAAGACGGAGAAGAAATTACAGGTGGTGTAGATGGGAGTAGCGAAGGTCTATTAAATAGACTATCTTTACTTTTATTGGAAAATGATTTATATCTTAGATCATACAAAAAAACAATAATTTTAACATTCGTAGCTGATGAATTAACTCCTATTTATTCTATTGCTATGCTAAATTCTGATGGTAAAATGGAATTAGCGGATAATACTAATATAGAAATATTGACAAGTCTTATTGGTATTGCTTTAAATAATATAGATAGTGAAGCAGCAGGTTTATATCAGGTAGGAGATACAATTACTAATAGTAGTTGGACACTTGATGTAGGAAAGGCAGTGTATGTAGGTGTTTCCGGAGCTCTTACTCAAACTGAACCTTCTGGACCTGCTTACTCTAAACTTATAGGATATGCTCTAACTGCTACTTCTATTTATCTAAAATAGGTTAAACTCATGACAATTTATTATCAGTTATCTAGTATTCCTAAAATAGATTTAAGGTTAGTAAGAGGAGATTCTTTTAGAAAAAAGTGGGATCTTACTTACTGTAGTACACCCTTTCCTTTTTTTGATGAGCAACAAGTTCCTTTATGGACAGCAACCCTAGAAATAAGAGAGGAAGTGGAAGACTTAAATCCTGCATTTACCTTCTCCTCTGCTACAGATGAAGTTTTTATGGTTACAGAATTAGTGGAACAGGTAGAAGTGTCTTCTTATGGTATTTTATTAACGGGTGCTCAAACAGTTACTTTTCCTTTAGGAAGAAGTTTTTATTTAATTAGATTTAATAGAATAGCAGATGATTGGTTATTTAAAATTCAAAATGGTAACTTTGAGGTAGTCCCATGAGTGATGGCATTATTAACCTTACTTTGGAAAATGAAAGTAATATTATTAATGTAGATAACATTATTAGAGAAATAAATCTTTCTATCTCTGATATTACAGGTGAAAATATTTTTAATATCCTTTCATCTGATAACTTAAATACTGTAAATATTCTTGAAGCACCTAATGAGACCCTGAGTATTATTTCTGTAGAAGAAACAGGAGTAGTAATTATTACTCTAGCAGAAGGAGTAAGTGGGCCAATTGGCCCACAGGGTATTCAAGGCATCCAGGGTATTCAAGGCATCCAGGGAAACATAGGTCCTCAAGGTATTCAGGGTATTCAAGGAGAAGTGGGGTTAACAGGACCACAAGGCATCCAAGGTATCCAAGGCATCCAAGGTGAGAAGGGAGATAAAGGAGACCAAGGTATCCAAGGAGAAAAGGGAGATAAAGGAGACCAAGGAATACAAGGTATTCAGGGGATTCAAGGAGAT
>Ga0268283_1001388_pt1 | contig 11975 bp, 11 predicted proteins | sample saktaG_13_FD_190140 | JGI IMG/M metagenome (GOLD analysis project Ga0268283, IMG submission 190140) | Saline water microbial communities from Sakinaw Lake, British Columbia, Canada - sak_2013_06_06_36m | ecosystem: Environmental > Aquatic > Non-marine Saline and Alkaline > Saline ... | reverse complement strand
AAAATGTGAATGACTTAAATCAACAGTATTTTGGCTTAGCTTGATGCGTATGAGTTTGCAACCCCGACCGAAACGTTTTAAGGCTTCAATAACTTTCAAAACGTGAATAACGGAAGTACAGCTCCCCCGTCACGCTTCAGCGATGTGTGACTTTACTGCTCTGACAATTCAGGTAAATAAAGATCATTTTATCGCAAATTCAACAATTTGTTTGCATTCTACGCGGCTTTTTAATTTTATGAATATAGACCAACACTGGCTCACAGGCATTACCAAAACTCCCTCACCCAATTGTGATCAACGTCCCGACCCTGCCGATATTTCCTTGCTGGTGATTCATTGCATTAGTCTGCCACCGGGTGAATTCAATAACCCTTGCATAGACCAACTTTTTTGCAACTTGCTCAATCCTGATGATCATCCCTATTTTAAAGAAATTTATCAACTCACGGTATCAGCACATTTGCTGATTAAACGGGACGGCAGCTGTGTGCAATATGTGCCTTTTGACAAACGTGCCTGGCATGCCGGACAATCAAACTATCAGGGCAGAGAACGCTGTAATGATTTTTCGATAGGTATAGAACTTGAAGGCATCGAATCGATAGCCTATACCGAAGAACAGTATCAACAACTTGCTACCGTGATTGACACTTTACTTAAAACGTATCCGAAGTTATCGAGACAACGAATAACCGGACACAGTGATATTGCCCCCGGACGAAAAACTGATCCCGGCGCAGCGTTTGACTGGCAAAGAATTTGAAAAGAATGCCTGATAGGTTTCGCTGTCGGACTAGCCACACCATGCCTGCTTATTGAAATCATAATGGCAGTGACTCAGCCCAAGAAGGATCAGGTCGCCAAGTAACCAACCATTCGAGCAGTTCGTTCGCCGGCATCGGCCGACCGATGCCGTTGCCTTGAGCGAGGTCGCAACCCAGTTGCAGCAGCATCGCGCCTTGTTCAATCGTCTCCACACCTTCAGCGATAACCTCGCGGTGGAAGGCTCCGGACAGGCTCAGCACCCCCTTCAGGATAGCCAGATCATCGGGATCATAAAGCATCCCGCGCACGAAACTCTGGTCAATCTTGATGGTCGCAACCGGCAGTTGTTTAAGGTAGGTCAACGAGGAATAGCCGGTACCAAAGTCATCCATAGCAAACATAACGCCCATCCCGCGACAGATCTCAATTACTTGCGACACTCTGACCACGTTTATCAAGGCACTGGTTTCCAGCACCTCCAATTTAAGGCAAGACGGACTCACCATTGGATGCGCTGCCAGCAGCGCTCGCAGACGCTCGACGAAATCGGTCTGTTGCAACTGACGGGCACCCACATTAACACTCACCGAAATATTCAATCCGGAAGCCAGCCAGCTTTCTATCTGGGCCAAGGCCGTTTCAATAACCCACTCGCCGATTTCAACAGCCAATGGATGATCCTCAATAACCGGCAAAAAAGCCGCCGGCGACAGCAGACCTTTGTCCGGATGTTGCCAACGGATTAGCGCTTCAGCACCGATGACCGTGCCCTTACGCATATCCACATAGGGCTGGTAATACAGCACGAATTCGCGTTCGGCCAAGGCGCGACGGATGAACTCCAGACTTTCGTATCGCCCTCGGACGCGGCTGTCCTGCACGGCATCGAAGATATGGTAACGGTTCTTGCCTGCCAGCTTGGCCTGATACATGGCTTGGTCGGCTTGGCGCAAGAGCTGGTCGGCATCGATATTTTCCGCCTGCGGGTAAAAGGTAACACCCAGACTGGCCGAGACCTGAAGGGTACGGTCGCCATACTGCATCGGCTCGGCCGCAGCGGTGAGCAAGCGGGCAAGCATAGGGGCACTGGCTTCCACATCGACCAGGTCAAGCAGTTCGGCAACAAACTCGTCGCCGCCCATGCGGGCGAGGGTGTCGCCCTCGCGCAAAGTCTGCTTCATGTTGGCGGCCACAGCAATCAGCAACTGGTCACCGGCTTCATGCCCGTACATATCGTTAATAATCTTAAAGCCATCAAGGTCGAGAAAGGCCACACCCAGCAGACTCCCACGACGCCGGGCTTGGGCTATGCCTTGATGCAGGCGGTCAGCCAGCAACGTACGGTTGGGCAAACTGGTCAAGGGGTCGTAGTGAGCACTACGCTCCAACTCCTGCTCGCGCTCTTTGATCTGGGTGATGTCGGAAAACAGCGACAAGTAATGTCTGGGGTTATCCTTGGCATCGCACACAACGCTGATGGTTTGCATCACGGCGTACACCTCGCCGTTCTTGCGTCGATTCCAGATTTCACCATACCAATGACCTTTTTCAGTCAGATTTTGCCATAGATCACTGTAGAACTGACGTTCGTGACGGTCGGAGCTGAGTAGGCGCGGATTTTCGCCTATCACTTCATCGTGGCTGTAACTGGTAATATCGCTAAAAGCATCATTGACATCAATAATTGTGCCGTCGGTGGCGGTGATCATAATACCTTCACGGGCATGAGTGAAAACGCTGGCGGCGAGCTGAAGCTTTTGTTCGGCTTGCTTGCGCTCAGTGATATCCTGCACAAAAATCACAATCTGCGAACCGTCGAGAGGCAGGTAAGTACAGCTGATTGCGACATCAAACAGGCTACCATCCTTACTGCGGTGTCTGGACTCGAACCGGTCATGACCCTGAACCTTGACATAGTGGATATGGGCGACAATTTCTTCGGGCGTTTCGACGGCTTCCAAGTCGGAAATACGCATAGCAAGCAGCTCCTCTCTGGTGTAACCGCTCATTCGGCAATAGGTTTCGTTGACGTCCAGCAGGTGTCCCTGGTTGTCAAACCTCCAAAAACCGTCCATGGCCGTATGGATGACACTCCGATTCAACTCCTCGTTCTTTCGCAGCACCTCCTCCACCTGTTTGAGTCGAGTAATGTCGCTCAACACAATGCGGAACACAGGGGTATCGCCGTCGAAATGCAGGGAGATCGCCAAATGCACCCAGACTGGCGTGTTATCATTCCTAACCATCCGCAATTCGCCCCCCCGTTGCTCACCCTCAACCAGCTGTTTACACAACAAGTAATAGATATCCCTGTCTTCACTGAGGATGAACAGGAGCAACAATTGCTTAACCAACGCCCTCCTGTCCATACACAGCAGGTTAGCTGCGGCGAGATTAGCTTGCAGGATCAACCCTTTCTCGCTTACGGTACAATAGCCCACCGGTGCCAATTCGTAGAGATCAAAATAACGCGCCTCCGCTTTTGCCAATTCCTCTTGAGCCCGTCGCAGTTCATGATTTTGCATCTCCAGCTCTATCTGATGCACCCGCAGGCTCTCTTCGATCTGTTTACGCTGAGCCACATCTACTCGAAATTCTTCGCTGCGTTGCACCAATTCAGCATAAAGCATAACAACGCCGGAATTCGTCAAGGCCAGCTCATCATTGATGCATCTTAGCTCCTCCTCACGCTGGTGAAGTAATTCGCGAACGACGATCAGTTCCTGGTTTAGTCGTTGAATTTGTGCCAAGGGCGATTCAGCTGCGGTAATGTCTGTGCTCACTCCATCACCCTACGTCTGTCCGATGCGTAAGTCATCAAAGCCCAAGTCACGAGCAAGAGCGATAACCCGCCGTCGGGCTTCGCCAATATGACTTAAGTTTTCTACGCGGATATGCAGGGAAAATAGCCCACGCGGATGAGGATTGGCAGTCAGGTTCATGGATGCCTTAATGTCCACTTGGTGATGGTCACGCGCGTCCCCTTGCCGACCTCAGACCAAATATCGAAGTCGTCCACCAGCCGTTTTGAGCCGCCCAGACCCAAACCCGAACCTGCGCCAGTGGTGTAGCCATCTTTTAAGGCTTGCTCAATATCCGCGATACCCGCCCCCTGATCCTCAAAGGTTACCCGGACACCTTGGCGGTCGCTGTCTGCCAGAAGCTCCAGTCGCGCCGAACCGCCGCCACCGTAAACCACTGTGTTACAGGCCAGCTCGCTGGTGGCCGTTACCATCATGGTCTGCTCGACCAAATTGAAGGCCAGTTCAACCATCCAGGCCCGCACTGTCTGGCGAACCCGCAACATGTCTTCATCGGTGCGCAGTGGCAGGGTTTCACTTCTCAAAGGACTCATGACGGCCTTCGTTGGTGGTCTTATTAGTTCCATAATTCATCGGCCCAAGGCCTCGGCATTTGCGCTCAACTCTTGGCGTGCTGTGAGATCCGATAACTGCTCGCGTAGCCAGTCCTCCAGTATGGGTTGTTCGTAACGGGTAAAAATTTCTGCAACGCGATTGGGAGTGTTGGTAGTCATGAATGTATCTCCTGTTTAATTGATAGGAGGGGTTGCCAAGAATAGGCGTTTTAACTGGATAAAAGCGAATTATGCTTAAGTTTTTGTAAGCAAGTCAACTGCTATTTTTAGGAAAACCGGGCTCCAACCGAACACCGCCTTATCTAGCGTATAGAATGGGTAGAAAGACGACAAAACCCATCGACTCCCTTGCTTTTTTTCACCACGAAGACATGAAGAACACGAAGTTTTTTTCTTCGTGTTTTCGCGGTGAAAATATTTTAGGGTTTTTGTAGGCCGGAATAAGGTGATTTCCGGAGAATATTTTACCCATTAAAAGCAGGATTTTCTCAATCAAACAAGCAATTGGATTCGTCTACTAGGTAAATTCTTTCACAGAAATTACCTAAAGCTTTTCGAGCGCAAGCGAGAATAAGCGTTTCCGGCAGTCTGGACGGTGTGCCGGAAACGCCACCACGCACGAAGCTTGGCTGGTCTTATTCCGGCCTATAGATTTTCAGATAAATAATTTCGATGATAACGGATACCATCCCTTTAAGGGATGTTATCCGTGTGGATTCAAAACGTCGCGAAATGGAAGTTTAATTTCTGAAAGGCTATACGTCTATTTTTTCATCACGAAAACACGAAGTTTTCTTTCTTCGTGTCCTTCGTGTCCTTCGTGTCTTCGTGGTGAAAATTTTTTAAGGTTTTTGTAAATATCGAATGCGGGGGCTTCATCCCGCCGTATCTTTCGGCTTTACCAAGCCGAAAGACTCCAACAGCATTAAAATAACACCCAAAGTAATCGCGGAATCGGCAATATTAAACGCCGGCCAATGCCAGGTTTGGTAATAAACATCCAGAAAATCGATAACATAACCATAAGCCAACCGATCAATCAGATTACCCATCGCGCCGCCTAACACCAGCGACAAGGCCACGGCCAGCAAAGTCTCATGCGGTTTGAGACGAGCCAACCAAACAGCTATACCACAGCTAATAGCCAAGGCAAGCCCTGCAAAAAACCAGCGTTGCCAGCCACCCGCCTCACTTAAAAAACTAAACGCTGCACCGGTATTGTGTACGTAAGTCAATTTAAAAAACGGCAAAATTGAAATCGATTGATAAAGCTTCATGGAACCGTCTACGGCAAGCTTGGTTCCCTGATCCAACAGTATTGCAAATAATGATAACCCTAACCATTTCAACATACTAAAATTACGCATAATATCGGTGTTCACCCGCGCCCGCTACGTTTTCAATGCAGCGACCACATAACTCCGGATGTTCGGCGTGTTCAGCCACGTCATAGCGTTGATGCCAGCAGCGCACGCATTTTTGATGTTTAGAGACAAGCACTTTTAATTTAACGCCGTCAAGCTCAGTCTGAATGGCATCTTCAGGAGTGAATTGTTCCGCGATAAGAAACGCATTGGACGTGATAAAAATAAAATGCAGTTCATTGGCCAAATGACTTAAGGCATCAAAGAAATCGGCATTACAATACAGCTCCACTTCAGCATTTAAAGAAGACCCTATGTCACCTTTACCGCGACTTTTTTCCAGTTCTTTACTCACGGCAGTTTTTACGGACATAACTTTTTGCCAAAATTCGCGATTCATCGGCGCACTGTCATCGAGCTTAACCAAGCCTTGATACCAGGTTTCCAGAAATACCGATTCACTGCGCTCACCCGGCATATACTGCCAGATTTCATCAGCGGTGTAACTGATAATGGGTGCCAACCAGCGCGTCAAGGCTTCCAACACATGATACATCGCGGTTTGTGCAGAGCGTCGCGCCAAACCATCAGACTTTGCGGTGTATTGACGGTCTTTAATAATATCCAGATAAAATCCGCCCAAATCAATCACGCAAAAATGATGTACCTTTTGAAAGAGTTGTTGAAACTGATAAGTTTCGTAAGCCGTTTTGACTTCTTCCTGCAAGGCGTAAGCCCTATCAATTACCCAGCGATCCAAGGCCAATAAATCAGCGGTATCAACCATATCCTGTGCTGGATTAAAGTCATCCAGGTTGGATAACAAGAACCGCGCAGTATTTCTTAAGCGGCGGTAACCGTCAGACGTACGTTCCAAAATTTCATCAGACACGCGCATTTCGCTACGATAATCAGTCGAAGCAATCCATAAGCGCAATACGTCCGCACCCAGATTTTTCATGACCGCTTGTGGCGGAATAACATTGCCTTTGGATTTGGACATTTTTTCGCCGTTCTTGTCAACGGTAAACCCATGCGTCAACACGGCTTTGTAAGGCGCTACATCGTTCATGGCGGTTGATGCCAATAATGACGATTGAAACCAGCCGCGATGTTGGTCAGAACCTTCCAGATACAAATCGGCCGGAAACATCAATTGCTCGCGTTTATCCAGTACGCAGGCATGAGTCACCCCCGAATCAAACCAGACATCCAGGGTATCGGTCATTTTTTCGTAATCAGCCGCTTCTGCGCCGAGCAATTCTTCTTTCGCCAGTTCAAACCACGCTTCGATGCCTTTTTCTTCAATCCGCTTGGCAACTTGTTCAATCAACTCACCGGTACGCGGATGCAGTTCGCGGGTTTCTTTATGGATAAAAAACGTAATCGGCACGCCCCAGGTGCGTTGGCGCGAAATACACCAATCCGGCCGACCTTCTATCATGCTTTCTATACGCGCCTGACCCCATTCGGGAACCCAGTTGACACGCTTAACTTCAGCCAAAGCTTGCTCGCGTAATTTGTTTTGATTCATAGAGATAAACCATTGCGGTGTCGCTCTAAAAATAATCGGCGTTTTATGACGCCAGCAATGCGGATAACTGTGCAAAATAGCTTGTTGATGCACTAGTTTTCCCAAGGTTTCCAGCACTTCCAAAACATGAGCATTGGCATTAAAAACATGCTCACCGGCAAAGATTTCCGTATTTGGCAAAAATACGCCATCAGCACCGACCGGATTATCAATAGGCAAACCGTATTTCTGACCAACAATATAATCGTCCTGACCATGACCTGGGGCAGTATGCACCGCACCGGTACCGGCTTCTGTGGTAACGTGGTCACCCAGAATAATGGGCACTTGCCGATCATAAAAAGGATGCTGTAATAACTGGTGTTCCCAAGCGGAACCTTTACAGTAACCTACAACATGATAATCATTAATGCCATAACGCAGCATGGTGTCTTTAAGCAAGGCTTCAGCAACGACCAAACGCTCTGTTTCACATTGCACGACGGCATATTCCAAATCGGGATTTAATGCCACCCCCTGATTAGCTGGCAATGTCCAAGGCGTTGTCGTCCAAATGACTACCGATAACACACCTCGCCCTTCATGCTCAGGTGCATGATGACACAAGCCCATAAAGCCGTCTTCATCAACAACCTGAAAACGCACATCGATGGCGGGCGAATGTTTGTCTTCATATTCAACTTCGGCTTCTGCCAAGGCAGAACCGCAATCGGTACACCAGTGTACGGGCTTGGCACCGGCGACGACATGACCTTTTTGGGTGATTTTTCCTAACGAACGCACGATGTTCGCTTCAAAAGCATAATCCATGGTTAAGTAGGGATTATCCCAATCGCCTAAAATACCCAAGCGGACAAACGCTTCTTTTTGTATATTGACTTGCTTGCCCGCGTATTCACGGCAGGCTTTGCGAAAAACGGCAGGCGATACTTTAACGCCCGCTTTACCGATTTTCTTTTCCACCATCAATTCAATAGGCAAACCGTGACAATCCCAACCGGGGACATAAGGCGCGTCAAAACCGCTCAAGGTTTTTGATTTAACAATAATGTCTTTTAAGACCTTATTAACCGCATGACCGATATGAATCTCGCCATTGGCATAAGGAGGGCCGTCATGCAGGATAAACTTAGGGCGTCCGGTAAAGGCTTGCCTGATTTTATGATACAAGTCGGCTTCGTTCCATTTTTTTAACCGTTCCGGTTCGCGTTGCGCCAGATTGCCCTTCATAGGGAAAGCGGTATTAGGTAAATTTAGTGTTTTTTTATAATCCATTGTCATAATTTTTTAATCTCAGCAAAAAGTTTTATAGCCACGGTGACATCTTTTTTGATCCTGGCTTTCATTTTTTAATAAACGTCATCGTGTGTACCGATAGCAATCAAGTTATCTGTCTTTAAAAAAGACTCAAAGGGGCGCTCAGAAAACAAACGCAAAAAAGTCATCTACGCTACCCGTCATGGCCTGCTTCTGGGTGAGCGTCAATTCAGCGTCCCCTGCCCTGTCAATAAGCCGGTTTCTTTGCATTTCATGGAGACGATGATTAACAATATGACTTTGCTCATCTAAAGATAAATTAGCAATACTGTTTAATATCTCATTAACGTGTGTTGTCTGATTCATTGCCTGCCCACCTTTTTACTCTGTACAAAAATATTTTTAGCCTCAGCGACATCTTTTTCGATCTGGGCTTTCAGTTGTTCCAACGATTGAAAACGTATTTCGTCCCTGATTTTTTGTTTAAAACGCACTTCCACATAACATCCGTAGATTTCCTTATCAAAATCGAATAAATAAGTTTCAAGCACCACTTTGGAACCGCCATCAACTGTGGGTCTTGTGCCTACATTAGCCACGCCTTCCAATTCCAAACCATCAATTCCCGACATGGTAACGGCAAATACACCGTTAACAGGCGTGTTTTTTCTAAACATTTTTATATTGGCGGTAGGATAGCCAATCGTCCGGCCCAGTTTTTCACCGTGCGCCACCCGTCCGCACACCGAATAACAGTGTCCCAACAATTTTTCGGCCTGTATCAAATCACCTGCACCCAGCGCATCTCTAACCAGGGTACTACTAATACGCAGTCCCGCGACTTGAAAGGAACCGGTATCTTCAACACTAAAACCGTAAAGCTTGCCCTTTTCCTTAAGCATGGCAAAATTACCCCGCCTTGCTTTGCCAAAATGAAAATCATCCCCGATCACGAGATGCTTGACGTTTAATTTATTGATTAAAATATCATCAATAAACTGCTCGGCGTCACAGTTGGCAAAATAGCGATTAAAGCGCACCATTAATAAGTTATCAACCGGTAATTTGGTAAACTCAATGACTTTTTCACGTAAACACATCAAGCGCGAAGGCGCATTATCGCCCAGAAAATATTCCAGCGGCTGCGGCTCAAAAGTCATAATCACTACCGGCAACCCCAGTGCTTCACCGCGTTCAGCCAGTTTTTTTATCACCGTCCGATGGCCTAAATGCAAGCCGTCAAAATTACCTATGGACAGTACGCAACCGTTTTTGAACGGCTCTAAATGGGATAATCCTCTAATTAAATGCATGATCCTTTTGATGATACAAAAACTTTTATTCTATCATGTGAAACGGTTAAACGGGGCAGTCATCAATAGATTACAATCGATAACACCGCTTGTCCGCGCTTAAATAACCCACTAAACTTTATTCTCGCCTTTGCCTTGTACCACTGTCAAATGTCGTAAGCGTAACCCCGTCAGCACTAATGTCACTGTGTAAATAACCAGCCCTATCAATATCCACTTAAGCAAGTTTATAACCCGCTCACTGGAACTCCACTGATTCCACCAGTTCGCGTCAACCCAATAATACAAGGCGGCAGACATCGCGGCACTCGCCAACAACACGCGAGTAAAAAACAGCCCCCACCCACTGGCAGGTTGATAGACTTTTTCTTGCCATAACTTTTTCAGCAGTAAAGCTGCATTAAAAAAAGCGCCCAGCGAAGTAGCCAAAGCCAATCCTGCATGAGCCAATGGAAAAACCAGCACAACATTTAAAACCAAGCTGACTATCATAGCGTAAAAGCCATAGCGAACGGGCGTTTTCATATCTTGACGTGCAGTAAATCCCGGCACCAGCACTTTAATCAAGATATAGCCCAGCAAACCAATCGAATAAGCTCTTAAGCTAAGTCCTGCATAATGCACATCTTGCAAGCTAAATTCATTATACTGAAACAGCGTTGATAACATCGGTTCAGCCAGCAACAGTAAACCAATGGTCGCGGGCATACCTATCAAAAAAACCAGGCGCAAACCCCAATCCAGTGAATTTGAAAACGCCACCGTATCTTCCGCCGCATGATTTTTTGCCAAACCGGGTAAAATCACTGTTCCCAGTGCAAGCCCCAATATTCCCAACGGAAACTCTACCAAACGATCCGAATAATAAAGCCAGGAGACACTACCCACCGTTAAAAACGAGGCAATCAGCGTATCCAGCAACAAATTAATCTGGGTGACTGATACGCTAAAAATAGCGGGCAACATGAGGCCAATAATCTTTTTTACACCGGGGTCGTTATACCCCATTCTAAACCGTGGCATCAACCCCAGACGCATTAACGCCGGAATCTGAAACAACAATTGCACGACCCCCGCTGCAAAAACACCCCACGCCAAGGCCACAACCGGCTCATCCATTAAGGGAGCCAGCCAGATTGCGGCCGCAATCATGCAAATATTCAAAAAAACAGGGGTTAAGGCCGGAACAGCAAACTTGCCATGCGCATTTAAAATGCCGCCGGCAAAAGCGACCAAGCCAATAAAAAACAAATAGGGAAAAGTGATTTTTAGCATCAACACAGCCAGTTCGTGCTGTGTACCTTGCCATGCAAAACCGGGTGCCAATAACAAAATAAGCAAAGGTGCAGCCACCATACCTATTAATGTCATCAACAGTAATACAACCGCCAGTGTCCCCGCCGTTCTATCAATAAACAACTTTAACGCGGCTTTACTTCCCTGTTCTTTGTAATCCGCCAACACCGGCACAAAAGCATGGGCAAACGCACCTTCTGCGAATAAGCGCCGTAAAAAATTGGGTATTTTAAAAGCCACAAAAAATGCATCGGTTGCAACATCGACACCAAAAATTCGTGCAATTAACATATCACGCACAAACCCCAAAATACGGGAAATAAGCGTCATACTGCCCACAATGGCAGTTGATTTAAAAAGCTGGCGGCTCAAGGTCTCTCCCTTTACATAACGTTTGTGTTGACAATAATACCATTTAAAAAGATAATGCAGGGCTATTTAACTCATTCACAAACGCATCGAGACACTATGGCTAATACAGCACAAGCTAAAAAGCGCGCGAAACAAGCGGAAAAAAGCCGTATTCGCAACGCCGGACAACGTAGCAACTTACGTACATTTGTAAAAAAAGTAATTGCCGCCGTTAACGCAGGCGACAAAGAGAAAGCGCAAGCCGCCTATCAAATTGTTGTACCCATTATTGATTCCGCAGTAAATAAAGGCATTATTCATAAGAATAAAGCCGCACGCGGCAAGAGCAGACTGAATTCAAAAGTAAAAGCTATCGCTTAAACCCTTTAGCAGCTGCTTAAATAAAAAGGCCGGACTTTTTGAGATACGGCCTTTTTTTTGTCTAAAAAAAAGCAACGCATCATTACCCTAACGTTATTCGCCAAGCCATCAAGAGTCTGGCATTAGTCCAGAAGCAGACGTAGAATCACCCGTAAATAGGGCTATCAATTTAAAGCGGGACCGAAACTTAACAACCACCAGCTAAAGCTGGTGGATTAGTGAGCTTAGGACTGAAAGTCCAGGATACACGTCGACTAAACGACGTGTTTCACGGCTCAAGATTAAAATTACTTCCAGAATCAGGCTCAAAATGATGCTCCAAATATTCTTTAATC